>OLVZ01000836.1_pt1 | contig 28479 bp, 23 predicted proteins | sample 1673341 | NCBI WGS metagenome assembly OLVZ01 (sample SAMEA3178944, study PRJEB25190) | human gut metagenome | biome: human gut; feature: human-associated habitat; material: faeces | place: Austria | collected 2013 | reverse complement strand
TGCGGAGCTGCGCCGAGGCGCGGGAGCGCCTCGCCAGCGGAGCACGCGAGGGCCGTGAGGCCCGAAGCGAAAGGAGGGCGGCTGCCAAGCCGCCCGGCGATTCCCTTCCCCGCCACCCTTGATTGTGAGAGCCGGGACCGTGAGGTTCCGGCTTTTTTGTTGTCGGTGTGCGGAATCGAACCCCGTTCGGGGTGCGGAGCTGCGCCGAGGCGCGGGAGCGCCTCGCCAGCGGAGCACGCGAGGGCCGCAAGGCCCGAAGCGGAGGGGCCCACTGTTCCCTATGCTTTCGAGCCGTTACCTATGCCCCATTGCGGTTACCTATGGTTTCTTGCGTTTTAGGAGCCAGAAAAGGCAGAAAAGCACAGGCAACGGCATCTCACCATAGGCAACGGCATCTCACCATAGGCAACGGCATCTCGTCACAGGCAACGACACCTCACCATATGCAACGGCGCCCCTCCACAGAAGGTAGAGGGGCGCCACATGTGATGAACACTTATTCGGTTGCGGAAGCGCAGATTGCAGTACGCGTGCAACGAAACGCGTGAAATCAGACTGAGACGTTTACGCCTTCTGGGTCAAAACAGCACCGAAGGCGGTGGGGCCACAATGGCTGGAAATAACGCCGCCGACCTGTCGCCACGTAACCTCTTCAAAGCCCAGCTCGCGCGCATAAGCTTCCATGTCCGCACGTAGTTCCTCGGAAAGACCGACCGAATACGCCAAACCAATGCTGCTGAAATCGATGTTGCCAAACGAAACCATGTGGTCGATGAATGCCTTGGAGGCCTTGAGCATGGAACCGCGGAACTTCTTGGTTGCCACGAACTTGCCACCGGTGACCTCGATGCACGGCTTGATCTTGAGCAGGTGCGCGCCGACGAACGCGATATTGGTCAAGCGGCCGCCCGCTTTGAGAAATGCCAGGTCGGTGGGCACAAAACCCAGCAGCACGCGGTCTGCGACGCTCTCCACGAAGGCGAAAATCTCCTCGACCGTCGCGTCGGGATGGGCCTCGATGTACTTGGCAGCCTCGACCGCGATGAGCGACTGGCCAATCGACACGAAACGCGTATCCATGGAATGCACGTAGTCGCGACCTGCAGCGGCAATCTTGGAGGACTGATGCGAGCAAGTCGTCACCTCGGAATACGCCAGGTGCAGAATGGTCGCATCGGGCTGCTCGGCATGAATACGGTCGTAGACCGCTTCGAAGTCCGCCGGGGAGCAGCCACTCGTCTTGGGCATGACGCCCATCTCATTGCAGCGCGCGTAAATCTCGATGGGATCGATGGATCCGTCGTCCACCGTCTCGTCGCCCATGGTCACGTGCATGGGCACGGGAACGATACCGTAGCGTTCACACAGCTCAGGGGTCACATCGGAGCCGGACTCGACCACGATTACGTACTTTGCCATACTTGTCACGACCAATCCGTTGTATCCGAAGCATTCCCACAAAGCGGAAGTTCAGGGTTTATCAGGACCCCTAGAGCATACAACGCATGCACCGACAACGGATGAAGAATCGGTTAGATAACGGTCATTTGCGCGTTAATTTGTTCGATTTTTCTTTTACTCGACCAGCAGCTTCGCAATCTGCACGGCGTTGGTGGCAGCGCCCTTGCGAATCTGATCGCCGCAGCACCAGAACGTGATGCCACGCAGCGCATCCGGGTTGGAAATGTCGCGACGAATGCGGCCGACCCAGATGAGGTCCTGATCGCTCGTGTCGATGGGCATAGGCCAACGGTCGTGCGCGCTCGGAGCCTCAAGGTCGTCCACGAGCTTGACACCGGGGGCGGCGGCAAGCGCCTCGCGGGCCTGCTCGAGCGTGATCTCGCGCTCGAACTCGAGGGTGATGCTCTCGGAGTGCGAACGCATCACAGGTACACGTACACAGGTGCAGTTCACACGCAGGTCGGGCAGATGCATGATCTTGCGGCCCTCGTTTTGCATCTTCATTTCCTCGGAGGTGTAGCCCTCGAACTTCTCCCCGCCGATCTGCGGAATGAGGTTGCTCACGAGTTGGGCCGCGAACGCCTGAGGCTCTGGGATCTCCTCGCCACGGCCAAGCGCGCCGATTTGCGCTTCAAGCTCGCGCATGCCCGGCACGCCCGCGCCACTCGCAGCCTGGTAGGTGCTCACGATCATGCGCTTCACACCGGCAAGTTGGTGCAGCGGCCACGTGGGCACCAAGCCGATGATGGTCGCGCAGTTGGGATTGGAGATGATGCCCTTGTGGTTGAGGGCGTCGGCGCCGTTGATCTCGGGCACCACGAGCGGTACGCCCGGGTCAAGACGGAACGCATGCGAGTTGTCGACCGCCACGGCACCGCGCTTGACGGCCTCGGGCAGCAACGCGCGAGCGACGTCATCTTCGGCGGCTCCGAGCACGATATCGCAACCGTCGAACGCCTCGGGACGAGCCTCCTCAATCGTGACGTCACCCCACGGTGTAGAGACGACCTTGCCTGCAGAACGCGCACTCGCCAAAAGCTTGAGCTCCCCTACCGGGAAGTTTTGCTCGTCAAGGCACTGGAGCATCTGCGTGCCCACCGCGCCCGTCGCACCCAGGATTGCAACCGTGTACTGCTTCATAACTCGTTCCTCTCAAACCAAGTGCTCAAACATGAATCTCAAACAAATCGGACATGGGCCCGGTCCGGGCCCTCGAACAAATCGGACATGACCCTAGTCCGGACCCTCTCAGACAAAACCAGCCGGACCCGTACGTGAATCCGGCCTTCCCGCGACCCCGTCTTACAGCGGGGCGGAAACGGGGTTGAGCTCGTCGGTCCTCACGATCGTGCCGTCTTTCTCGCAAAAGGCGTCGTAGATGGTAGCGATGGCAAGGTCGAAATCCTTTTCCTCGACGCCGCAGATGATGTTGATCTCATCGCAGCCCTGCGTGATCATACGCACGCTCACGCCCGCCTCGCCGAGCTTGCCGAACAGGTGGCCCGAAACACCAGGGCGTCCGCGCAGGTTGCGGCCCACCGTGGCGATGAGCGCTAGATCCTCGACGACCTCGATCTCGAGCGGCTCGACCTCTTTTTTGATGTCGGCAATGAGCGACCACAGCGAGTCTTTCACGTCGCTCGCCTGCACCACGGCGGCAAACTGGTCCACGCCGGTGGGCATGTGCTCGACCGACACGCCATAGCGTTCGAACACGGAAAGCGCACGGCGCATGAAGCCGATGCGGCTCTTGGTGCGGTCGCGCGAGACGGCGATGGCGATGAATCCGCGCTTACCCGCAATGCCGGTGATGATGGGCTCGGACTCGCCCTCTTTTGCGGTCTCGGAAATGATGGTGCCCGGGTCCTCGGGGGCGTTTGTGTTCTTGATAACCAGCGGAATACCCGCCTCGCGAACGGGGAACACCGCTTCCTCGTGTAGAACGCTGGCGCCCATGTAGGACAGTTCGCGCAGCTCTTCATAGGTAATACGGGGAATGGGCTGAGCGCTGGGCACGATGCGCGGGTCGGCGGAGAGGAAGCCCGAAACGTCAGTCCAGTTTTCGTAGAGGTCCGCGCCGAGGCATTGCGCCAGAATGGAGCCGGAGATGTCTCCGCCGCCACGGTCGAGCAGCTTGATGCGGCCCTCTTTGGTTGCACCGTAAAAACCGGGCATGAGGAAGCCGCCCTCACGCGCGTTCTTCTTCACGAGCTCGGAGGTGCGGCTCATCGAAAGGGTACCGTCGTGATGGAATGCGACCATATCGGCGGCGTCGATAAACGGCAGGCCCAGATATTCGGCCATGAGGCGAGCAGTGAAGTACTCACCGCGGCTCACCAGGTACTCCGTCGTGAACTTACCCGCACGGGCACCCTCGGCGAACTTAGCGAACTCTTCGCGGATGGGGTACGTGAGGCCCAGGTCATCGGCGATGTCGAAGTAGCGCTGGCCGATGTCCTCAAGCAGGTCGTCACACGATACGTGGTAGTTCACGTGTGCATCCACCAAATAGAGCAGGTCCGTGACCTTGGTGTCGCCCGAAAAGCGGCGACCGCAAGCGCTTACCACCACAAATCGACGGCCCGGGTCGGCGTCGACGATGGCTTTGATCTTCTTGAAATGCTCGGCGTCGGCAACAGAGGAACCTCCGAATTTGGCGATCTTTATCATGTGAACGTAAACCTTCCCAATATCTTGCTCGCGCCGATGACGGCACCCAAATTACCGATAGAGGTGCCCAATTTGGCACATGAACCAGCGAGTAAACAACCGAATTGCCTTATGACAGTGCGTCTGCATCGCTGCAACGAGACTTGACGATGCCGCGACGGAAACGGATGAATACTTTACCATGCAAAAGTATCTTTTTCGCAGGCACTTGCTTTGTTTCCAAAACAATAACGCACTGTGGAATGTCGTCGTAGAACGAGCGAAGCTTGGCACTTTAGCGCGACAAAGCGTGCGGCTCTGTTAGTATGAGCACCACGTATTATGAGCACCCGCGATGCAAGCACCTGCAACGCGCCCCTTGGTTTTGCTTTCCAAAACTGACCGCGGCGTTCGCTTCACCGGCTTGAACAACGTCCGACCACCCCGCACCTGCAAAGGAGCCCCTATGGCGATGTATCACAGCACCCGTTCCGCCCAAACCACGCTCACCTCCAAGGAGGCGATCCGCAAGGGCATCGCACCTGATGGCGGCCTTTATGTGAGTGATGAGCTGGGCGCTGTCACGCTCGATTTGAGCACCCTTGCCGAAAAGTCGTATTTCGAGCTTGCACGCGAAGTTCTCGGCGCGCTGCTGCCCGACTATTCTGCCGAGGAAATCGCCGCATGCGTTTCCGAGGCATATGAGGGGACGTTTGCGAACGACGAGGTCACGCCGCTTGTCGCGCTCGGTGCCGCTCCGCATGCCGATGGCGTACCCGCACAGGTGCTTGAGCTGTGGCATGGTCCCACGAGCGCATTCAAAGACGTGGCGCTGCAGATGCTGCCGCGTCTGATGGCACGAACCGCGGGCGCGGGCGCGGCGGGCGACGCTGCCGACGCGGGCGCGGCGGGCGTCGATGCCGCCACCGAGAACATCATGATCGTCACCGCCACGTCAGGCGACACGGGCAAAGCTGCGCTTGCGGGCTTTGCCGACGCCGCGGGCGTGGGCATCACCGTGTTCTACCCCGAGGGCAAGGTCAGCCGCGTGCAGGAACTGCAGATGAGCACCCAAGAAGGCGGCAACGTGGCCGTATGCGGCGTGCGCGGCAACTTTGACGACGCTCAAAGCGCCGTGAAGCGTATCTTCGCCGACACCGCCCTCGCCGAGCGTCTGGCCGCACAGGGCACCGTGCTCTCGAGCGCCAACTCCATCAACGTGGGGCGCCTGGTCCCGCAGGTCGTGTATTACTTCGCAGCCTACGCACAGCTGCTGCGTGCAGGCACCATCACGGCAGGCGATGCCGTGGAGTTCTGCGTCCCCACGGGCAACTTCGGCGACATCCTCGCCGGCTACTACGCAAAGCGCATGGGTCTTCCCGTGGCCAAGCTCGTTGTTGCAAGCGACAAGAACAACGTGCTCTACGACTTCCTCACCACGGGCACGTACAACCGCCAGCGCCCGTTCTTCACCACCACATCGCCGAGCATGGACATCCTCATCTCGTCCAACCTCGAGCGCATGCTTTATTACTTGAGCGACGGCGATTGCGAGCTCGTAGCAAACCTGATGACGCAGCTTGCCGTTGACGGCGCCTACACGCTGCCCTCTGGGCTGCTCGCCAAGATTCAGGAGGTCTTTGCCTGCGGTTGGGCAGACGAAAACGACGTTGCGGCCGCTATCAAGTCGTGCTGGGACAGCAACGACTACCTCATCGACCCGCACACCGCCTGCGGTTATCACGTTTTGGAAACGATGTCCGCCGCTGAGGGTGCCAAGGCACGTGTGCTGCTTTCGACGGCAAGCCCGTACAAGTTCCCGCGCGCCGTCGCCGAAGCGCTTGGACTGGAATGCCCCGCTGACGACTTCTCCTGCATGGACGTCCTTGCCGAGGCAACCGGCACAACCGCACCTGAACAGCTCGCCACGCTGCAGGACAAACCCGTCTTGCACACAGACGTGGTCGATATCGACGAGATGGGCGCCTATGTGGAGCAGGCGGCCCTTAAGCTGTAGTTTTACTTACTTGTGTTAGGCGTTCTGCGGGTCTCGTCAGGCTTTGTCCGCCGCGAGTTCCGCACGCAAAGGAGAGCCCAATGGGCTCTCCGTCTTGCGCAGGACTGCCCGAGCGCCGGATAAAGCCTAGCGAGACCCCGGAGGAACCGACATGATCAAGATCACCGTACCGGCCACAAGCGCAAACCTCGGCATTGGCTACGACACGCTAGGCATGGCGGTTTCGCTGTACTCGCATTTCACATTCGAGCGCGCCGACGAGCTGTGCATCACCGGATGTCCCGAGGAGTTCCAAAACGAGAACAACCTCGTCTACGTTTCGTTTGTCGACGCGCTGCGCGAGTGGGGCGAGCAGCCCTTCCCCGTCAAGCTACATATCGAAACCGACGTACCCGTGGCGCGCGGCATGGGCAGCAGCTCCACCTGCGTCGTCGCTGGCATCATGGCCGCTGCGGCACTCACCGGACACACCGTGGACCGTGCCGAGTTGGTACGCATCGCCACGGCGGTCGAGGGGCATCCCGACAACGTTGCGCCCGCCATCCTGGGTGGAGCCGTGTGCTCGTTCACGCCCGAGGGCGGACTGCCCCGCTGCCTGCGTTACGAAGTGAGCGACAACCTGCGGTTCATCACCGTGATTCCACCGTACGAGGTTCACACGAGTGAAGCGCGCAAGGTTGTTCCGCAGGAGATTCCGTTGTCTTCCGCCGTTTGGCAAATGGGCCGCATCGCGGGCATGACGCGCGGCTTGGAAACCGGCGACCTTGCACTTATCGCCGACGCCAACGACGACCGCTTGCAGGAGCCGTACCGCCGCAAGCTCATCCCCGACTACGACGCTATCCGCGCGACGTGTCTCGAGGGCGGCGCGGGAACGCTTTGGATCTCGGGCTCCGGCTCCACGCTCATGGCCGTGACCGACGACACCATCGTGGCGAAGTTCTTGCAGGTACGCCTGCGCGAACAGTTCCCCGAGTGCGAAACGCACATCCTCACCTGCGACACCGAGGGTGCGCAAATCGAGTATCTGTAACAGTGGAACGGGCGACGGCATTTACCCTCGCCCGTTCGGCCCAACGTTATCTGTGTTCGTTCTCCATTGCCTGCACCCGTCCTCTATTGCCTATGAATTAATGCCTTTTGAAACCTCCAAAGTGCAGAAAACCATAGGCAACTGAACGGGAAGTATGAACTAGCTCAGGAGACGAACGTTACGCGTCGCACCGATGCGCTGCAGCACGCCCTGCACGCAGTCCGCGGATAACTGCTTCGCGCAAAACGGGGATGCGGGCTTTATCCATGGCAGGCGTGTCCTTGAGCGGATACTCGATGCCAAGGCGCTCGTACTTCGCCACGCCCATGGTATGGTACGGCAACAATTCCAACCCGATCACGTTGTGCCACGGAGCGATAAGGCGACCAAGCGCCTCGCACTCTTCCTCGGTGTCGGTGATACCCGGCACGATCACATGGCGAATGATCGCCTTAATCTGCCGACGCGCGAGTTCATCGCCAAACGCCAAGATGCGCGCGGAGTCACATCCCGTAAGCTGCTTGTGACCCGCCGGATCGCTGTGCTTGATGTCGAGCAGCACGAGGTCCGTCTCGGAAAGAACCCGCTCAAAGCGTTCGGGCTTTTTTGGATTGTACGCATAACCGCAGCTATCTAGACAGGTATGCACCCGACCGTGCGGGTCGGCGTGCATGGCGTAAAACAGGTCGCCCACAAACTCGGGCTGTAGCAACGGCTCGCCGCCCGTCACCGTGATGCCGCCCGAACGATAAAACGGGCGATTGTTCTCGAACTCTTCGGTGATCTTCTCAACTGTAATCGGGGTGCCAACGTCAGGTCCAACAGCCCAGGTATCGGGGTTATGGCAATACGCACAACGCATGGGACAACCCTGGACAAACACTACAAAGCGCATGCCCGGGCCATCCACGGTACCCATAGTTTCGATGGAATGAATGCGTCCCGTGAAATAACGCGACTGCGCCGAACCCGCCGTATGATCCATGTCGACATCTGCCATATTCAGCACTTCCTTTGCTTGAATGTCGTCTTCAAGCTTAGCGCAACAGCTGCAGACGGAGCCACGGCACCCTTCTTGTTGCAAAATCGCTGCAATCCAAAGGCGTTATCCCCTGATTTCGAAACGAATGTGACCACACCGTAAACGGGAGCGATCCCAACAACATTTACCATGCTGGAAACAGACGCAGAACGCACTGAAAAAAAGGGGGCGCGGCCCCAGTGGCGTTAACCATGTCGGGCACGAGTGCAGAATGCATGCATGCGTTCTGCACAGGCTATGCACGCTGTTTACGCAGGTGCCCCATGCGGGAAACGATAAGCAGCGCTACCACTGCAAGCGCCCCCATGATGGCAAGGACCGGCATGTAGGATCCACACGCCTCGGCAAGGATGCCCGCTCCAAACGATCCCACCATCGAACCGAAGATGCTGTACGTGTTCACAATCGCCATGTTCTGGGCAAGGTTTTCCTGTCCCCACTCACGGCGCATGATAAACGGCATGGTCACGATGGCAGCGCCCCACGAAAGACCGAACAGCAAACACGCAATGAGCTGCAGGCCAACGCTAACTTGCGCAAGCGATGCCGCCATGGCAAGCGGGGCCAACATTGCAATCACCGCAATACCGCGCATGGTGCGGATGCTGCCCAAGCGATCGAGCAACATACCGCCGCCCAAACGACCAAAACCGCTTCCGATGTTCACAAAACCGATGATGAGCGCAGCGGCCATATCGTCAACACCGAGCGAAAGCGGCAGCTCGCGGCCAAGACCGGTGATGCCCATACCGTTGGAACCCACACAGAACAGGAACAAAAACTCGAGGTAAAACACCGGAGAATGGAACATCTGCACGAGCGATTCGCGGGCACCCAAAACACGGGGAGACGATTCGCGTACTGCGGATTTGCGCGCTGCAAGACCGCATGCCTCAGAACCGCGCACCGTAGAAGCGCTCGTCGCGAGATCCGCACTCATACGACTCGCCGCAGAGCATTTGTCCGTGCATCTATCCGCATGGTCGCCCCTATCTTGGGCGCTATCGCCAGACAGACCCAACTCTTCGCCGCGAGGAACGCGAATCACAAACGCACAAACCACGATGATGAACGCAAACACCGCTCCTACCAGCGCAATCACAGGACGCCAGGCAACTTTTGCGTACAGGTCCGTAATCACCGGTCCCAGCAGAAAGCCGCCCATGCCAAAGCCCATGAGGCACACGCCCTGGGCAAGACCGGGCTTATCGGGAAACCACCAGCTCACGACTGGAATAACGATGTTGTACACCACGCCGATGCCAAAGCTCGCCAGCACGCCGTAGGTAACGCATACCTGCACCAGACTTCCGTCGCCCGTCGCGGCAGCAGTGCCCAAAAAGCCAGCAAGCAAAAACGCCGCACCCAGGATAAAGCCCGCCCGCGTTTTCTTACGTCGCACGATCTGACCCGCCAACAGGCCGCCGATGGTAAACGACGAAATGGACAGCGCGAAGATGAGCGTCATGCCCGAAACCGGCCAGTTATGTTCGGCCTTAAGCGGAGCCAGCAGGACGGAGTACGCGTAAATGAGCCCCAAGAAAAGCAGGAGCGCCGTGCCCACTGCCAAAACGACAACTCGTTTGGCGGAAACGGCGCTCACCTGCTGTTGCGCGGGCAATGTGTTAATCGCCGAGACGCTCATTGATCAGCTCGGAAATCTGAGAAGGCTCCGTAGCGGTGCGGATCACATTGCGGAACTCCTCGTCCATAAGGGCGCGGGCAATCTGGGCGAGCAGCGTGATGTGCGTGCTGCCGGCCTCGGCCTCGGGAACGAGCAGGGCGATACCCACGGTGATCTCGGAGCCGTCGATGGACTCCCAGTCGGCGATGGGGGCAGCGAAACGCACCACGATGACCGCGGCGTCCTTGATGGCAGCAGTCTTGGCGTGCGGCACGGCGAAGCCGTCCATCATACCCGTGGTGCCCTCGGCCTCACGCGCGTCGAAGGCGGCCTTGACGGCAGCTTCGTCATCGGTAATGCCAAGCTCGAGCGCCTTGGCGGAGAGCAGGGCGAGCACCTCTTCTTTGGTGGTACAGTCGACATCGAGAAGAACCTGGTTGGGTTTTACGAAATCCATCATGGGGTCAATCCTTTCGAGGTTATCCGAGGTATTCAAGTGGGCGGCCCGCGCAAAACGAGCCGCCCCGTCCACAAGGGACACTACAAACACATTCCTATATTAGCGGGCAGCCTTGAGGATGTTCTCGATGTCCTCAACGTGCAGCTGCATGAAAGCGCCAGCGTGGTCGCCGCCGCGGGCGTCGACGGCGCCCTGAGCCATCTCGTGAATCTGCTCGTCGGTGGGTTCGATGCCAAGCTCGCCGAGCGTGGTGGGCATGCCGATGGCGTGGCACCACTGGTCCCAAGCCTCGATGCCGCGCAGGCCGGTTGCCTTGGGATCGTGGAAATCGTTCTGAACGCCCCAGACGTTCACCGCGAACTGGGCGAAACGAACCGGGTCGACGTCGATGACGTACTTGGCCCAGCTGGACCAGATGGCGGTCAGACCAGCGCCGTGAGCGACATCGAACATGGCACCGATCTCGTGCTCGATGGCGTGACAGGCGAAGTCGCCCACGCAACCCAGGCCGGTCAGGCCGTCATGGGACTTGGAGCCGGCGAGCAGCAGATTGGCGCGGGCGGCGTAGCTCTTGGGGTTGGCGAGCGCCTCGGGAACCATGGTCTTCACCGTGCGCAGCAGGCCTTCGGAAATCTCGTCGGTGAGCTCGGTGTGTTGCTCGAGCGTGAAGTAGCGCTCCATGGTGTGCATCATGATGTCGGCGCCGGGAGCGGCGGTCTGATACGCAGGCAGCGAATAGGTGAGCTCTGGGTTCATGATGGCGAACAGCGGACGAGCGCACTCATGGTTGTAAGAGCGCTTGAGCATCTTGTCGCCCATGGTGTCGATGTTGATGACAGTGGAGTTCGAGGTCTCAGAACCGGTGCCGGCGAGCGTGGAAATAGCGCCGATCTTGGCGATCTTGGTGGTCGAAACCTTGCCGAGGAACAGGTCCTCGAGCTCGAAGTCGTTGGCAAGACCATAGGCAATGGCCTTGGAGGAGTCGATGGCGGAGCCGCCGCCGATGGCGAGCACGAAGTCGACGCCCTCCTTCTTGCAGAGCTCGACACCCTCCTTCACGAGGGACAGGCGCGGGTTGGGAACAACGCCGTCGAACTCGACGAACTCGACGCCCGCGTCCTTCAGGCCGGCCTCGACGCGATCGAGCAGACCGGTGGTGCGCACATAGTCGCCGCCCCAGTGAATGAGGGCCTTGCTGCCGCCGAACTCCTTGACCAGGCGACCGGCCTCAAGCTCGGTCTCCTTACCGAACACGATCTTGGTGGGAACGAGATACTCAAAATTGACCATTACTATCTCCTTATGTTGAGACGAACGTTAATAAAACCGATTTACAGGTGTCCCCCGCAGAACCCCGCGGCACCGCTTGCGCGGTAGCGCGTCGGGAACGACACGGAGAACTTACTCAGCGGTGAAGTACATCGAGATGCCCTGGCCGCCGCCGATGCACATGGACACCATGGCGTCCTTCTTCTCGGGGTGACGGACGGCCAGCTCGTAGGCGCACTTGATCGCCAGGATGGTGCCGGTGGCTCCGATGGGGTGGCCGACGGAGATACCGCCGCCGTAGATGTTCACCTTGTCGTGATCGAGGCCGAGGTCGCGCATGACGGCGTAAGCCTGACTGGCGAAGGCCTCGTTGATCTCGACCATGTCGATGTCCGCAAGGTTGAGGCCCAGCTTGTCGGCAAGCTTCTTGCTGGAATAGTACGGCGAGTAGCCCATGAGGGACGCGTCGAAGCCGGCAACCGCATAGCCGCGAATGGCGACCATGGGGGTGCAGCCGAGCTCCTCGGCCTTAGCGCGGGTCATGATGACCACGGCAGCCGCAGCGTCATTCAGGCTGGAGGAGTTAGCAGCGGTAACCGTGCCGGTGCCGTCGAACACGAAGCAGGGCTTCAGGCGAGCGAGGCTCTCAGCGGTAACGCCCGCACGCGGATTCTCGTCGGTGTCGAACAGGGTCACGTTGCCCTTGCGGTCCTTGAGTTCAACGGGGACGATCTCGTCCCTGTACACGCCGGCCTCGATGGCGGCGCAGGCGCGCTGCTGGCTCGTGGCGGCGAAGGCGTCCTGCTCCTCGCGGGAAACGTTGTACTTCTTGGCAACGTTCTCGGCGGTCACGCCGTTGTGGGACATGTCGAGCGGCCAGGTGAGGATGTCGATCACGCCGTCCTCGAACTGCTTGTGGCCCATACGGGCGCCCCAGCGCGCGCTCGGCACGTAGTAGGGCAGCTGGGAGAGGTTCTCGGAACCGCCCGCAACGACGACCTCGCTGGCACCGGTCTGGATTTCCATGATGCCGTCGACGATGGACTGCAGGCCGGAACCGCACTGACGGTTGACGGAGTAGGCGCAGGTCTCGTTGGGCAGACCGGCCTTGAGGCTGATCGAACGGGCAAGGAAGCCGTTCTCACCCCAGGAGCCAACCTGGCCGATGATGCATTCGTCGACCACTGCGGGATCGATACCAGCACGCTTGACGGCCTCGGCGACCACGAGGGCACCCATGTCGATGGCGGAAACGCCCTTGAGGCTGCCGCCGAACTTACCGACGGCGGTACGGGCGCCGGAGACGATGACGATATCGTTTGCGTTCTTTTCCATGGAACATACTCCTAACAGCAGGAAGAACAAATAACGGAAGCAGGTATAAAAACAACGTCCGAAAACGGGAGCCGAGAGGTCCGCGCAAGCGCGAAAGGTCACTCAGAAGGCTTGCACGAGCATCGAGCGCACCGCTCGCGCGGATCTCGGCATGTGCGAGATGGCTTACTCGTAGGTGTAGAAGCCCTGGCCGGTCTTGCGGCCCAGATGACCGGCATCGATCATCTCCTTGAGCAGCGGGCAGGGACGGTACTTCTCGTCGCCGAAGGACTCGTAAAGGCCCTTCATGGTGGCGTACACGACATCGATGCCGGTGAAGTCCATGAGCTCGCAGGGGCCCATCGGATGGTTGCAGCCGAGCTTCATGCCGTTGTCGACGTCCTCGGGCGTGCAGCCCTCGGAGACCAGGAAGGCACCCTCGTTCTGATACGGCACGATGATGCGATTGACGATAAAGCCGGGCTGGTTGGGGGCGGCGACGCTCGTCTTGCCGATGGTGCTGGCGAGCTCTTGAGCGGCGGCAAAGGCCTCATCAGTGGTTGCCGTGCCGCGGATGAGCTCGACGAGCTTCATGACGGGCGCGGGATAGAAGAAGTGCATGCCGAGGACGGATTCGGGGCGCTTGGTGGCCGCGGCGATGTCGTCGATGTTGATGCCGGAGGTGTTGGTGAGCAGCACCGCGCCCTCGTCGGCGAACTCGTCCATCTTGGCGAACGTGCTCTGCTTGAAGTCGAGGCGCTCGGGCACGGCCTCGATGACGAACTTGGCTCCGGAGAGCGTGGCGTAGTCGGTGGAGTAGCTCAGGCGGCCGAGCACGGCGTCGCAGTCCTCCTGGGTCATCTTGTCCTTGGCGACCTTGCCGTTCATGAGCTTGGCAACGAGGGCCTGGGCCTTGTCGAGCGGCTCCTGCGCGATGTCGATGTTGACGACCTCATAGCCCGCAACCGCACATGCCTGCGCGATGCCGCCGCCCATGAGACCCGATCCGATAACTGCTACCTTGGTCATTGTTCATTCCTTTCATCTGAACAAGTTATCTATGTGTTTGCACGCGAGCGCGTGGTGAAAACCGTACGTAACGCAGGGTCTTCGCAGCGCACATGCTATGCAGCACTGCGCGGCGCGGATCCCGCTCCTTATCGCCTACAGATAGTCGATAAGTCCCGCAGGGCCGTCGGTCGTGAACAGGCAGGCGTCCATGACCTTGAGGTCGTCGGCGATAATGGGCGTGAAGTCCATCATGTCGAGCACCTGCGTCTGCAGGTCGATACCCGGTGCGATCTCGATGAGCTTGACGCCCTCGGGAACGAGCTCGAACACCGCGCGCTCGGTGACCACGATCACCTGCTGGTCGGAGGCGCGGGACTGCGGACCGTTGAAGGAGAGCTGCGCCACCTTGGAGACCATCTTCTTGATCTGACCCTCTTGGTCGATGTGGAGCTTGCCGTCTTCAAAGCGGTACTTCGCGCCGCGGGCGGTAAAGGTGCCCAGGAACACGACCTTCTTGGCGTTTTGGGTGATGTCGATGAAGCCGCCGGCACCCGTGCAGCGCGGGCCCATCTTGGTGGAGTTCACGTTGCCCTCGCCGTCGAGCTCGCCGAGGCCCATGTAGGTCACGTCCACGCCGGCGCCGTCGTAGTAGTCGAACTGCTCGGGGTGGCTCACCATGGCAACGAGGTTCTGGCCGATGCCAAAATCCACACCGCCCATCTGCACACCACCGTAAATGCCGCTCTCGACCGTGATCATGACCTCGGAGGAAATGCCCTCCTCCTGCGCCACGCGGCCCACCATGTCGTTGGGGATGCCGGTGCCGAGGTTGACCACGCAACCCGGGTACATCTCCATCACGCCGCGGCGGGCGATGAACTTGCGCTCGTTGAAAGGCGCGGGCTCGATGGCGGTCTCGGGCACGACCATCTGGCCGCAGTACGAGGCGTCGTAGTAGAAGGAATGGGTCTGACGATGATCGTTCTCGGGATCGTCGCAAACCACGATCTTGTCGATGAACACACCGGGGACCGTGACGTCCTTGGGATTGATGGTGCCGTTCTTCACAACGTGCTTAACCTGGGCGATTACCTGACCGCCAAAGCGCTTGGCAGCGAGCACCGCATTGAAGACCTCGAGCTTCATGGCCTCTTCGGTGGTGGTGAGGTTACCCATCTCGTCGCAGACGGTGCCGCGGATAAACACGTAATCGAGCGGCACGGCGTTGTAGAACATGTACTCTTCGCCGTTGACCTCGATGATCTGCGTGATGTCCTCAAGCTCACGGGTGCGGTCGTTCATCTTGCCGCCCTCGATGCGCGGGTCGATGAACGTTCCCAGTCCAACCTTGCTCATCTTGCCGGGCAGGCCGCAGGCCATGGAGCGATACAGCTGGGCGATCTGGCCCTGCGGCAGGCAGTAGGCCTCAACCTGGTTGTTGGCGATCATGTCCATCCAACGCGGCTGCAAGCCCCAGTGAGAACCGATGATGCGCGTGACCAGGCCCTCGTGGGCAAAGTGCTGAATGCCACGCTCGCGGTCGGACTGGCCGCAGGAGTGCATCAACGTCAAGTTGCAGGGGTGGCCCGTTTCGAGGAAGCGACGCTCAATGGCCTTGAGATTGGTCTCGGAGGCGGAGACGAGCGTCATGCCGATCGTCGCGATGGTCGAACCATCCTCAATCGAGGCGGCAACCTCGTCGGCAGTTACAAAATTCGCCTTGATCATCGGGCGATCATCCCTTTCTGTTCAAGTACGGCAGCCCTCACGGCGGCACGATTAGGCTTATCGCCTACGGTTTGCGGAATATAGTCGGTAAAGATCACGTGCTCGGGAACCTCAAAGCCGGCGACGCGCTCACGCATGGCGGCGATGATGCCCTCCTCGGTGAGGTCAGCATCCGGCTCTGGAACGATTGCGGCCACGGGAACTTCGCCGTAGAGCTCGTCGGGAATGCCGGCGACGCATGCCTCGCACACACCGGGCAAAGCACAGAGCGTCTCCTCCAGACAACTGCACCAGACCTTCTCGCCACCGCGGTTGATCATGTCCTTCTTGCGGTCCACGACCCACACCATGCCAAAGGCATCGGCGTATCCCATATCGCCTGTGGCGAGCCAGCCGTCCGCGTTGAGCGCGGTCTTCTCGCAGTTGAAATACCCGGGGGTAATGCAGGAGCCACGCAAAAGCAGCTCTCCGACCAGCCCAGTTTCAACCTCGTTGCCCTCGTCGTCCACGATGCAGGCCTCGACGCCGGGGAACGGCTTACCCGTTGCACCGGCATAAATGCTGGTAGGAGAATCAAAGGGGAACAGCAGGGCGGGTGAGGCGGTCTCGGTGAGGCCGTATACCACCTGGAACGCGCAAGCGGGAAGCCACGCGTGGAACGCACGCATCTTGGGCACGGGCTCGTAGCTCGATCCCGAAAGCAGGGCGCGCAGCGAAGGCAGCTCGGGGAACTCATCGCGCAGGGGCAGGAGCTTCTCAAATGCCGTGGGTGAGGCATGCAGGTAGGTGATGTTCTCATCTCGCACGCACTCGAGTAGGCGGCGCGCGTCGAAGCGACGATGCAGATAGATGCGGGCACCCGCGTAAACAAACTGTGTGAGCAGGGCGATAAGACCCGTTACATGGTAAATGGGAACCGGAATGACCGTGCTATCGAACTCCGTGGTACCCATAAGGCGCTGGTATACGAGTGCGGCGTGCACCACGTTGAGGTTGGTAAGCACCACTGCTTTGGACATCGACGTGGTACCCGAGGTGTACATCATGACCGCAGGAGATGCCAGACCGCCCGCACGGACGGGCTCGGGCAGCGGTTCCAATGCGCCCGCAAAACGGAATCCCTCCGGAGACGTTGCGCGATCGCGCAGCTCAACGTTGTCGACGGCGTGAATCGCCTCACCCGCGCGACGTGCATCGTGCACATCGGTGAGGAGCACCTTGAGCTCGGCATGCGTCAAGAGCTGGACGATTTCCTTTTCGCGATACTTGGTGGAAAACGGCACGACCACGGCGCCGATCTTGCTGCACGCAAAGTAGATGGCGCAAAACTCGATGCTCGCACCCAACAACATGCCAACGCGGTCACCCTCGCCCACGCCGCAGCGATGCGCGAGATAGGCTGCCATACCGTCGGTGAGCTCCAGCAACCTGGCAAAGGTATAGCTCGTACCATCGTCGTCAACGATGGCGATAGAACCAGGATGCGCGGCAGCGGCCTGTGCGAGTACGTCGTAAATGGTTTCGGGCATTTCCGCAAACGTATAGAACGTACGCCCATCAATTACGCGCTCGGTCATGCCGCGCTGTAAGGCGGTGCTCCAGCATGCGCTTCCCGTAATCATTACTCCGCCTCCTCGGCGTTTTGGCGCGAAAGCTCGTTAAACACACGGGCTGCAGTACGACGGTAATTCTCCTCGGCATGCGCCAGGGCCTCTTCGAGCGGCGTGGAGGCATCGACGCAAGGGTAGAGCGCCGTCACACCCCGATCGAGCAGGCGGTGGGCATCATTCGAAATGGAACCGGCAATGACGTAGAGCGGCGTTGACGCCGAGGCGCAGCGACGGGCAACACCCGAAAGCACTTTGCCATCAAGGGACTGTGCGTCAACGCGCCCCTCGCCGGTGAAGCAATAATCTGCCCGAGCGAGCAGATCGTCGAAATGAGCAAGGTCCATCAGGCAGTCGATGCCCGAGACCAGGTTTGCAGATAAAAACGCGGCAGCCGCGGCACCCATGCCGCCCGCCGCGCCCGCGCCCGCGAGGTCGGCAACATCCACACCCAGCGTGCGTTTGATGACCTGCGCATAGTTGATCATGCCGCGCTCAAGCTCAGCGAGCTGCTCAACACTGCCGCCCTTTTGAGGGCCGAACACCGCCGTGGCGCCCTTGGGACCCACGAGTGGATTGGTCACATCGCACATCACGATACACGTGGCTTCGGCAACCTCGGGCATGAGGTCGGAAACATCAAGGGAAGCGATTTTGGAGAGGTCCTCTCCCCTGCCATAAAGCTCGTTGCCTTGGGCATCGAGGAAGCGAACGCCCAGGGCGCGCAGGGCGCCCATGCCACCGTCGTTGGTGGCGCTTCCGCCCAAAGCCAGGTACACGGAGCGCGCACCATGCTCAAGGGCGTGGCGAATCAGCTGACCAAAACCGACCGTGGATGTGCGGAGCGGATTCAAGCGATCGCGCTCAACCAGCGTGATACCAGAGGCGGCGGCCAGCTCGATGATGCAACGGCCGTCGGGCAAAATGCCGTACGATGCTTCGACGGAACCGCCAAGCGGCCCCTCTACCAGCACGGACACATAGTCGCCGCCGCATGCGGCGAGCACGGCTTCAACCGTGCCCTCGCCGCCGTCGGCAATGGGCAGGGCGGCACATTCAGCTTCGGGAAACACCTTGTGAGCCTCGTCCTCGAGAATCTCGGCGATCTGAGCGCTCGAAAGCGTCCCCTTAAACGAATCGGATGCGAAAAGAAACCGCGTCATGTGCCGACTGCCCCCAAGCAACTGCAACTAGTCGAACTGCTCGCCCGTGTAATCGAACGTGTAACGACCCGAAGAACCGATCATGCGCATGTAGGACTTGATGTAGTCCTTAGCGGCATCCTCGCCCCACATCTGGATATCCATGTAGTCGATATTGGGCTCCTCATTGAGCTTAGCGTGCATGGCCTTGCGCTGATGCTTGAACAGGTCGGTGCATACGTTAATCTTATTGATGCCCAGCTCGACGACGCGGCGGATGTTCTCCTCGCCCGCGCCGGAACCACCGTGGAGCACGAGCGGCATCTTGGTGGCAGCCTTGAGCTCGGCAAGACGGTCGAAGTCGAGACGGGGAACGAAATCGTCGGGATACGCGCCGTGAGCGGTTCCGATGGCAACGGCCAGGCAGTCGCAGTGCGTGCGGTCGGCGAACTCGACGGCCTGCTCGACATTGGTGTACATGTCGGAGGTCTGGCCGTCGCCGTTGGCGGCAACGCCCACGTGGCCGAGCTCGGCCTCGACGCTCGCGCCATAGGCGTGGGCAACGGAGGTCACCATGCGCGTGCGGCGGATGTTCTCCTCGAACTCGTAAGAAGAGGAGTCGATCATGACGGAAGAGAAGCCAGCGCGCAGGCAGCGGCACACGTTGGTGTAGGTGTCACCGTGATCGAGGTTGAAGGCGATGGGCACGTCGAGCGGCTCGGCGATGGCGCGAATCATGGGAACCATGATCTCGGGCGTGGCGTGGGCGAGCATCTGACGCGGAGAAACGTTGATGATCACCGGCGAAGCCTCTTCGGCGGCGGCGTAGCAGATGGCGCGGGCCTGCTCCATGTTGGTGCAGTTGATTGCCATGACCGCGTAATTGTTCTCGTTCGCGTGGTCGAGCATTTCCTTCATCGATGTGTACATATGCCTCTCCTTCTTCAATCGCGCATGCGCGTTTTTATGACAATTTGCCGCAACGGGTCATCCCCTGCTAAACAAGGGCCTTTCATACGTTTCGTTGCGCCTTTGAAATACCGCGTCCGACGAGGGGATGTGTGAACGCGATATTCCACAGGCGGTTAGAAAAATCGGAGGGGAGCTTCGGGCGAAGCGCCCCTCCGATACATAGGCTTCTAACTAGCCGAGGAGCTGATCGAGAACACCGTTGCCAGCCATCTCAGCGTCCTGGTCCACAGGCTTGCGGAGCAGGAAGTAGAGGATGCCGGTAACAGCAGCGCCAGCGAACCAGAAGAGCACGAACTGCAGCGGGTTGCTCATCATCGGGATAACGAAGATGCCGCCGTGAACAGCCGCGGACTCAAGGGCGAAGTAGCCAGCGAGACCACCGGAGAGGGCACCACCGAGCATGCAGGGAACCATGCAGCGCCAGGTATCCTGGACGAGGAACGGAATGACGTACTCCTGGATGTAGCAGCAAGCGAGCACGAGGCCGGAGACCGTGGTGGAACGCTCCTTCTCGGTGAACTTCTTCTTGCCGGTGAAGCGGTCGATGATCTGGGCGAAGCAGACGCCGAGCGGGTTCTGCATGCCGCCGCACATCTTGCAGGCAGCCGGGCCAAAGATACCGTCGGCGTTGAGGCCGTTGGCAACGAGGGCGACGGCCTTGCCGATCGGGCCACCCTGGTCGATGGACATACCGGCACCGATGGCAGCACCAAAGACGAAGCCGCCGGCACCCTGAAGGTCCATCAGAGCATTGGTGATCATGGTCATGAACCAGCCGATGGGCACGCCCACGACGTACCACATGAGCAGGGAGGTCACGAGAGTGGAAAACACTGGGATCAGGAGGATCGGGAAGACGGAGTTAACCGAAGTGGGAACCTTCTTGGAGAGGTCCTTCATCCAGATGGTCACATAGCCGGCGATGAGGCCGCCCACGACCGCGCCGAGGAAGCCGGCCTTGATGGTGTTGGAAATGACACCGACGGCGAATCCGGGGGCGAGGCCGGGCTTATCAGCGAGAGCCCAACCGATGTAAGCACCGATGATCGGCACGCACACGTTGAAGATGGCGGAACCGATGGAGTAGATGACCATAGCGAGCGTGTACTGCGTGTAGTCGAGCTCGGCCATGTCGGCGGCGATGTTGTAGCCGCCCATCGCCTTAGCGATGCCCCACAGGACGCCGCCACCGACGATGAAAGGAATCATGTAGGAAATGCCAGTAAGAACGGCATCCCAAGCAACCTGGGCCTGGGACTTCTTCTTGGCACCCTTGCGCTGGATCTCTGCCATTAGGAAATAGCCTCCAATACTTCTTCGACCACGCCCTTCGCGGTCTGAACGGTCATGACCTCTTTCGTCTTGCACGAAAGCGTGGGAATCGGATCAAAACGCTCGGGATTCTTGATCTTCACGTCGGCCGCGATGATGGCGGCGTCGCAACGAGCAAGATCCTCGTCGGTGATCACGTTCTCCATGCCGGTTGCACCCTGGGTCTCGATCTTGGCCTCGCAACCGAGAGCCTCGATGGCCTGAGTAAGGGATTCAGCCGCCATGAAGGTGTGCGCAATGCCGATCTGGCATGCGGTCACGCCCACGATGAACTTCTTCTCTGCCATGTCTCCTCCTCTCCTAACTTCACTAAAGCGAGTTTGCGAACAACCTCGCCTTAGCTTGGTCGTCCTTTCCACGACCTGAATCATAGTCTGCACACATTTAGTTCTGCAGCACAATCCGTTATATCGCCTTCTATTCATATTTCCTTCATTTTATGTTCGTGTTTTTGTTCGTTTTTAGGCTGATATTTCGTTATTTTGTGTATTCGTCCATAGTTTCTTCACATTTAATACGGCAAGCCTGCTATGATGTCAGTGCACGACATCGAACCACCACATTTCTAAGGAAGGGCCATGAACGAAACCACGGCATATCGATCTGACGATGTTTTGGAAGTCCGTAACCCCATCGTCTTGCACATCCTCATTATCTTTATGGGCGTGTGCCTGCTGGTGGCTGCACTGCTGGCTGCCTTCGCACCTCTGCCCTATGCGGAAAACCCCATGGTCATGCGCATCGGCATGGGCTATTGCGGCATCCCTGTTGCGCTCGGTCTTATTTATATGAACGTGCGAAAGCTCGTTCATCGCAGGAATGCCATCCGCATCGACGCCGAGGGAATCACCGACAACACCTCGGCGCTTTCCTCGGGCTTCACCCCGTGGGACGAAATTTCCGAGGTTTTCTTGCTGCGTCTTAAGAACGACGATTATCTGTGCGCTATCCCCTCCGACTTTGACACGTGGTACGCCAAGCTCAGCAAGCGCCAACAAAAGCTTGCACAGGCGAACCTCGACGCGGGCTTTGCGCCCATCCGCATCCAGTTCAAGAAGGTAACCGACCGCGTTTCTTCCAAAGATGGTGTTGCATTTGTCAAAAAGCTCATGCCGAAGAAGGTCACGCGCATCCGCAAGCCGCGCTACTAGTGCATAAAAACTGCATGGGTGGTTTCAAGGCAATCAATCGGTCATATAATGTTTCTTCGTTAACACGAGACGTGTGACCAAGCGCTTCGACTCATGCAACCGGGCGCGTTGCCCATGCATTTGGGCGGTCAAGCCCGTGCGGCAGAGCGGTTAGGCCCGACCCATGCGCCCAAACGCTTCGCCCATGTAGCCGATCGCTTCACCCGCGCGGCAGTGTTTTCGAAACGCACGCTTCGAGTTGAACGTACCAACCATCTTTTGGAGAGGACCAATGGCGGCTTTTTCCTACTCAAATAAAATCCTCTGCTTCGGCGAACTGCTGCTTCGCCTCTCCCCTACAGGACACGAGCGCATTGAACAGACCGCCAACCTGCAGGTTCTGTTCGATGGCGCCGAGGCGATGGTCGCTATCGACCTGGCGCACCAGGGCGATAACGTGGCGTATGCGAGTTGTATTTCGGACAATCGCCTGGGCGACCGCTGCCTCACCAATCTGCTCGCCGCCGGTGTGGATGTCACGCGTGTGACACGTGGACCCGGGCGCATGGGCGTCATCTACTTTGAGCGAGGCAGCGGCATCAGGCGCTCCTCCGTGCTTTACGACCGCGAATACACGCCCATGTCCCTGCTCAAACGCGAAGATTTCGACTGGGATAGCCTGCTCAACGGCGTCGACGCGTTTTATTTCACCGGCGTGTTGCCCGCCATCAGCCCTGAATTGAGTAAAGCGGTTGAGGATGCGCTTATTGCCTGTAAGGGCCGTGGTGTTAAGACGTTCTGCGACCTCAACTACCGTCCGCGCATGTGGGACCGCGCGCTCGCGCACGAGAGCTGGGAGCGTCTGCTACCCTACATCGACGTGTGCATTGCATCTGACCAGGACATTTGGAGCCTGTTCCCCCGCCCCAACATCAACCCCGACCATACCTCAACATTCGGGTTCCTCGACTACTACCAGGACATCGCGCTCGAGCTGTGCGACCGCTACCAGTGCGAAGCCGTTGCGATTCAGATTCGCTCCACAGCTGCGAGTGGCATCGGTAGATGGCGCGGCTTGCTGGTACGCGAAGGCGAGACGACCCTTTCGACCTCGCGTGAGGTGCTCAACGACGAGCACTCCGGATGCGGCGACTCGTTTGCCGCGGGCGTGATCCACGGCGTGCGCAACGAATGGAAATCCTCGACCATCATCAACTACGCGTTGACGTCGAGTGCGCTCAAGTCCACGATTCCAGGCAGCATCAACCATCTGTCCAGCGAGGAAATCGTCGCAGCGGCTGGCTCGCAGCTCTCCATCGTCGACTACTAAATCAACTTTGCACAGTGGCGTGTTGTGGCACGCAGCGTCAACTATGCTGGCGCGCCGTTACCTATGGTGGCGGCGCGTTTTTTATGGCGGCGCTATGCGGTATTACCTATAGCATTGCAGCACGTTGCTGCAATGCTGGCACGGCGCTCTGTTACCTGCGCAGGCACGCCGTTGCTTGTTGCGACGACGCGTTGCTTCATGGCACCCCGGCCCGTTGTCGCCTATAGCAAGGCGGTATTTTCAACTCGTTGCGAAATTCTGAAGGTAATGCATCAAATCCAAAGTACACTTTAGTAAATTAAAGCGTCTAACTGGTATAACAAGATCGAAAGTGCCGGTAATATTGCTGTCTACTCAAGAGGTTCCAGTTTACCTTCAGAATTTCGCAACGAACTGTTTAAGGGTGGCAAGTAGCGGCACGGCGTGACGTGCAGCGGTATGGCGTTGCCTGTGCTAACACGCCATTGCCCGTGAAAGTGCGCCGTTGACTATACCGACACGGTATTGCCTGCGCCTGATCACCGTTCCCTATGCTTTTCTGCGTTATCAACCTTTCAAAGTGAAGAAAAGTATAGGCAACGGCATTGGGACATAGGAAACAGTGACCGACCATTGGCAACCGCATGGAACCATAGACAACGCCACGATTGCCCATCCGCTGTAACATGAATCTATGCAGCTTGGACGTGGCCGTTGAAAGGGGCATCATGCAGAACTTCGATTACCAGACCCCAACCCGGTTGATTTTTGGCGAGGGCGTTATTTCCAGCCTTCCGGATGTGATGGGCGAGTTTGGCCATAACGTCCTGCTCACGTATGGTGGCGGCAGCATAAAAAAGCTGGGGCTGTACGACAAGGTAAAGGAACTGCTCGCGGATTTTGAGATCTTCGAGCTTCCCGGCATCCAGCCCAACCCCAAATTCAATCCCAGCGTGATCGACGGCGTGCGCATTTGCAAAGAGCACGACATCGACGTGATTCTCGCCGTGGGAGGCGGCAGCGTGCTGGACTGCTCCAAGGCCATCGCGGGCGGCGCGCTCTACGACGGCGACCTGTGGGAACTCATTTCCAACAACGTTGAGACCACGGCGGCGCTGCCCATCGTGGACATCATCACGCTGGCGGCAACGGGCAGCGAATACGACAACGACGGTGTGATCTCTCGAACCGAAACGAACGACAAGTTCTCCTATATGAACGACCACCTCTTCCCCGCGGTCTCGTTCCTAGATCCCACGTACACCTTCTCGGTGCCGAAGCGCCAGACGGCAGCGGGGTGTGTGGACGCCATCAACCACACGATGGAGCAATACTTTGTAGAGGACTCCACGCTGTTGAACGACGGTTTTTGCGAATCCATGATCAAGAGCTTGATAGTCAACGGCAAGAAGTGCCTGGACAACCCCGAGGATTACACCGCGCGCGCCGAGATGATGCTCTGCTGCACGTATGGATGCAACGGCATCCTGGCGCTGGGAAACAGCGAATCCGGTTGGCCATGCCACGGCATCGAGCATGCGCTGAGCGGCCATTACGACATCGTCCACGGCGAGGGCTTGGCCATCATCACGCCGCGTTGGATGAGGCATATCTTGAACGAGCACACGCTGCCACGGTTCGTGAAGTACGGCGTGAACGTGTTCGGCATCGATGCGAGCCTGCCGCCCTATGAGATTGCGGAGCACGCCATCGACGAGACGTATCGGTTCTTCGAGTCGCTCGGGGTGCCCATGCACTTGCGCGACGTGGGCATCGACGACAGCCGTCTTGCGGAGATGGCGCATCATATCGCCGTCAACGAGGGGCTCGAAGATGCCTATGCGCCCTTGAGCGAACAGGATATCCTGGAGATCCTGCAGGCATCGCTGTAAGGGAGCTTGCACGGACGATGACGTAGATGAACTGCGAGGTCGTTGCACATTAGCCGCAGCGCCACCCTCGGCTGCAGTCGCCGTAAAAGTAAGCGCCACTGCAAGGCGGCCGAAAGCATCGTCACAAACAACCTCTTCTCACAAACGAACGGGACCGTCTCCACATGGAGACAGTCCCGTTTTTTGTGGATCAACGCACTTGCGCGGGCAAGTTTGCGCAGGCAGCGCACCAAATCGGTACAGGCAGCTTACCCAATGAGTTTGAGCGCCGTATCGAGAACAGCCTCGCCGTTCATCATGCCGTAGTCGCGCATCTCGATAGCGGTAACCGGCGTCTCCGGATACTCCTTCTGGAACGCAGGAACTTTGAAGCGCATCTGCGGGCCAACAAGCACCACGTCAGCATCGGGAACGTTGTCGGCGGCAGCCTGCTCGCCTACAGCCCAGATTTTGGTCTCAAGGCCCTTGGCCTCTGCGGCGCCGCGCATCTTCTCGGCAAGCATGCTGGTAGACATACCGCCGGAGCAAACCAGGAGAATGTTGATCATGAGAGTGTCCCTCCATTCGAGGCAATTGCCTCCTTGTACCAGTAAAAACTGTCCTTGCGGCTGCGGGCATACGTACCCGAACCGTCATCGTGCTTGTCAACGTAGATGAAGCCGTACCGCTTTTTCATCTCGCCCGTGGTGGCACTCACCACATCGATGGGTCCCCACCAAAGGTACCCAAAGCAGTCCACACCGTCGAGCTCCACCGCGTCCTTCACCGCGCGCGCATGCTCGCGCAAATACGCGATGCGATAGTCGTCATGGACTGAGCCGTCCGGCCCCACCTCGTCCACCGCACCCAGGCCGTTCTCGGTCACCATGATGGGCAGGCCGTAACGGCGATAGGTGTAGTTGAGTAGATAGCGCAGGCCGCTCGGATCGATGGTCCAGCCCCAGCTCGACGCCTCGAGATACGGGTTTTTCTGCCCGCCGAAAAACGCACCGTCCTCCGCTTTGGCATCCGCCGCGATGGTCTCGCTCGCATAGTAGTTCATGCCGATCCAGTCCAGGCGGTCAGCGGCAAAGACCTCGGCATCCTCCTCGCGGTAGTCGAGCTCAATGCCCTCGCGCTCGTATTCGCGCAGCTTATATGCAGGGAAGCGGCCCGTGCACATGGCGTCGATCTGGTAGTAGTCGCGATCCATCGCCTTGAAAGCAGCAAGCGCATCGGCAGGCTTGCAAGTTGCCGGGTACATCGGCGTAATGCCGAAGACACAGCCGACCTTGTTCTCGGGGTCGATCTCGTGAATGAGCTTGCAGGCGCGCATACTCGCCACGGTCATGTAATACCCGAGCGTCGCCAAGTCACGCGGACGATCCCCAAGACCCTCGTTGGTAAGACCCGTAATCATATAAATGAAGATGTCCGTTGCCTCGCTCATGGGATCGATGTGGTTCATCTCGTTGAACGTGGACCAGTAGTGCACCTTGCCCTTGAAGGACTCGACCACGGTACGCACAAAGCGCAGGTACAGCTCAATGGTCTCACGGGATAGCCAAGAATGGTACTTGCGAACCACCGCGATCGGCATCTCGAAGTGATACAGCGTGATGATAGGCTCGATGCCATGCGCGATGAGCTCGTCGACCACCGCATGGTAGAAAGCCAGTCCCTCGGCATTGGGCTCGGCGTCATCACCGTTGGGGTAAATGCGGCTCCAGTCCACGGAGATGCGCAGCGCCTTGAAACCCATCTCGGCGTAGAGGGCGATATCCTCCTGATAGTGATGATAGAAGTCGATGCCCTCGTGAGAAGGATAGATGTAGCCCTCCTCAAAGTCACGCGAGATGTGGCGCGGACGATCGACGGCACCGGTAGTGACCAAATCCATCATGCCGATGCCCTTGCCACCCTCCCGCCAAGCGCCCTCGCACTGGTGCGCGGCGATAGAGCCACCCCAGAAGAAGTCGCGGGGAAACGCGTTCTTGCCCATGGCCTAGGCCTCCTGAGCAGCGGCTGCGGCAGCCTGCTCGGCCTCCTGGGCGGCGAGCTCGTTGGCGTACTCGCGCTTGTCGGCCATACGGAAGAACGGATAGTACACGATAATCGGGATGATCACGCAGGCGATGGACCACAGGATGCAGGACATGTCGCCAGCACCCATGAAGAAGCCCACGGCCACCGGCGGAAGCGTCCAGGGAACCATGCCCACCACGGGAGCACCGATGATGCCCATGTCGGTGAGGAGGAAGGTCAGGAAGGCCATGACGCCCGGGCAGAACACAAACGGGATGAGGAAAATCGGGTTGAAGCAGATGGGCGTACCAAAGATGATGGGCTCGTTGATGTTGAAGATAGCCGGGGCAATGGACATGCGGCCAAGGGTCTTGTACTGGGCGCTCTTGGCAACGAAGGCCATGAGGATGACGAGGCCGATGGTCATGCCGGTGCCGCCCGCCCAGAGCATGGTGTCGGTGGCGTAGGTGACGGCGTACGGAAGGGTCTCACCAGCGGCGAAGGCGGCCTCGTTGGCGGCGCCGAACTGCATGATGAAGGGCTGGACAACGCCGATGACCACGGCGGAGTTGATGCCACAGAAGAACACGAGGCCGCAGAGGGCGTGGTAGATGCCGTAGCCGAGCGGGGTGTTGATGGCAGCCGCAAGCGGGGAGAATACAAGGGCCATAACGTCGTTGATGCGGATGTTGAAGACGATGGTAATGACACCGAAGAGCAGGAGCGTGGCGCAGGCGGGAATCAGGGACGTGAAGGACTCGCCCACCGCGGAGGGCACGCCGGCGGGCATGCGGATCACGATGTTCTTGTCCACGCAGAAGCGCATGATGCCCACGGTCACAAAACCCACGACCATGGCGCTAATCAGACCGTTGGAGCCCAGGCCGTTGATGTCGATAACGGCATCGGCGGTGGTCTGAGTCACCAGGAAGGCGGCCACGGAGGTCAGCACGCTCGTGAACACGTCAGTCTTGTACTCCTGAGCGGCGTAGTACGCAACGGAAGCGGCAGCGTACAAGCCCATGACGCCCGTGGTGCAGCCGAAGATGGTGTTGAACAGCGGAGCAGCGGGTGCAAGAAAATTCGCCACTGACTCAACCGGGAAGTTCGTCAGCAAGATGCTGATGGAGCCCAGGATGAGCAGGGAGATGTACACGCACATGCTGTTTCGGATGATGGTCAGGATGCGGTTCTCGCCCACCTTTGCGGCAATGGGCATGAGCTTTTGTTCAATGAAATTCGAGAATGAGTTCACGGTTCTACTCCTTATTGCTCGGCTTGATTTCGATGCGACCACACAGGTCGATAAGTTCTTCGGCGATGATCTTGAAACTCTCGGCGCTCATGAGCTGGTCTTCGGCATGGGTGAGCATAAGCGTCATGGCAATTGGGTCGCCTGCCGCTTCCTTCTGCACCAGCTCGGTGTGCGTGTCATGCCCTTCGAGGAAGAACGCTCCGCCTTCCTCCATGAGAGCCTGCGCGC
>OLVZ01000827.1_pt1 | contig 28807 bp, 21 predicted proteins | sample 1673341 | NCBI WGS metagenome assembly OLVZ01 (sample SAMEA3178944, study PRJEB25190) | human gut metagenome | biome: human gut; feature: human-associated habitat; material: faeces | place: Austria | collected 2013 | reverse complement strand
CGGGGATGGCCTCCTTGACGGTCATGCCGTTGAGGAAGCCGGAGTTGACCATGATGGCGCTGTCATCCTTGGCCACGAAGGCCTCCTTGGTGACGTCGCCGCCCTGCACCACCTCGATGATGGGCAGGCCGAACTTCTTGGCGAACTCCCAGTCACGCTGATCGTGGCCGGGGACACCCATGACCACGCCGGTGCCGTAGCCCATGAGGACGTAGTCTGAGACGAACAGGGGCAGGGGCTTGTGGGTGACGGGGTTGATGGCCTCGATGCCCTCCAGCCGGACGCCGGTCTTTTCCTTGTTCAGTTCACCACGCTCGAAGTCGGACTTGCGGGCGGCCTCCTCCTGATAGGCGGCCACGGCATCCCAGTTCTTGATGTGGGGCTGCCAGCTCTTCAGCAGGGGATGCTCCGGGGAGATGACCATATAGGAGGTGCCGAACAGGGTATCGGCACGGGTGGTATAGACGGTGACCTCGTCACCGATGTTGGTCTGGAAGGTGATCTCGGCTCCGGTGGAACGGCCGATCCAGTTGCGCTGCTGGATCTTGACACGCTCGATGTAGTCCACGTCCTCCAGATCGTCCAGCAGACGCTGGGCGTAGGCGGTGATCTTCAGCATCCACTGGCTCTTCTCCTTACGGATGACCTCGCTGCCGCAGCGCTCGCAGACGCCGTTGACCACCTCCTCGTTGGCCAGCACGCACTTGCAGCTGGTACACCAGTTGACGGGCATGGTGGCCTTATAGGCAAGGCCACGCTTGAACATCTGCTGGAAGATCCACTGGGTCCACTTGTAGTAGCTGGGGTCGGTGGTGTCGATGCAGCGGTCCCAATCGAAACCGTAGCCCAGCATTTTCAGCTGGCTGGTGAAGTTGGCGATGTTCTGCTTGGTGACGATGGCGGGGTGGATATGGTTCTTGATGGCGTAGTTCTCCGTGGGCAGGCCGAAGGCATCGAAGCCGATGGGGTACAGGACGTTGTAGCCCTCCATGCGCTTTTTACGGGTGACGATGTCCATGGCCGTGAAGGGCCGGGGGTGGCCCACATGGAGGCCCTGACCGGAGGGGTAGGGGAACTCGATGAGGCCGTAGAACTTGGGGCGCTTGTCCCCGGTGACGGCGGCGTAGGGCTTAGTCTCCTCCCACCGCTTCTGCCACTTCTTTTCAATGGCGGCAAAATCATACTTCATGCTGCTTTCTCTCCTTACTATGATAATGTATAACTGAGCGGTAAAAAAACGCCCCCGGCCGCTGCTGCGGTCAGGGGCGAAGCAACTCGCTGTACCACCCTGCTTCCGTGATGGGACTCCTCCCCTCACGCTCAGGCGGCTTTAACGCAGGCCATACGTCCCGCCCTGTTCAGGCGGGAGGCTCCGGGGCCAGTACAGCAAGGCACCTCCGCCGGTTCGCACCACACGCCGGCTCTCTTGGGGCAGGTCTGCCTTGCCTTTTTCCCTTCATCGCTTTTGACAACACAGTTCTATGATAATATCCTTCGATGGATTTGTCAAGCGTTTCGCCGGGAGTTGTTTTATTCCTTGGCATCCGCCACGCCCGTCAGATCTACCGGTGTACCGTCACGCCACAGGCGCTCCAGCCCGTAGAACTCACGGGCCTCGGCGTTAAAGACATGGACGGCAATGCAGCCGTAGTCCAGCAGCACCCACGTGCCGCCACGGTAGCCCTCCCGGTGCAGGGGATTCTCCTCCGCCTCCTCCAGCAGGACCTTCTCCACGTTGTCCACCAGTGCGTTGATCTGGGTATTGGAGGAGCCGGTGGCGATGACAAAGTAGTCCGCCAGCGTGGTCAGCTCCCCAATCTCCAGCACCTGAATTTCCTTTCCCTTTTTATCCGACAGCGCACGGGCTGCCAACAGCGCCAGCTCCTTGGCATTTTTCATTTTGCTTCACCTCTTAACAGAAAATCTCTCGCTTCCAGCGTATCATGATGCACGGGATTGCCCATGCGCTCCATCTCGTCGATGGTGTCAGACAGGCCCATCAGGAGGCCCTTGTCCAGATCGTCGTATACCGCACGGCGCAGCTCGTCCACCCCCGGAAAGTCCCGATTTGGCTCGATGTAGTCCGCCAGATAGATGACCTTTTCCAGCAGGGTCATATCCGGCTTGCCGGTAGTGTGCCAGCGGATGGCCTCGTAAACGGCGTCCTTCACGCCGAAGATGTCACGGGCCACGGCGGCACCGGTCTTGGCGTGCAGCAGCTTCAGGGCGTGCTGCTCCAGCTCGTCCAGCCGGATATCGTACCTGCGGCACAGGGCCAGCTGCTGCTCCATATCCAGCTTCTTGGTGCAGTCGTGGAGGAGGGCGGCGATGCGGGCATCCGTCTCGTCGGCCCCGTAGCGCCGGGCCAGCCGGATGGCCTCCTGCTCCGTCCCCAGCACATGGGGCATCCGCTTGGGCTTTAAGAAGCTCAGGGCGATGGGCCGCAGCTCCTCCGGCGTCAGGTGCTTCAGCTCCGCATGGGTGCCGTAGAGCCGCTGGCGCAGGATGTAGCCGTACACCGCCTCCGGCAGGTACTCCCTGCCCTCCGGCAGCAGCTGCCGCAGACGGGTGGAGGAGATATCCACCACATGGGGGTTCTCCACCACCGTCACCTGCGCCCCGAAGGTCTCCTCCAGATATGCCCTCTGCCGTGCAAAGCGCTGCTGCTCCGGGTCCCCGGTGCGGCTGAAGGCCGCCACACGGGCAAGGCGCAGGATCTCCTGCGGCTCACGCCAGTCCTGCAAGGACAGGAACATATCCGTTCCCATCAGCAGCCACAGCTCATCCTCCGGGTACTGCCGGCGCAGGGTGCGGAGGGTATCCGCCGTGTAGCTCTTCCCCCGCCGCTTCACCTCCACGTCCAGCACCTGTGCAGGGCAGGACAGCTCCGCCGTGGCCAGCGTGGCCATCTCCAGACGCTGGGCGGCATCGGCGCCACCCTCCGGCAGCGCCTTATGAGGCGGGATGCTGGCGGGGATCAGCAGCAGAAGGTCCAGCCCCAACTGCTGCACCGCCGCCTGTGCCGCCGTGATATGGCCCCGGTGAATGGGGTCAAAGGTCCCGCCGTAAATACCGATCTTCATATCACACGCTCTTCTTCCGGTCCTTGACCAGCTCGATCTTCCGCTTGGCCTTGTCATGCTGCATCCGATAGAGGACGAATTTGCTGCCGATGACCTGCACCACCTCGCACCGGGCGGCTACCTTCAGTTCCTCCGCCGCCTCACGGGCGGTGAGCATGGAGTTCTCCAGCACCCGGCCCTTAATGAGCTCCCGTGCCTCCAGAGCGTCGTTGACCTGCTTGATGAGGTTCTCCCCGATGCCGTCCTTGCCCACATGGACGATGGTATCCAGCGTGGACGCCATCCCACGCAGCTGGGCTCGCTGCTTGCTTGTCAGTTCCATATCAATGATTCTCCATATATTCTTTCAGTTTTTCACCAAAGGCCCGCAGGGCCACGCCCCGATGGCTGATGGCATTCTTCTCCTCCGGCGTCAGCTGGGCGAAGGTCTTTCGCAGCTCCGGCACGAAGAACACCGGGTCGTAGCCGAAGCCGTTCTCCCCCTGCGGGGCATAGGCGATCGTGCCGTGGCAGTCGCCCTCGGCCTCCAGCACGTTCCCATTGGGGAAGCAGCAAACCACCGACGTGTGGAAGTGGGCGGCACGGGTCCCGGCTCCCCGGAGGTTTTCCAGCAGCAGCCGATAGCGGGCCACATCGTCGTCCAAGCCGCCGTAGCGGGCGGAGTACACACCGGGGGCGCCGTTGAGGGCGTCCACGCACAGGCCGGAGTCGTCGGCAATGGCGGGCAGGCCGCTGGCCTGCATGACGGCCTCGGCCTTGATGCGGGCGTTTTCCGTGAAGGTGGTGCCGGTTTCCTCCGGCTCCAGCGCCAGCCCCAATTCGGACTGGAGCACTACCTCCACCCCCAGCTGGCCCAAAATGCGCTGCATCTCCGCCAGCTTGCCCTGATTATGAGAAGCCAATACGAATTTCATCACAGTACCTCCCCCAGAATATCCTTCTCCTTACGGATCAGCTCCCGGCAACCCTTGGCGCACAGCTCCACCAGCTCCTGCTGCTCTCTGGCGGTGAAAGCCCGACCCTCGCCGGTGCCCTGCAGCTCGATGATCTCCCCCAGCTCGTTCATGACGCAGTTCAGGTCCACCATGGCCCGGCTGTCCTCGCTGTACGGCAGATCCAGCATGGGCGCATCGTCGATGATGCCGGCGGAGATGCCCGCCACGAAGTGCTTCACCGGCGTCCGGGGCAGCACCCCCTCCTCCACCAGCTTGCGGCAGGCCAGTGCCAGAGCGATGAAGCCGCCGGTAACGGAGGCGGTACGGGTGCCGCCGTCGCCCTGCAGCACATCGCAGTCCACGGTGATGGTGCGCTCGCCCAGCAGGCGGCGGTCTACCGCCGCGCGGAGGCTGCGGCCGATAAGGCGCTGGATCTCGGCGCTGCGGCCGGAGAGCTTCAGCTTGTCGATGTCCCGGCGGGAGCGCTGGCGATTGGCACGGGGCAGCATGGAGTACTCCGCCGTCACCCAGCCGCAGCCGGGGGCCACATGGGGCGGCACCCGCTCCTCCACGCTGGCGTTGCACAGCACCACCGTGTCGCCACAGCGGATCAGCACACTGCCCTCAGCGAATTTGATGAAGCCCGTGGTGATCTCCACCGGGCGCAGCTCATTATATTTTCGTCCATCTGCACGGGTCATATGCCTTCCTCCTCAGATAAGATCGTTGACGAATTCCCTCGCGTCAAAGGGGCGCAGGTCATCGATGCCCTCACCAAGGCCCACGAACTTCACCGGCACCTGCAACTCCTGTGCGATGGCAATGACGATGCCACCCTTGGCGGTGCCGTCCAGCTTGGTGAGGATGATGCCCGTCAGACCCGCCGTCTCCTTGAACTGCCGGGCCTGAATGAGGCCATTCTGGCCGGTGGTGGCGTCCAACACCAGCAGCGTCTCCTTGGCGGCGTTGGGGGCCTCCCGGTCGATGATCTTGCGGAGTTTGGTCAGCTCCTTCATCAGGTTATCCTTGTTGTGCAGGCGGCCTGCCGTGTCGCACAGCACCACGTCCGCATTCCGGGCCTTAGCCGCCGCCAGTGAGTCAAACAGCACGGCACCGGGGTCGGCTCCCTCGTTCTGGCGCACGATGTCCACACCGGCCCGCTCCGCCCAGATCTCCAGCTGATCGGCGGCGGCAGCACGGAAGGTATCTCCGGCGCACAGCAGCACCTTCTTGCCCTCATTCTTCAGCCGGTGGGCCAGCTTGCCGATGGACGTGGTCTTACCCACGCCGTTGACTCCGATGATGAGGGCCACGCTGGGCCGGGTAGAGAGGTCCAGCGCGGGATCGCCCACCGACAGCTTTTCCGCCAGAATGTCCCGCAGGGCGTTTTTCACGTCCTCCTCGTGGGTCAGTAGCTTGGCATAGGCCCGCTTTTTCAGCTGGGCCACGGCGTCCACCGCCGTATCCATGCCCACGTCCGCCAGGATGAGAGCCTCCTCCAGATCGTCGTAGAATCCCTCATTGAGGGAGTCGAAGGACATGGGCTTGAGCCACGCCTCCTTGAATTTTGCAAACAGTCCCATGGCTGCTTCCTCCTTGCATCGGGCTGCCGCCCGGTTATTTGATCTTCAGCTCCTTGGCCATATCATTGAGGTTGATGGTGAGGATGCGGCTGACGCCACGCTCCTGCATGGTGACGCCGTACAGCACGTCGGCCTCCTCCATAGTGCCACGGCGGTGTGTGATGACGATGAACTGCGTCTTACCGGCGATGCGGCGCATATACCGGGCGTAGCGCACCACGTTGGCCTCGTCCAGTGCCGCCTCGATCTCGTCCATGACACAGAAGGGCGTGGGATGTACCTTCATGATGGCGAAGTACAGGGCAATGGCCACGAAGGCCTTTTCGCCGCCGGACAGCAGTGTGATGGTTTTCAGCTGCTTGCCGGGGGGCTGCACCTTGATCTCGATGCCGCAGCCCAGAATGTCATTCTCGTCCTCCAGCTCCAGCCGGGCCTTGCCGCCGCCGAACAGCTCCAGAAATGTCTCCTGAAAGCTCTCGTTGAGCAGCCGGAACTGCTGGGCGAAGATCTCCGTCATCTGGCGGGTGATCTCGTCAATGACCCCCGTCAGCTCCTCCTTGGCCTTCTCCACGTCCGTCCGCTGCTCGGAGAGGTAGGTATAGCGGGTATTCACCCGCTCAAACTCCTCGATGGCCCCGATGTTGGGAGTGCCAAGGCTCTTGATCTCCCGGTTCAGCTCCCCGATGCGGCGGGTGGCCTTGGGGATACTCTCCAGCTCCATGCGTTGGCTCTGGGCTTCGGAATGGCTCAGCTCATACCGCTCCCACAGCTTATCCAGAATGTTCTTCTCCTCCATGGCGGCGGCGTTTTTCTGCTGCTCCAGCCGGGCCACCTCACGCTCCGTGTGGAGGACCTCCTCATTGCAGCGCTGCATCTCCTGATTCTGCTGGGTGCGGCGGCGCTCCAGCTCCAGCTTCTCCGTCGCCAGCGATGCCAGCTGCTCCTTCAGCTGGCTGCACTGGGTCCGCAGCTCTTCCGCCTTCTGCCGATGGACATCCATCTCCCGGCCGGCTTCCTCATTGGACCGACGGAACCGCTCCAGCAGCGCCTCCCGTCCGACCCGGTCGGTATGCATCTGGACCTGCAGACGCTCCAACTCCTGACGGCTGTGGAGTGAGGTCTCCCGCTCCGCCGCCAGCGCCGCCAGCGCCGTTTTATGCTCGGTGATCTGGCCGGAGATCTCATCTGTCCGGGTCTGTAGGTCGCTCTGCCCGGCCCGGCTCTCCTCCGCCTGACGGGACAGGCGCTCCGCCTCGCCCTCGTGGGCGGCGATCTCCTGACGCACCGCCTGCATCTGCGTCTCCTGCTCCTGTAGGCGCCGGGTCAAAGTCTCCCGCTCCTGCTGCAGGCCGTCCTGAGACAGGCGCAGATTCTCCAGCAGGATCTCATGGTGCTCCTGCCGGCCCTCCAGTGTCAGCACCTGTTGGGCTGCCGCCCGCTGCTGCTCCTTGGCCACATCCAGTTCATACTGGGCCTTTTGCAGCTCACGGCCCGTCTCCTGCGCCCGGCGGTCGGCATCCGCCAGCTGCCCACGCAGCTGCTCCAGCTGACCTGCCAGCCGCTGCAGCTCGTTGGCACGGGACAGTACACCGGCGCTGCGGCTGACGCTGCCGCCGGTCATGGAGCCGCCCCGGTTGATGACCTGCCCGTCCAGCGTCACGATGCGGAAGCGGTTCTGGTACCGCCGGGCCATGGTGACGCCGCAGTCCAGATCCTCCACCACCACCGTGCGCCCCAGCAAGTTCTGGAACACGCCGTCGTAGCGCTTTTCATACTGCACCAGCTCCGAGGCAACGCCCACGAAGCCGTACTCCTCCTCGATGCGGCTCTCCCGCAGCTTCTCCCCCCGGACAGCGTCCAGAGGCAGGAAGGTGGCTCGTCCGCCGTCCCGCTGCTTCAGGTAGCCGATGGCGGACTTAGCATCGTTCTGCGTGTCCACCACGATATTTTGCAGGGCGCCGCCCAAGGCGATCTCGATGGCCACGGTGTATTGCTCCTGCGTGGTCATGAGGCTGGCCACTGGGCCGTGTACGCCCCGCAGGCCGCCCTTGTCCGCCGCCTGCATCACCAGCTTCACCGCGCGGGAAAAGCCCTCGTACTCCTTCTCCATCTCCGTCAGCAGGCGGATGCGATCCTCCATGGCCGCCGCCTGACGGCTCAGCTGCTCCCGCTGCTGGGCGCTTTCCTGCGCCCGGCGCTGTCGCCCGCCCATTTTCAGGCCGTGGCCCTGAATGACGTTCTCCGCCGCTGCGGCCTCCTCACGGGCCTCCTCCAGTGCCTTACGGTTCTCCGCTGCTGCGCTCTCCTCGGTTTGGCGGCGCTCCTGCAGCTGCTCCAGCTCACGGCCCACCTCCTCCAGTCGGGTGCGGGCCGCCTGAGACTGGGCCTCCAGTCCTGACAGCTGCACCCTTCCATCGGCGGCAGCCGCCGTGGCCAGCGTCTCTCTGGCCCGCAGGGCCTCCGCCTCACGGACGGCGCTGCCGGCACGCTGAGTCATGGACTGCAGCTGCTGCATCCAGCCCTCCAGCTCTCCGGTCAGCTCCTGCGTCCGGCGGTCGATCTCCTCCGTGCGCCGGGTGAGGGCATCCATCTGCCCTTGCAGATCCTCCGTGCGGCTGCTGCTGTCGGCCATCTCCCGCTCCAGCCGGGTCATGGACTCCTGATTATGATCCACCCCCGTCTGCAGCACGGCGATGGCGGCGTCCTCCTCCCCGGCAGCCGTCTCCAGTCCGGACATCCGGCCCCGGAGGGCCTCGGCCTGCATATCGTTCTGCTGCACCTGCTCCACGCAGGTCTCTGCGGCGGCATACACCTCATCCAGCGCCGCCTGCGCCCGCTGCTTATCCTGACAGGCGGACTGGTGATCCGCCTCCAGCTTCCGGGCCTTGACCTTCAGGGCCTGAAGATTTTCCAGCCACACGCTGATCTCCAGCACCCGCAGCTCGTCCCGCAGCACCAGATACTTCTTCGCCGTCTCCGCCTGCTTCCGCAGGGGCTCCACCTGCAGCTCCAGCTCAGCGATCTTGTCGTTGATGCGGACCAGATTCTCCTCCGTCCGCTGGAGCTTGCGCTCCGACTCCTCCTTGCGGTGGCGGTACTTGCTGATGCCCGCCGCCTCCTCGAACACCTCACGGCGCTCACCGCTTTTGACAGACAGGATCTCGTCGATCTTGCCCTGTCCGATGATGGAGTAGCCCTCCCTGCCCATGCCGGTGTCCATAAACAGCTCGTTGACATCCTTGAGACGCACGGACTGGCGGTTGATGTAATATTCCGACTCCCCGCTGCGGTAGTAGCGGCGAGTGACGGCCACCTCCGCCTCGTCCCGGCCGGGGAAGATGTGCTCCGTGTTGTCGATGACCAGCGTCACCTGTGCAAAGCCCATCTGGCTGCGCTTCTCCGTGCCGCCGAAGATCACGTCCTCCATCTTGGCTCCCCGCAGCTGGCGGCTGTTCTGCTCGCCCATGACCCAGCGGATGGCGTCGGAGATATTGGACTTGCCGGAGCCGTTTGGCCCCACGATGGCCGTGATGTCCTCACCGAAGTTCAGCACCGTCTTATCAGGGAAGCTCTTGAAGCCCTGGATTTCCAAAGCCCTTAAGTACATAGGTGTCTCACCTCCTGCTATATCTTCTCATATCTTTACGGTTGCCGCATTTGCTTAAACTTTTTACCTCATAACTTCTCATATCTTCTCACTTCTTCTCCGCCAAGTGGTGTAAATTTTGGTGTAAAATGCGGTCCAAATACCAATGTGGTGTAAATTGGTGCAGAAAGTTCTATGAACGATATGTACCATCTTCCTGTAGGTTCATATTTTAATACGAAAAGCCGTGCCAAGGGTGCTTCATGCCAATTTGAACTTTCCCTCGATGCCTTTGAAGCTCTTCGAAAGAGTTTCTTTCGTTGCCTCATTATAGATATTCATGGTTGTTTTAATATTTTTATGTCCCATGACTTCTTGAATAACTTTCAAGTTTGACTCATTCTCACAGAGTCGTGTACAAAAAGTATGCCGGAAGAGATGTGCGCTAAGCTTAGGCAAAAGTTCTGGCTGAGTTTTGTTCTTCCTTGCTCTGAGTTGCTCCTCACGATTGTAATCGAATACGATATTTTGAATCACCCCATATATGAATGACGGCTCGTACACATTTCCCTTTGGATTTATAAAAACAAACTCGCCATATCCATCGACTTCCATTGACTTGCACCACATTTCTTTCTGTGCTCTTTTCACTTTTTTGAACGCATTACGAACATCTTCAAACATAGGGATATCCCGAATTCCTGCCAAAGTCTTAGGAGACGTAATCTTATAGATATACTTTCTATTTCCAACAGGTTTATAGATAATAGCATGATTGACAGACACAAATCCCTTTGAAAAGTCTATGTCGTTCCAAGTAAGACCAAGAGCTTCGCCAATACGCATTCCAGTTCCGAGCAGTACCGTAAAAAGAGGACCATACTTTTTATATTTTTCATTACCGTACACATAGTTGATAAACGCAGTTTGCTGTTCTACTGTAAGCGCTGCACGCTTTTTCTCCCTTTTACCGTAGGCACTTATCGCATTTTTCAGAACGTCATCAGCAGGATTTCTCCTTATAATATCATCTCTAACCGCAAGTTCAAACACGGACCATACGATAATATGGATTGCCCTCACAGTACTTGTACTCAGCCCTTTTTTCTCAAAAAGCTTGGCGTACAAAGTAAAAAGCCGAGAATACTTTATAGATCCCAATGTATGCATACCGATATCATTCCGGATATGCGTATCGTACAACAACCTGTAATTATAACGTGTACTCTCAGCAAGAGATGACTTCGCTGCCATATATGCCTCAAACTCCTGGTTTAAGGTAATTGTCTGAGCTGCTCCGGAGCATATCCCATCTTCTAAGTCACGGCGAATGCGCTGTTCCATTGTTCGCAGTGCTTCGCCGTTTCTTTTCCCATCTGGAAGCTTATCCGTTTCTACAAGCCTCCAACTATACACCGCCCTTCGCTTTCCTTCTTGATCAGTATAGCGGAACATATACTGTCCATCGTCACGCTGGCTTTCTCCATTCCGCAAAACTCTGTTTTTTGAATCTCTCCTTTTTTGACTTGCCATATTCGTTTTCCTTTCTCTTTTGGCATAAGAAAAAGGAACCTGACATGATTTTGAGTATATCACATCAGGTTCCTCGTTTCAACTTCAAATAGTCTTTCCTGCCAGTGTTACACTGGAGAATACGAAAGTCACATCTACGGATCCATTAGGCGTCTCAGCAACGAATGTCGTCTCTGCGGTGATCTCCTTCCCGCTATCATCAAGCATTGCTTCACCGGTAGCCTTATTCATCAGGGTACCACGGACCGTATACTCCTTCCCTGCAATGAGATTGGCATATACGACGGTATCGACAACTGTGATATCCTTAGTAGCCTCTACGATATGGGTACCGGCCTTAGATGCTGCCGTGGTGTGGATCTCAGGAATGCACACTGTCTGATTAGCATCGTGAATGTCAGCATGAGCGGCAATCTCGACACCCTGATAAGTCAGAGATTCAAATGCGACCGTTGTGATGTTCTTGGTATTCACCCCGGGGAACTCAAAGGTCACATCTACTGTACCGTTGGCTTCGGCAGCCGTGAAAGCAGTGCTGGCGTTGATTTCGTTTTCATTATCGTCCAGCAGAGCTTCGCCAGTGGACTGATCCATCAGTTTACCGTTCATGACGTACTTCTCGCCGGGGATCAGATTCTCATACTCGACTGTATCGATGATGGTCATTTTCTCGGTAGCCTCGACCAGTTTGGTGCCTGCATCAGAGACAGCCGTGGTATGGATCTTCGGCAACTGTATGGTTTGGCTGGCATCATGGATATCAGCATGGACGGCAATTTGCTGTTCGTCGTAGAAGAGGTTTTCAAACGCCACCACGGTCTTCCCTGCCAGTGTCACGCCGGGGAACTTGAAGGTCACAGTCACAGCACCATCACTTGCATCCGGCGTAAATACGGTTCTGGAAGTGATTCTGTTGCCCAGATCGTCCAAGATAGCTTCGCCTGTGGACTGATCCATGAGTGCGCCGGTAACGGTATACTCCAAGCCCGGAATCAGTCCCTTATAAGATACCGTGTCGCTGATCGTGATATCCTCTGTAGCCTTAACGATGTGCATATCCTTTTCGGACAAAGCCTCCGTCTTGATCTCAGGAATATACACGGTCTGCTCTGCATCATCAATATCTGCATGAATGGCAACAGCCATTATGCCGATAGTGACCCAAAAGCCTCCGTTTGAATCCTCTCTTGAAAGCGGATTGTTTCCACAATATGCAAATAGATTTAGGCTTGCAAAGTCCCCATTTGCAGCAACTAAATTAGCATTATCCGCATTGACAAACCGGCAGGTTGCGGGGTCATAGTACCGGCTCTGCAGGTAGTACAGCCCGGTTTCGGCGTCGTAGTAGTACCCACGATAGCGGAGGGGATTTGTCTCCGCCATGGTTCCCTCGGCGGAGAGCACCTTCCCGTAGGGATCATAGGCATAACTGGCCACGGTGCTGCCGCTGGCGTCCAGCAGGGCCACTACGTCGCCTTGCAGGTTGGTGACGTAATAATAGATGGCTCCGCCCGTCTGCATGGCATAGGGCTACAAGCCCTATGCCATGTTCCCTACTTTATCACAACAGGTTCTTGGTTGACATATACTGTATAGCCATCTGGCAACTCTGGTAAAATCGCCCATGCATCATATCCCGTACCCAAGACAGACTGATAGCTGTATGTACCAAAGTCAGAGTTCATAGAATCCGTAACACTTTGGACGGTGCCAGATACTCCAGACAAGTCAACATTGATGCAGTAACCGTTTGCCCCGACAATCCGATACACATCCACATAACAGAAGCCATCCAGTACATCTGAGGTCTGAGTTGAGACAAAAAGAGTTTTTTTGGCGGGAACAACCCAGCCCTTATTTGTTTTTAAGAAAACACCGGTTTGAATACGCAAATCTGTCTTTTGATCAGGTATTTTGACAACAACAAGCATATACCCATTTGCTTCCGCTTGCGTCAGAACCTCGGTATAGCCTGCAAATTCCTTATTGGAATCTATTGCCTCTTGTAATGTGGTACACAGCTTTTTAGGAGTTGAAATTTCTTCTACAATGCATAGCGCATAGAACACAGCGCCGCACAGCAGTATACCCAATGCTATACCCATGACCCATCCTAATCTTTTTTTCATCCGATAATCTCCATCCATAACAGTAACCTAAAACTTAGGCAAATGCAATCACAGCTATAGACATTCCATCTGCTATTGCTATCACACCCAGCGCTACTGCCCATAGTTTTATGCTATAAGTGGTGTAGGTTGTATATATGGTTCCGCTACTTCCGGTCTGCATTGTCGCTACTCTTAGCTCAAGCGTTTCTTCTAAAATATTGAATTTCAGGCTACTCACCACCTGACAATCACCATATTTATCACCCGTAAACGAAACACCTATTCCATCTAAGTAAAGATTACTGCTGAAGTTCTTGTTTACTGGTACACTAATAGATGAGTCAATTCCGGCAAAATCAACCGTAGCAAAAGCGAGACGTATTTTTGCCGCATCTGGGAATGCAGACGTAGTAGCAATTTTTCCTTTCTCTACCTTCGCTATTCCTAAAGCATATTTTTTGGAATTGATTTCACTGGTAGGCGTTGACGCTGTGTAACGGACACCCGTACTACAGGAGCATGTGTTCTCCGTATCCAATGAATACTTCTTCGCAAGTGATTCAATGTAATAGCGGCGATCCCGTGGTCCTCCATCCGTCATCTGGGTCATCGTATTGCGGAGCGGAACATTCCCCTTCGAGTCGTTCAGATTTACTGGATCATTGTTACAATACGCAAACATATTGTACCCCAGCACGCCCTGATCGGTGGAGTAATACTTATCCGCATTGATAAACCGGCAAGTTGTGGGATCATAGTACCGGCTCTGCAGATAGTACAGCCCGCTCTCGGTGTCATAGTAGTACCCACGGTAGCGGAGAGGGTTCGTCTCCGCCATGGTACCTTCGGCGGAGAGCACCTTCCCATAAGGATCGTAGGCATAACTGGCTACGGCGTTTCCGCTGGCATCCAGCAGGGACTCACTTCAGTAGCCACGGCATATAGCGCTGAATGTATTGCATATTAAACTCACGGGAGTGCTTCGCAAAATCCGCCAGCGGCTGGAGACTGTCCTTCGCAAGGCACTCTCTCGCCGCAAACGCCTGCAGCGGCATCCATGAGCGCCAATAGTCCCGCTTCAGCTTTTCCGGAGGAACGTCCTCCTTATACAAGTAAGATGTGGGACAAGTAGAATTTTCTATTGCTTTCCAAGTTCCCTCGATATCTCCCGCCTCATACCAGAGACAGGGTCGTCTATGGTACAATCTCTCATTTTCATCGTGCCGAGCCAAGATATCCTTTGGTTCATGTATACCATTCAGCGCCTCCAGCGCATACCCCACTTGTACATGGAGGTTCTCCTCACGGCCTATATAATGAAAATTGTCATCATACCGCGTCCCCGCCTCTGTATAGAAGTTTACCGCATAATAAGTCATATCTACCTGATTTCGGTAGTTGCACCACATATACTCGGAAAGAGTTTGAGAGTAAAACAAAATTTCAGGTGAAGCAAAGCCAGAGCACAGGATGATCTGCATCACATTACCATCCTGTATACGAACAAATTCCGTACAATCACGCAATGGGGAAAAACCATTGGCTTCCAGTTTATCTTTCCAATACATCTCCATAAAAGTATTCATTTCTTTTGCATATGGATTTCGCATACATCACACTCCTTTTATCTGTATGCAGCAAAGCAAACACCCAAACCGCTGCCGCCAATTCCTCCTCCGGTTCTGGGGATGTATTGCATAAACGCATACTGGAATTTGCTTTCACGCTTAGTCGTCTGCTCTTTGCGAGCAGCGAAAGAAATACTCCCTTTCCTCTGGTGAAGAAATGTAGAAGCACAATACCGTGAGCGGATGCCTCACAATCCAACCTCCATCAACACAGCCATCTTCTCGCTTTTTAATTGGTTTTGTTGCACATATCATTTGTACCTCGTCTGTATGCCAATCCACGATTCGGCACATTTCTAACGCAGAAAAATCACTCCACTTATATTTCTTTTGTATTCTTCTATACCAAATCGCTGTAACTCCTTCGTTCCCAATGTGGTATTTCCGGCAATTCAATCCATGCTCGTAAATCTGATTTATCACGCAAAGCAGAACCGCCAGACCAAGGACGCACCTCTCTACAAGTGTTTGATCTGGAGCGCAGACCAGATAGTAAATGTATGTCCCTATCAGCACAAGCGTAATAATAATGCGCTTTGACATATCTTCCTTCGGGTTTCCATCTTGCAGATAAATACCAAGTCCCTCCCATCATCTCATCAAGTTAACATTCTTTTCGGCATGCTTCGATATCGAGAATAATTATTCGCTGGTGTAGTATATGTTTGCCTGTGAGAATTTTGGGCTGACCGATAAATACCCCGACCAGCGGATGCAAGCCCCTCGATTCCACCAGAAGTAAAAAATGACACAATACCTTTGGCCGCTTCAGCTCCCTTGCCAGTCATGCTTTTCCCCAATTTGGATGATAAATATGTAGAAGTTGCTGCTGTCATTGCAGATAGCAACGATTCTCTTACACTTGCACCAGAGGTCTTTGCCGTTACAAAAGCGCTTATGCCACTCCCAATTGTTGAAACCGCCGTGAAAATTTTTTTAGTCGGAAGCATATTAGATATTGCTCCGGTAAGAAAACCGGATACTGCCCCTTTTGCAACGGACGCAAGTGTTACCGGTCGGCCCATGATATAATCATTAACCGCAGAGGATACCCCGCCGATAATTCCTCCAACGATTCCACCAATAAGCGCACTCGCCCACAACTCGCCCCCGTCATCCTTGCGGTTCACGGGGTCATTGTCGCAGTAAGCAAACAGGTTCTTGTCCCAGTTGGCCTTTTCGGGAGACACCGCTATTACGGCGGCATTATCCGCATTGACAAACCGGCAGGTTGCGGGGTCATAGTATCTGCTTTGCAGATAGTACAGCCCGGTTTCGGCGTCGTAGTAGTACCCACGGTAGCGGAGAGGATTCGTCTCCGCCATGGTACCTTCGGAGGAGAGTACCTTCCCATAAGGATCGTAGGCATAACTGGCTACGGCGTTTCCGCTGGCATCCAGCAGAGCCACTACATCGCCTTGCAGGTTCGTGACGTAATAGTAGGTGGTTCCTCCCGTCTGCATGGCATAGGGCTTGCCGGTGTTGTCGTAGAAGAAATTATGCGTCTCCGTGGTGTCCCCGGTGGTGACAGTCTCCTGCAGCAGCTTGCCCCCGGCGTAGAGGTAGCTGTAAGTAGTCGTTACCTCCGACTCCAGGATGCGCTCTTCCTCCGCCTGAACGGCAGTCTCGTCAGCAGCTGCTTCCTCCACCGGCACCAGCGGTTCCTCCGGGGGTTCGATGGGGTCATATTCAGAAATAGGCGGCTTGGGCGGTGAAATGCTGGAAATATTTTCTGTTTTCTTGCATCGGCTACAAGTTCTTTGGGTCTCCGTATCATTTACTACCCAATCATGCCCAAGAGCTGGTGTATAAACTGTTTTCTCTTCCGTGCCGCATACATCGCAAATGTGGCATTTATATCCCGGATCTACACAGGTAGGGTGAAAGCGAATCGTCCGTCCATAACTATGCTCCCCTGTTCCCGGCACAATATTCGTTTTTCTCGTAGCCCCACAGGAGCAGGTCTCCAGCGTATATCCATCCAAACAGCTGGGCTCCACCGTCTCCGTGGCCACATATGCATGGGTGTGGTACTTGCGCACGGTGACGGTCTTTTTCGCCCGCTGGCCGTCCAGATCGTAGACGTAGGCCACCGTGGTCTCCCGGTCGCCGTCGGTGCTGTCGGCCCCGCTGAGGGTCCGCCCGCCGGTCCATGTGAAGCTCCACTCCCGCCCGTTGTAGTAGGTGGTGGGGTTGCCGCTGCCGTCGTAGGTGATGGCGTGTCCGTCATAGGCGGTCAGCAGGTCCTTCCAGTCGGCATCGCCGTAGGTGTAGGTGTGGCTCTCGCTGCCGTCGGAGGCCGTCAGCAGATTGCCCGCCCCGTCGTAGGTGAAGGTATAGGCGGTGTCGCCGTCGGTGGCTCCCGTCAACTGGCCCAGCGCATCGTAGGTGTAGCGCCATGTCCTGCCGCCGGTGGTCTCCTCCGTGATGTTCCCGGCGGCGTTGTAGGTGAAGCTGCTGCTGATCTGCTCCTTGCCCCCGAAGGAGCTGCTGTATTGGGCGATCTGCGTGGTGGCGCCGCCTGTCCCGTCTGCATAAACGTAGGACCGGCCGGTCTTGCCGCCGACTCCCGTCAGGCGGCCCAGCGCATCATAGGAGAAGCTGAGACTATCTCCCATTCCGGTGGTCATGGAGGTCAGCAGGCCGTCGGGGATGGCGTTTTTCGCCGTGTCGTAGGTGTACTTCTGGGCATAGGTGGTGCCGTCCAGCACCCACGACTGTCCCGTGGTCTGGCCGTAGGTGTTGTAGCTCTGGGTGGTATGCAGCACCTGCGCCCCGTCCTGCGTCACCGTGCAGTCCGTCAGCCGGTCCAGCCCGTCATAGACGTAGCGGATCGTGCGCCCGTTGCTGTCCGTTACGGCGCTGAGATGGCTGTCCGGGTCATAGGCGTAGGTACGGGTGCGGCCCTCCGAATCCGTCTGCTGTGTGACCCGGTCCCGGCTATCGTAGCCGTAGCCCACCCAGGACCCATTGCCGTAGGCCTGCCGGGTCAGATTCCCGTTCCCGGCGGCGTAGGTATACCCCGCCAGCGTCCGGTCTCCCACCTGCAGAGCCGTCAGGTTACCGAAGGCATCGTAGGCAAAGGCGTAGACCTGTTCACTCTCCCCGGCGGTGCGGTGCAGGGCCGACAGCTGGCCTTTGCTGTAAGTATACCGCACCCCCGCCTGTTCTGCAACCTCCGTTTCCGTCAGGCGGCCCAGCGCATCGTAGCGGTTGCTGCTGACGGTCCCCAGCGCATCGGTGGTGGAGGTGGGCAGCCCCAGCATCTCGCTGACGCCGCTGCTGTACCCATAGCGCACGGTGGCGCCGCTGCTGTCCGTGACGGAGGTGAGCCGGTTGCCCCCGGCGTCATAGGCGGCGCTGCTGGTCATGGTCAGGCTGCCGCCGGTGAGGGCGGTCCTGGTGACGTTGCCCTGCCCGGAGTAGGTCATGGTCTGCGTCACCGTGCCGTCCGTCACAGAGGTGAGGTTGTGCTTGCTGTCATAATGATAGCTGTATGTCCCGTATCCGCCGGTGACGGACTGGATGAGGTTCCCCTTGTCGTAGGTGTTGGTCTCCGCCTTCAAACCCGTGGTGGTCACGGACACCAGATTGCCGTTCTCGTCATACTTCATGGTCTGGGCCGTCTCCCGGATCAGGGAAATGTTATCGAAGTAGGCGGTGTTGGCGTTCTTCTCATAGGCCAGCAGCACCTTGATGGTGGTGACCTTCAGCCCGCTCTGCCCACTCTTCCTGGGCACCAGCGCCATGCTGGCAAACTGCCATGTGCTCAAGTCCGGGCAGAAGGGGACATAGTGCCACTCGTGGGTGCCGTCCGAATAGTCGATGCGCACCCGCAGGCCGAACTGCTTGAACTGGTCCAGCTCCTTGCTGGAAGCCTTGGTCTCGGTATCCGTGATGGCGTCCGCTCTGGCCCAGCCGGAGAGCATATAGGTATCCGATGCCGGGGCGTTGACGGTGATGCTCTGATAGGCGTTGCCGTCCTTATTCTGCCAGCTGCCCTTGATCCGGATGGAACCACCGCTGCCGTCCCGGCTGACACCGGAGACGACGCTGGCCCCCTGACCCATGCTCCAGCCGGTGGAGCCGGAGATGGTGCTGTTTTTCAGCAGTTCCGTGCCGCTCTCGCCCATGGAGGCCGTCCGCTGGGTGCGGTTGTTCTTCTTATCCGTGCTGCCGCTGCCGGTATAGACGGCGTTGGTGGCCCCCAGCAGCTTGCCGGAGGCGTCGGTGGTATAGGCGTTCACCGTCCGGCCTGCGTAGTCGAAAAGATAGCTGGTCAGCAGGTCGTCCCCGGTGTTGGCGGTGCGGTCCGTGCCGTAGTCCCGATACACCGTCTGACTGACATTGGGATAGCTGACGCCCACCCGGACGCCGCTGCTGCCTCCGGCAGACTCCGTGTAGGAGCTGACTCTTCCGCCGGAATAGGTGAAGCTCAGGCTGTAATCCGCCTCCGCATCCGTCAGCTTCGTCAGCCGCTGGCCGGAGTAGGCATACCGTGCCAGCGCCGTGCCGTCTCTGTCGATGCCGGTGAGCTTTCCGTCCGTATAGGATAGCGTCACCGTGCTGCCGGCGGCGTCCCGGATGGCGGTGAGCCGGTGGTCGGTATAGGTCAGCGCCGCCACGGTGATGCTGTCGGCGCCGCTGTTCTTCTGGGTCACGGCGGTGAGCTTGCCGCCGGAGTAGGTCATGGAGACGCTGTTGCCGTTGGCGTCCGTGATGGTTTTCAGATAGCCTCCGCTGAAGAGATACTTGTTATCCTTGTCGTCGGACATCTCATAGCCGCCGCTGACGGACCGGATCTTCAGCCCCAGACCGTCCTCGTCGTAATAGTAGGTGGAGCCCCGGCTGCTGTCCTTGCGGAAGTAGTGCTCCGTTCCGTCTCCGTCGGTATAACGCAGGTATGCTGTCCCGTCGATGGTCTGGGCGGCCAGCTTCTGCACGCAGTCCAGCGTCCAGCCGGAGCCGAAGCTCATGCCGCTGCCGTGGGGCAGATACGCCGTCGTCCGGCGCAGGAAATAGTCGGAGTTATACACCAGACTGACAGAGAAGGGGTTCACCGTGGAGGCGTAGGATGCCGCCTCCTTCACCACCTTCACCTGCCCAGTGGCGTCCGCCAGCCAGACGCTTCCGGCATGGCCTGCGCCCATGGTGTTATAGGTATAGTACGGCTCGATGCCGGTGGTATTGCGGTAGGCCACGGCGAATATGGGGGTGTAGGTCTGGCTGTAAGTGATGCCCTTGGCCAGGGCGCAGTGGGTGTTGCTGTACGTCCCACGGTCCGCCGGCAGCACGGCCACCGTCCGGTTCTCCGTCCCCTCTGCGTACCACTTCTTCACGGCTCGGGTCATATCCCAGCTGACGTAGCTGCCCTGCGAATCGGCGGAAACCAGCGTATAGTCCAGCACATGGCCGGTATCCACGGCGGGCTTGTTGTTCCACGTCATGTAGTACAGCCAGTCGTAGTAGTCGTTGTCCGAATCCGTGTTGGTCCCCGTCACCTCGCACATCTCCAGCGGCAGCTCCGGGCATCCCACGCTGGAGTAGCCCCAATCGCTGTCGCTCTCCATCCAGATGAAGAGGTTCAGCGCAGCACCGGTGACTACGCTGCCCTCCGGTACGGTGGGCAGTGTCCGGAAGTGGAAGAAGCCCCACTGCTCCCCGCCGGTGATGCCGTAGCCCAGATACAGGTCCTGATAGTTGCTGTGGGTAGTATTGGGCTCCTTCTGGGCCACATAGGTGGCGTGGATGGCAGCGCTGCGGCTCATCTCCGGCCGCCGGGCCTCGGTGATGAGGGTAGGGTCAATGGTCACGGGAAAGGATGCCCTGTCCATCCACGCCCTGTCCGCCTCTACCGACAGCACCGTCCCCTCCGCCGTCTCCTGCAGCAGGTATTCTGCGGCGTTGGAGGTGTTGCCCTCAGCATCCACCATATACGGCGCCGGGATGCGGTAGACGGCGGCATCCTGAGCATCGTTCAGCAGCACGCTGCCGTCCTCCTGCAAATGGGCCGTCAGGCCATCCAGCGTCAGCAGAAAATCGTAGCGATAGCGCTCCTGCTTCTCCCGCAGGATGATCTGCTCCTTCAGGTCATAGCTGTGGGCCGTATAGCGCAGATCCACGCCGGGATACACCTCCCGGTAGAGCACGCTGGACGACAGCGACGCAGGCACCAGCTCCTCCGCCCGCCAGCCCTCTCCGGCGGACAGGCTCATAACCGCCGGCTCCGCCTCCACCTCCGCCGTGACGCTGCGGTCATAGTCCGGCTGCCCTGCCGGCAGGGACTGCACCTGCGTCGGGTGCAGCAGCCCCATGGAGACGGACACGTCTCCGCAGGCCGCCGCTGCCAGCTGCCCATGGGACAGGTCCTTGGCAAAGGACACGGCTGTGCCGCCGTTGTCCCCCGTGTGATAGCTCCGGGCGTCCGGGGTCAGGGTGTTGTCGATGTCCTGCCACCGGCCCTCTTCATCCTGATAATGCACCGGCGTGCCGTAGGAGACCGACAGATAGCTGCCGTCCGTGAGGCGGAAGTGCTTTCCCTCCTCCGTGCGCAGCTCCTCCACCTCGCCCTCCAGCGCCGCCGGGGACGCAGACTCCTCCAGCTCAGAAAGCAAAGCACCACTGCCGCCGTCTGCGCCCTCTGTGGCCGCAAACGCTGGCAGTGGTGCCAATTATACAAGGATCACCAGCGCCAACAGCGCTGAGATGACTTTTTCCCACATCTTTTTCATACAATTTTCCTCTCTTCTCTCTTTTTTTAGTGCGCCTCTTTTCGTCCGTGCAGAATTGCCAATTCAGAGCATCTTTCAAGTAAAATTATATACTCTCTATCTAAAATTTACCATGTAGTAAATAACCTGTCAAGGATTTCTTTCCTATGATAAAAAATATTTTTCCAACCCGCCTCTCCTTCTCATCTACACATCTTCGCTCCGCACTTTCTCCTTGATCCTCCACCCAGCCCAAGCCAATATCCCTTCAACGCAAAAAGGAACCTCCCCGTAGGGAAGTTCCCCAATCGGCTTATACCCAGCCTATATCTCGTTGAGTAAAGCCGGCTTCCGTACTGTCCATTTACCTTTCTATCTTTTCTCATCCCATAAGATTTTCCCTATGCACCCCCATACAGGTATCCATGTACAAAACAGCACATATTTTGTATAGAAGACAAAAGGCCACACCAGAATGGTGTGGCCTTTTGCTCAATGATAAAGTCAAGGTCAATAAAAAAACAAAATCAATTTCAAATGCATCATCAGTGATAATAGTATATCTAATATGTTTTAATTATATACGCAATTTAGGAAGAAGTCAATCACTATTTAAGGTTTTAACCATGCGCTGTCCGGCCTCGCTATAAGACGCGCATTATTGTATGCCATGTCAAGCGTCAAGCAGGTATGCCCTAAATACTGATTTCCCGCCGCATTTTTACTAACCACCAACGCCAAATCCGGAACGCTCTCACTTACAAGGCAAATCGGTATCAAAAGTTGGATTTTCCCTCTATAGTATTGTGGTACTGCTGTTTTATAGTTTGCATCTATCATAAACTTGGCGCGTTGCACAGCACCGTTAAATAGTGTGGTCTTATTAGAGCTTTCGCGTACAGTTTCTGGAATACGCAAGAAGTTTTCTGGATCACCGAATATATGTGGGTATTGCGGAACTATGTCACAATTCGTATCAAATACAAGGCTCGTTGGATCTTCAAAATAATTGGCTCTTTTAGGAAAGCTGGTGATGCCAAGCATACCAAGCTGATATGAAGTATAAAAGCCGTCAAAGAACCATTTTTGTCGATTCGCATTCCTATTCAGAGTAAAATACGCAAAAATAGGTTCGTAATACACGGTAAACAATCCAGTATTAAATAATGCGTATGCATCTGCTTCTGTCACATTATTTTCTTCGTATAATTTGCAGAAGGTATGCTCTATATAGTTTTTCAGAATAACATTGTCAGAATTGGTTCCAAAACTCCATTTTTCCGGGCACAAGGCTGAAAGGGACAGTATTTTTTTATCGTAGTCAAAACAGAACGCAAAATCAAATAGTTTCATTCTCTTGCCTCCCTTTGTTTTCATACATTATAACCCAAGGCATATCCGAAAGTCAATTGTCCGCTTAATCCTGAGTAATTTACTTAAATCATTTTTGCCCAGCATGCGGATTCTTTATTTATCATCTGAAGCAATTATTTGCCGGGTCTTCTCATTTTCTCGTTTGAAGTTGTATTTATCCAAGAAGGCCATACATACTGTTCCAGAGGACACTTGCTGTCCCTCGACATGCGATACGCTTTGATTTTCATCCCACCTAATTCTGTACTTTTTACATATTTTCTTGGCAATATCCTCTTTATCCACCGATAATCACCTCCTCTTCTCCAATTTATGCGCACAAAACAGATGGCAATCGTAGCCAAACTGTGGTAATCCTTGCTCTCTTAGAACAATTGCGTTATCAGCGACTTCGCATCATCAGCAGCTGTCACAAGTTCAATTCGCTTATATAGTCCTGAATCGTCATCACGGAAAAGTGCGAGATGATCCAGTGCGTCTTCGTAATCATGGTAAAAGAACTCTTCAACCGGCTTATTGTCCTTGCGAATAAACCTCACAAAATATCCCTCGTCCATTCTACATCTCTCCTTCTTTTTTTGATAATTTGCCGCCTCATTTCCGGCTATCTCTTTACTATTATTCCTCTTCTTTCCGTTCTCCTTAATGCCAATATGAGTAAATTCATCCACCGTATAAACTTCACTAAGCAAGTATGCGCATCCAGTGTAAGGGAGCGGATCAAGAACAAATATGACCTGTCCGTACACTCTTGTTTGTGCTGGCATTCGTGGGGGCGAGTTAATCTGAATTTATGAAAAATCAGAAAAACGAAGAAAGAGAGGCGGGTTGCATATCAACGCAAACCGCCTCTTAATATGTAATTATCATAGGACTGTCAGGTTCCTTTTCATTTGGTGTAAAAGTGGTGTAAAATGATGCTTTTTATAGCCTTAAAAATCGCCGCAAACCCGCATGGTTACTGCGTTTTTCGGAAAAATCTTGTATCTAAAAAGCCCGAAGGTACACGAGTCGCTCACCTCTTTCATGTTTGCATATAATAACTAATTTATTATAGCAGGCTATCCCCCCTGTTTCAAGCAAAATCCGCTGACGAACCGGGAAAAGCCCATCAAAGCGGCGATGGTGGTGCCATCTCCTTCCAAAAGACGACCCCCCTGACCGCCTTGCGGCGGACAGGGGGGTATGCTCGGAGAATACGGTTACTTCACCAGCTGGCAGAACAGGTCAATTTCATCGGCCAGAGACTGGAGTCCCTGCCGCCAGAAGGCCTTATCCGTCAGGTCGATGCCTGCGATCTTGGCGGTATCCTCCACGCAGGTGACGGAGGTGGCATGGAGCATCTTCTTATACAGCGGCACGAAGTCCTTGCCCTCCTGCTGATACTTGGCATACAGGCCACGGGCAAACAGGCCGCCGAAGGCATAGGGGAAGTTGTAGAAGCTCAGGCCGCCGCTGTAATAATGGCCCTTGCACAGCCACATATACGGGTGCAGGCAGGTCTGATCCAGCCCGTCGCCGTAGGCCTTCTTCTGGGCCTCCAGCATCATCTGGCACAGGCGGTCGGGATCCAGGAACTCCTCCGGCCGGGCGGCAAACACGGCGGACTCGAACAGATACCGGGAGTAGATGTCGCAGATGATCTGGCAGGCGTCGGACAGCTGGCTCTCGATCAGAGCCAGCTTCTCGTCGTTGCTCTCGGCGGCATCGATGGCGGCGCTGACGGTGAGCACCTCGTTGAAGGTAGAGGCCGTCTCTGCCACGGGCATGGTGTACTCCTGGCACACCAGCGGGTGGGAGAACACCTGCTGATCGTGGAAGGCATGGCCCAGCTCATGGGCCAGCGTCACAATATCACCGAAGGCGCCGTCGAAGTTGGTGAGCACCCGGCTCTGCCTGGCGCTGGGGACACCGCAGTCAAAGGCACCGCCCACCTTGCCGTTGCGGGGATAGAAGTCGATCCACGCCTCGTCGAAGGCACGCTCCACCATGTCGTGAAGCTGGCTGTCGAAGCCACTGAAGATGCTCAGCAGATAGTCCTTGGCATCCTGTGTGGTGTACTTCTTGTCGCTCTTGCCCATGGGGGCGAACAGCTCGTACCAAGGCAGGCCGTTCTCATGGCCCAGCGCCTTGCCCTTGGCCCGCAGATACTGCCAGAACTTGGGCAGATACTCATCCATGGCCCCCAGCAGGGCATCCAGCGTCTCCCGCTTCATGCGGCTTTGATACAGGGTCTTATCCAGCGGGGAGGCATAGCCCCGGACCTGGCACTCGTTGATGACCTGCAGCTTGATGCTGTTGAGGGCATAGGCCACGGAGTCCTTGATCTTGTCATAGCACGCCAGCTCCGCCTCATAGGCGCTCTTGCGGACGGCGGGATCGGGATCGTAGGCCAGATTGCGGATGGCGGACAGGTTGGTGATGCCGCCGTCGTACTCCACCTTCACGCTGCTGGTGAGGTTATCCCGCAGGCTCTCCCACGCCGAAGCACCGGAGATGTTCATCCGGGCAAACAGCTCCTCCTCCCGGTCGGTGAGCAGGTACTTGCTGTCCCGGCGGATGGACTCCAGCAGGAAGCGATAGGGCTCCAGCGCCGGGTCGGCGTCCATGATGGCGTCCAGATCCTCCAGCTCCGCCACCGTCCGGCGCAGGGATGCGTTGGCGGCGGCGCAGCCGCTGAGCTTGGCGCTGAGCTGGTCGCCCAGACTGTTGGCCTTGGTATCAGCGGTGTTGGCGCTGCACCGAAGGCTGCAGAAGATGAAGAGCTTGTTGGCCAGCTCCTCCACCCGCTCCTGCACCTGCAGGAAGCGATGCACCAGCTGGCTGTGCTCCATGCCCGCCGCCTCACCGGCCAGCGTGTTCACCGCCGCAATGGCCTCGTCCAGTGCCTTCATATCCCCGGTAAACGCCGGGTCGTCAAAATCCTTGTAAAGGATACTCAGATCCCATACCTCGTTCATGTTCGTTCCTCCTGCTTTTCAGATAGGCGGCTCCCCGCTGGTTTTTCCCGTCACATTATATCACACCCTTCCACCGGTTACAACCATTTGTTTCCGGGAAAAGAGCATCCCCCGGAGTAAAACTCCGGGGGATGTGTGGTTTCATATCGCTCTGTCATCCGCACTGGTGGGAATGGACCGTATACTCTGCGGTGTCGTGGCCGTCGTGGTGGATCAGGACGATCACGCCACCGTCATACCGCAGCGTCACCGTGCCGTCCTCCGCCCGCTCGCCGCCGGTGAGGGTCACGGAGGTCATACGGGTATCCGTGTGGGCGACGTAATAGCTATCTGTCTCCGCCCAATAGATGAATTTGGACAGCCCCACCTGATTGGTTTCCGCCAGAGACACACCGAAATACTCCTTCAGCACGGCGTCCATCACCTGCCGGGGCGCCCGAAAGTACTGCATGACCGACTCCGGATCCAGCGACGTCAGATACGCCCGCTCCCGGTCGGTGAGATAGGTGTGGCCATAGAGAAGCCCGTAGAACCCGATGCCGTCGTAAAACAGGTGGTGCAGGTCGATATCCTTCGGGGAGGTGTAGCTGCTGGTGATGGCCTGACTGTACCAGCTGCCCGGCGTGAACATCGCCTGAAACTCCTCCAGCTCCTCAGCCGTCAGCGTACCGTTTTCCGGCTTCTGAGGATCGGGCTGCTGATTCTGGGCGCAGCCGGCGCACAGTCCCACGCACAGCATCAGCACCATCGTCAGGAAACGTTTCATAATATGATCCTCCTTCACTTCAAAGCTCTTTTTTACGGTGCTCCTCTGCAAAAGACCTTACTATACCCGTCTACGCCCGTTAATAGTTTTTCGCAAAAGCGTCTATATTCCTTCCGTTTTTCTTTCATTTTTCATCTAATATATGCAAATCCGTTACAATTTGATACAAAACTGTTACAGCTTACTCCTCCTCGGAAGGCTTCCTGCGGAACATCTCCCGCAGGCTGTCCTTCAACCCCTTGGCCGTCTGGCGGATATCCTCCACCGTCTCCGCCACGTCGGAAACCTCCACGTTCCTTTCACCGGTAGTGAATACGAAGCCGTCGCCGCCCTTGCGGCACACCACGTCTCCCCCGGCCCGGACGCTGCCGCCTACACTCCCGCAGGCCACATCGCCGCCGCTCCGGACGTCACCCGTCACCTCGCCGCAGGCCACATCGCCGCCTGCGGTGACATTGCCCTCCACACCGGCGCAATGCACATCACCGCCGGCCTGCACGCCGCTGCCTACGGCGTCACACGCCACATCTCCGTCAGCCGTGACACTGCCGCCTACCTCGCCGCACTTCACGTCTCCTCCGGCGGTGACGCTGCCCTCCACCGGGCCGCTCTCACACACCACGTCGAACCAGCTGCTGACATTCACCGCCGGACCGTCGTACACGAACCGCAGCTCCTCCCGATGGCCCTTCAGCACCGCCGGGTCCTCCGTCAGCAGCTGATGCCCGTGGTACATCACCGCATACAGGGTATCGTCGTCCGGCCACGGCAGGGTGCGCTCCACCTCCTCCTGCTCCGCCGTCCGCTGGGGCTGTGGGGCCTCCCGACCAAACAGATCGTCCAGCGTCACATGGAACAGATCCGCCAGCTGCGGCAGCAGCTGCACATCCGGGCAGGACAGCCCATTCTCCCACTTGCTCACCGACTGATACGTCAGTCCCAGGGCATTGCCCAGCTGTTCCTGGGTCATGCCCGCCTCTTTCCGCAGCTGTGCGATGCGGCCTGCCAACAAATTCTCACTCATCGTGTATTCGCTCCTTTCATTTTACCATCGATGAACAAGGGCAAACACGCTTGCCCTCGTCCATCGATGGTGTGCTCTCAGCATATAAAAACCCGCCTGAAAAGGCAATAACGGCGTAGTTGAATTACGGATATTATAATTCAACCAACGGTTGAGTGCAACAAAAAGAGGCGCAAAACCCCCGGTTTTGCGCCTCTCGCACCTTCAAGAGCCTGAGATCCTTACACATTCACAGCTTCTGTCCCTCGTCCGGCTCCTCCACCAGCACCTCTCCCGCCGGGGCGTCGGAGAAATCCAGCTGGATCACCGCCTGCGCCCGGTTCAGGGAGCAGCCCACGGTCTTGCCCCGCTCCGCCGCCGCACCGGCGCACTTCTCCAGCAGCTGCCTCAGGATCTCCTGATTCAGCCCGCCGCCACGCCAGTGGAACACAAAGTGCTCCTGCTTCTTCCGCAGGGCCTGCCGCACCCGCTTCTCCACATCCTCCGTCTTGGTGAAGGACAGTGACCGGTAGAAGTACCCCTTGTATCCGCTGCACTCCGGCAGCGGCAGCACCAGCCTCTGGTGGTCCCGGAAGATATGCCGGTCGTCCAGATTGAAGTAGTCGTACCGCTTCATCCCCCGCTGGAGGGAGTTATCAAAGGTGGCGTCCACATGATACCGCTGCCCCTCCACCGTCACCACGTTCCATGTGTGCCGGTATCGCACGCCGATCTCCGGTGCCGCCTCGCTGAGCGCCACGATACAGGGAAGCCCCACAGCGTCGCACAGGGCCTTCACCGTCTTGGCGATGCCCTCACACACCCCCACCCCTTGGGTCAGCGGCCCGATGATCTCGTGGGAATAGGACTTTTTCAGCTTGTCATAGGTGACGTTCTCCAGAATGAAATCGTGGATGGCCAGCTCCTTCTCCCGGTCACTCTTTCCCTTCAGGGGCCGGGCCAGCCGCTCCAGCCGGGCCGTCACCGCCTGCCGGTGCATCTTCACCTTTCCCCGGTCGAACAGATAGTCCGGCAGCACCTCCACATGATCCGCCCCCGGCATCTTTCGATAGTGAAATCCCGTCACGAAAAACAGCAGCGGCAGATCCAGCTTCATCCGCAGATAGATGTCCGACAGCACCTCCGTCCCCAGATCCGGCACCCGGATCACCGCCGCCAGCGCATCGCACCCCGCCGCCAGCATATCATAGACCGCCTTTTTCTCCTTGCTCAGCTGTCCGTAGTAGTATCCCGCCATTCCTCAGCGCCCTCCCCTTACAAGTCAGGCTCTATTGTACCCGCCCCGCCGCCCTTTGGCAAGTCCTTACCAGCCGATGGCTGCGCCGTACTTGTCAAACAGCGCCGAAAAGCGCTTCTTCTGGGTGGGCGTCATCCGCTCCTTGTACAGGGTAATAAGGTTCTGTGCGCTGCGGGTATCCCCGGCCTTGAGATAGTTGCCCATGGCCCGCTCCAGACTGTCTGACCCAGGCCCCCAAAGCTGATGTGGACGAGGTTCTGTATGTTCCCGCCGCGTT
>OLVZ01000808.1_pt1 | contig 29178 bp, 28 predicted proteins | sample 1673341 | NCBI WGS metagenome assembly OLVZ01 (sample SAMEA3178944, study PRJEB25190) | human gut metagenome | biome: human gut; feature: human-associated habitat; material: faeces | place: Austria | collected 2013 | reverse complement strand
CAGCCTTGTGTCACTTCTTTTTTGTTGCACTTGTATCGTAAACCTACATCGAGGCGTCTGCGGGCAAAAGCGCTTGAGGTCTGGGAAAAATCTGCTATAATAGCAGTAGTTTCAGGCTGGAGGTGCAGTTGTGGAGATACATCTTACGGAACGTGCCGCCGCCGAGTACGAGCGGATAAGTTCCGGGGCTATGACGCCCGAGATGGCGTCGGAGTATCTGCGCGACGGCCGGATCCAGCTGCGTACGTTCGCCGAGTCGCTGAGGGAGGTTTACCCCTTCCCGGACATCGGCCGGCGCCTAACCGACGCCTTCCTGGCCTTTGAGCCTGAAAGCTCGCCCGAGGCCGTGGCGAAGAAGGTGGGCGGCTGGCTCGACGGCAGGAGCCGTCCCGGCCACAGGGAGGACGTATTCAAGCTCGGCTTTGCGCTGGGGCTGAACGAGGGCGACGTCAGCCATCTGCTCGGCCAGTGCACCGGATACGGCATACACTACCGCGAGGCGATGGACGTTATCTACGCATGGTTCCTGCGCAGCGGCCGCAGCTACGCCGAAGCGCGCGAGTTCTATGCCGCGCTTCCGGCGGCGGAGCGCTACGCCGGGTGCTGGGAGGAGCAGGGGAACGTACACATAACCTTCGAGCTCAGGAACGCGCTCATGTCCGCCCGCACCAGCGAGGAGCTGCGCGAGGCGTATCTCCGGAATATCGGCCTGTTCGGCCGGCTGCACCTGCGTGCATACAGGTATTTTGAGAAGTACCTGGGTTTGCTCAGACGCCCTGAGTCGGGCTGGGACGGGGATCCGGAGGAGGACTATTCGCTGGACACGGTGATGAAGAAATACCTCACTCTGCGTATGCCGTCCGGCCGCGCCCGGGGCAGGTACTCGGTGACGCAGAAGCTGCTCAAGCGCAACTGGCCGAACGCCACGTCGCTCAAGAACATCCGTGCTCAACGGGAGGACGTCCCGCGCAAGCTCCTGCTTCTGCTCTATGTCATAACCGAGAACGTGGTCGACGGGGAGTACAGCGAGCTGGACGAGGACTACCTGAGCATAGGCGAGCGGCTCAGGCAGCACTGGTGGGTGCTCAACGCCATCCTCATCGACTGCGGCATGCCAACGCTCGACCCGCGCAATGCCACGGACTGGCTCATCATGTACGCGCTGACCGCCGGCGGCGACGAGTCCATGAGCGAGCGCATGAGCCAGGTGATAGACCACCTGTTCGCGGACATGTGAGCTAATAACCTGCCCCGCACGGACGAAGCTCCGTGCGGGGCAATTTCCGTTTCAGCTCCGGGGCAGCACATCCACGCCGCCCGCGACCATGCCGTCGGAGCCGAGGACTATCGCCCTTTCCTCGTCGAAATCGGAGTAGGTTCGGCCGAGGTTGTCAAGGAGACCCAAAACGTGCACGGGCTGGCCTATGTACAGCTCCCCGATGTTTGTAAACGTGCCGTGCACCCAAACTCCACGCATGTCCGAAAAGCCGCCGGCCGTAAAGCTGCCGCAGTTGAGAACGGACGCGCCCTGCGCTATCTCCAGCATCGCGCCCTCACTGCGGAAAAAGGAGCCTGCGTCTATCGATAGCACGCTGCCCCCGCCGAGAGAGAGGCTGCCGGCCTGGCTGTAGACCGAGCCGCTGAGCGCGATGCTCCCGGCCTGCAGCGCGCTGAGCTGGATGATGTGCGCTCCGGAGGCGCGGATGTCCAACGCGGCGTCCGTCACTCCCGTGCCCGCTATGGCCAGATAGCTGCTGTCCGAGACGGTGACGGAGCTGAGTCGTGCGCTTTGTATGCTGTCGTAAACCAGCATGGAGGCGCCGGTGAGCTCTATGCTCTCAAGCTCCAGATCGCCGTCGCGGGTGTAGACCCAGGAGCCGCCGCTCACGCTCAGGCTCGCCGCGCCGTCCGTGCCGCGCCAGGCGCAGATGAACTCCGCCATCGCGCCGTTTTGCACCGCGACGCTGTCGCAGGTCAGCTCGCCGTTGACGCAGAATATCGTCCCGTCCACCGTGAGCTGCGTGCCCTCGGGCAGGGCGAGGTGTCCGGACACGTAGATCGGCTTTGTGACGGTCAGCGGCCGCGTCAGGCTCAGATATCCCTCGACTACCACCGCCTCTGCGCCGCCCTCGTCCATGGCGGCGAGCAGCTCGGCCTCTGTGGAGGCGTAAGCCTGCGCCGCCCCGACGTCTATGGGCGTGAAGTCCGCACACCAAGCCGTGCCGTCTATGTCGCCGTCCAACACGGCGTAGTGATTGCGGTACAGGAATATCCCCTCGGTCGTGTCGAACTCTCCGCCCACAGCTATTTCGAGCGAGCTGCCGTCGTACATGTCCAGCAGACCGCTGTTGCATAGCTCCCCGCCGGAGAGCACCTCTATCGCGCCGCGGCTGACAACGCGGCCGGTCAGGTCCATGTCGCCGGAGACGCTTATGCCGCCCATGTTGCGCAGCGTACCTCCCATTTGAAAAGCGGATCCCTCGCCCAGCCGGACGGAGCCGAAATTGAGAAAGCTGCGCTCGCCGAAGCCAAACAGGGCCTGAGTGCCGCCGCCTTCCGTTGTGCCGACATCAAGCGTACCGAAGTTCAGGATATCGCACCACGCCGCGCTGTACGCAGTGAGGTTAAGCTCGCCGAAGTTCATCAGCGTCCACGCGGCGTCATCCTCGTTCGCGCTCTCCACCCAGAGCTGTCCGGCGGCCTCGATGGAGCCGCAGTTGAGCAGCAGCGAGCCCTCGCCGCCGCACCAGATCCCGGCGTCTACGCTGCCGCAGTTTACGAGCGGGGCGCCGTTCATCTGTATCTCCGCGCCAGATGCGGCCGAGAGGCTCGCGCCCTCGCTCACCACGAGCGGCCGCTCAAAAGTTAGCGTCTCGCTCAGCGCTATGCTGCCCTCGATAACGATGGCGAACGCCCCGGCGTCCCCGCTCGCGGCCTTGAGATCGTCGAAGGTGGAGACGGTCACCGCTTCGCCGCCGGCGAGCCGCATATCGCGCACCTCGCCGTTTACGCTCCCGACGTCCTGCAAAAGGCCTCCGCCGGAGAGCAGATACACGGAGGCGTTCAGCGCGCCGCCGTCCACCGTCACCAGCGAGCCGCCGGCGGCGACGATCGTGCCGTTGTCCGCCAACTCGCCGGCCGTCCACAGCACGCCGCCTTCGCGCAGTATAAGCGCCCCCGGCATGACGAGACGCGCGCCCTCGCTTATCAGCAGGGGCTTGTCCAGCTCCGTGACCGTCCCGGGCAGCCTAACGTCCGCGCCGGAGCCTTCAAGTATCACCGCCGCGACGGTGCTGTCCGCGAGGGCGAAGGCCAGCTCAGTGTCGCTGCTCACCGTGACGGCGTCCTCAAACAGCTCGTCGTGCTTGAAGCTTGCGAGCTCCTGCGGCTGTGAGGTTCCCGCTTCGTGCTGCCCGGGTATCAGGAGCGCCAGCGCGGCGATAAAGGCAAGCGCGCACAGCAGAGCCGCTATCCGGCCGGACACACGCCGCTTTGCGGCCGGCGCTTGCGCGTCTGCCGCGCTTTCCACATCCCGAGGGTGGATTCCCCTGCCCGCGGATGCGTCCTCAGTGCAATACAGCCCCGAGTACAGCTCGTCAACCGTCTGGCAGCGCTTTTCGGGGTTTATCTCCATACCCCTGAGCAGGGCGCGCTGCTGTTCCGGAGTTATGTCAACTCCGAGTGCCATCGGCGCAGCCAGCTCGTCGGAGAGCAGCCTGTCCAGAGACTTGGGCGGCACACGGCCGGTCAGGCAGAAATATATAGTGGCCGAGAGGGCGTAGACGTCTGTCCAGGAACCCTGTCCCATGCACTGGTACTGCTCTATCGGGGCGTAGCCCTGCTTGAGAGCCACGGCCATGGTGCTGTCCGTACCCCGGGACGACTCCCGCGCGCAGCCGAAGTCCAGCAGGCGCACCGAGCCCTGCTCCAGCATAAGGTTGTCGGGGCTTATATCGCGGTGGATGAGCCCGGCCTTGTGCATGGCGCTGAGCGCGGTGAACAGCGGCTCTATCAGAGGGAAAAGCTCCGAGGCCGGTATCCTGCCGCCACGCCGGGCGGCGAGGTCTATGAAGTTGGTTCCCTCGACGTACTCCATGACTATGTACGCCGTATTGTTGGCCTCAAAGTAGTCGCGCACCATAACTATCTGCGGCTGCTTTTCCATGCGCGCCATCGTCCTGGCCTCGCAGAGGAAGCGGCTCAGCCCCTGCTCATAGCCGGGATTGCCCCTGCCCATGCAGGCGTGCACGTCCATAGACGCGGCGGCGTCCCGAGCCGCGAGGCCGGAGGGGAAGTATTCCTTTATCGCGACCTTCACCTCGAGGCGCAGGTCGCGGCCTATATAGGTTATGCCGAAGCCGCCCTCGCCGAGGGCACGGCCGATCAGGTAGCGGTCCATCAGCACGGTTCCCGGCGGCAGATGGTGCGGAGCCGGCGTGTATGAGCTCTGCGTCAGGCCGCAGGCGGGGCAGGGCTCGCCGGGGCGGACGCTGCCCATGCAGTACGGGCAGAATTCGCCGGAATTCCAGCTGCCGTCTTTCTGCTCCTTATTCACCGCGCTTCACCCCCGTTTCGCCAGACCCTAGCCTACGGCTTAAGTATACAGTAAGTCATATGCCGTGACAAGCGCTGCGGCGCGCCATTGAGCCGCGGCACGACCTCACTTTATCACATGCGAACGCCGGGGACGTCCAACTTTGTTCCGGCTCCGGAATAAAGTTGGACGGGGAGCGCATACCGGTGTGCTATACTCCTTTCAGCGTATTCCCAAAACAGAAAGGAGTAATCCGACATGAAAAGAAGCTTTGTATTCGCACTTGTCCTCTGCCTGATGCTGACGCTCACCCCGTTTGCGTCGGCCGCGAGCGACGAGGCAAGCGAGGCCGCCAACGCGCTCTACGAGCTGGGGCTGTTCCAGGGCACGGCAGAGAACGCCGACGGCACGCCCGTTTTTGACCTTGACCGCGCCCCCACGCGCGCCGAGGCCGTGACCATGCTCGTGCGCCTGCTCGGCGGGGAGGACGCCGCCCTCGCCGGCGACTGGGACACGCCCTTCACCGACGTCCCCGAATGGGCTGAACCGTATGTTGGCTACGCCTATAGCAAGGGTCTCACGGACGGCACGGGCGAGACGGCCTTCGGCTCCGACGTCTCCGTGACCACCGCGCAGTACATCACCTTCGTGCTCCGCGCGCTCGGCTATGAGAGCGGCGCGGACTTCGAGTGGGACAAGGCCTGGGAGCTCAGCGACGAAATCGGCCTCACGGGCGGCGAATACGGCGCGTCCACCGCTAGCTTCCTGCGCGGCGACGTGGCCGTGATCTCCTACAACGCGCTCAGCTGCACGCTCAAGGACAGCGACGTCACGCTGCTCGACACGCTCACCGGCGAGCTGGCGGCCTACGAGATAGAGGGCGCCGGCACCGTGTACATGCCCGAGGACTGTGTCGTCGAGGGTGGATTCGTCACCTCGCCGCTGCCCGCCGTGCAGGTCAGTATTGAGAATGGTATTCTGGGTCTCCACATCGGGGTGTACCGTCAGGACGCCTACGACGCCGCGGGTCAGACCATGCCCGAGGACGTCGTGGAGTATTCCAACCGCGAGGGTCTGCGCAGCGGCATCCCCGACGGCGTCGAGTTCAGCTATGACGAATACGGCAACTACCGCGCCGTGTACACCAGCCCGGACGGCTACGACGCCTATCAGGCGCTGGTCGTGACCGACGACTTCGCCGCCAGTCTCATGTTCACCGTCCCGGAGGGCTGGATGGACAACTACGACGCCGGGTACATCCTGAGCCTGGTCGAGCTAGCATGACAGCCGGGAGGAAAGAAAAATGAAGAAATCTGCATCCCTTGCGCTTGCGCTCTGCATGGTTTTCGCCCTCGCGGCCTGCGGGGAGGGTAGCGCCGCAACCGCCCCTCCGGCCACTGAAGACCCGCGTGCGGGTCTCACGGCCTACGAGCTTGAGGACGCCGCCGTAGTCTATCTCCCCGAGGGCGGCGAGACCTATTACGAGGAACAGACCGACCCGCTGCCCACCACCCAGTGCGGCGTAAATATCGGCGATGCAAACCTGCACCTGGGCATCATCGGCATGGACGCCTACGAGATTGCCGGAGTAACCCTGCCCGAGACGGTGGAGGAGTTCTCCCAGCGCAGCGGCCCGCAGGCCGACGTCGGCGAGGGCCAGGTGTTCGACTACGACGATTACGGCAACTACTGCACGCAGTTCGTCCGCGACGGACGCGACGTCTACTACGCCGTCCGTGTCCGCGACAACGGCACCGTCGCGCTCGCCTTCTCCTGCCCCGAGGGCACGATTGAAAACTACAACCCCGGACTATGGATATCCCTCGTGGAAATCAACTGATGCACAAAAAAGCCTCTCCGCCCGACGGCGGAGAGGCTTTGCGCAGTATCGGCGATGTCAGCACATTCCACGGCGGCTCAGCGCCGCATATATGCGCCCCATGGCCGCCTCCAGCTGTGCCCTCGGACAGGCGAAGTTCAGGCGCTGGAAGCCAATGCCCTCATCGCCTGTGCCGAACATGGCGCCGTTGTCCGTCGCCACTTTGGCCTCGTGGAGCATGAAGCTCCACAGCTCGCCGGCATCCATGCCCAGAGCGCGGAAGTCCAGCCAGGCCAGGTATGTGCCCTCCGGCCTCCTGTAGCGCACAGAGGGCATGTGCCCGGCTATGAAGTCTTCTACGTACCTGGCGTTGCTGTCAAGAAAGCCGAGAAGCGCGTCCAGCCAGGCCTCGCCCTGCGTATACGCGGCGATCTGCGCCGCGGCGCCGAAGTTCCCCGGCCAGAGGTAGTAGGGAGCCATCTTTGCCCGGAACGCCTCGCGTATTTTTCCGTCCGGTATGATAATGTCCGACACCAGCAGCCCGGCCAGGTTAAAGGTCTTGGACGGAGAGGTGCAGACAATACAGCTGTGAGCGAATTCCTCGCTTATCGATGCGAAAGGGATGTGCCTGTTCGGCGGGTAGACGAGGTCGGAGTGTATCTCGTCCACTGTAAGCATTACGCCGTTGTCCATACATATCCTGCCCACACGCTCCAGCTCCTCACGGCTCCAGACGCGGCCGACCGGGTTGTGGGGGCTGCATAGGAGCATGAGCTTGACATCGGGTCTGCGGGCAAGAGCCTCAAGCGCGCCGAAGTCCATCTCATACCGCCCGTCGTGGTTTATAAGCGGGTTGGCGGCGATATGCCTGCCGGTCCCGCGCACATAGTCAAAGTAGGGATAGTAGACCGGCGTCTGGATTATGACGCCGTCTCCGGGCTGCGTATACATCTCCACCGCGCACACCAGCGCCATGTTTACGCCGGGGGTGTAGGTGATCCATTCAGGCTCGACCGCCCAGCCGTGGCGGCGGCGCTGCCATTCGGCGCAGGAGGAGAGGAACTCCCCGGACGCATAGCCGTAGCCGTAGGTCTCGTGCGCCGCCCGCCTGCAAATCGCCTCCGAAACGCAGGGGGCGGTTTTCAAATCCATGTCGGCTATGCCCATGGGGATAATGTCCCTCTCGCCGTACATCTTTTCCAGCTGCTCAGGCGACCACTTGATGGATATGGTCTTTGAGCGGTCAATACGTTCGTTGAAGTCGAATTCCATGCCGTACCCCTTTCTTTTCCGAGCGATTTGCGATATAATGTTAAGAACGATTGTGCATTATAATGATACAAAATGTTTACTATAATGTCAAGGGGCTGAGGACGTGGATTACATGAACGGCATAGTCGCGGGCAATATACGCAGGCTGCGCGCTTCGATGAAGCTGAGCCTGGACGAGCTCGCTCAGGTCAGCGGTGTGAGCAAGAGCATGCTTGCGCGCATAGAGCGCGGCGAGGGCAATCCGACTCTGTCGACGCTCTGGAAAATATCCAACGGGATGCAGGTGCCTTTCGACGAGCTGATTGCCAGGCCGAGCCGGGACTTCACGGTGGTGCGGCCAGAGGATGTGCAGCCCATCCTGGAAGACGGGGGGAGGGCGCGCAACTATTCCATATTCCCGGACGGCGAGGGTCGCCGCTTTGCCGTTTACATGCTGGAGCTGGAGCCGGGCAGCCGCTGGACGAGCGAGGCGCACCCGAGGGGGACGACGGAGTTCATAACCGTCTTTGAAGGCTCGCTGCAGGTGGACGCCTCCGGGCACAGCGCCGAGGTTTGCCGCGGCGAGAGCCTGCGCTTTACGGCAGATACAGAGCACAGCTACGCCAACACCGGCGGCTCGAGCTGTGTGCTGCACATGATAATGTATTATCCTTGATCCGGCTGCGCCGAGCTCCTGTATTCTCTCGGCGTGCGTCCGTAAAAGCGCCTGAACATTTTGGAGAAGTTGCTGGGACTGTCGAAGCCACAGTACGCGGCCGTTTCGGAAATGCTGCTTGAGGGCTCCTCGAGCAGCATTTTTGCGCCCTGCATGACCCTGTATTTTATGAGGTACTGTATGGGCGAGACGCCGAGCGACTTGTGGAAGCAGCGTATACATTCACGCTCGCTTATGCTCGCGGCGGCGGCTATGTCCGAGACTGAGACGTTACCGTTAAAGCTGCCGTGTATGTAGTCGAGCATTTTTCTCATCCGCAGCCCGTCCCTGCCGGCGGCTCCTGCCGGGTCGCTCGGCTTCGGAGCCAGCCGCTCGTAAAGCAGCAGGCATATACGGGAGAGACTCTCGCGCACGATAAACTCAAAGCCCGGGCTGTCTTGCGCCAGCGCGTCAAAGGCGGCGCTGAACCAAACTGCGGCCTGCCGCGCGTCCTCGCCGCTGAACTTATAGCCGGAAAAGGCCGAGGATATGAGGGGCTGGATATACTTCCGGGCGAAGACGCTCTGCCCTCCGCCGGTTATGAGCGCCGGGCTGAAGACCAGCGAATGCAGCTCGCACTCCGGGGCGGCCGAGGCAAAGTGCAGGGTGTTTGAGTTTATGGCCGCAAGCTCCCCCTGTCCAAGCGTTAAGGACTTTCCCGGAGTCTTTACATCCATGCGTCCGCGCGCTATATATACAAGCTCCATTTCCTCGTGCCAGTGCCAGGGGATGGCGTCCTCGGGTCTGTCCGTATGGCTGGAGGAATACCCCGCGCAGGGGAACTCCGCGCTCCCGTGCGGCTGAAGCTCCATGGATACGCGGTTTAGATTCAATCCGCACTCCCGCAGCGGCATGTGCGATCACCCTTTCTCGCAATTGGCGGTTTTGTTATATTATATGGCCGGATGCAGATTGAATCAAGAGCGATTTGGCGCTATCCTTATGACGCTAGAAAATGGAGGAATACTTATGACGCATCTTCTGCTGGCGATTATATATCTGGCCTTCATCAGTCTGGGACTTCCGGATTCGCTGCTTGGCTCTGCGTGGCCTTCGATGTACGGGGAGCTTGGCGTGCCGGTGTCGTACGCAGGCGCGATATCCGCCATCATATCGGCGGGGACCATATTCTCCAGCCTGCAATGCGACAGGCTGACGAGGCGCCTCGGAACCGGGGCGCTCACGGCGCTGAGCGTGCTGACGACGGCGGCGGCGCTGTTCGGGTTTTCGGTCAGCCGCTCTTACGCGGCGCTTTGCCTCTGGGCCATACCCTACGGGCTGGGCGCGGGGAGCGTGGACGCCTCGCTCAACAACTATGTCGCTTTGCACTACGCGAGCAGGCACATGAGCTGGCTGCACTGCATGTGGGGGCTGGGAGCCTCCGTCGGACCCTATGTGATGGGCTTCGCCCTGTCCGGCGGAATGGGCTGGAGCGCAGGCTACCGGTACATAGCCCTGTTCCAGGCGGCGCTCACCGCCGTATTGCTGATAAGCCTGCCCTTGTGGAAAAAACGCGGCTCCGCTCTCCCGGAGGCGGACGGCGACGGCGCGGAGGCTCTGTCCCTGCGGGAAACTGCCCGCGTGAGAGGGGCGAAGGAGACTATGGCGGCGTTTTTCTGCTACTGCGCAGTTGAGCAGACCGCCGGGCTTTGGGCGGGCAGCTATCTTGTGCTGCGCTGGGGCATGGCCGAAGAAAGGGCGGCCTCGCTGGCCGGCATGTTCTTTATAGGCATAACGATTGGCAGGGCGCTGAGCGGCTTCCTGACCATGAGGCTCAGCGACACCGGGATGGTGCGCCTCGGCCAGGCGCTCATATTGCTGGGCGCGGCGGCGATGCTTCTCCCGGCCGAGGGCGCGGCGGTGCCCGGGCTGCTGCTTGTCGGGCTGGGCTGCGCGCCTGTCTACCCGTCGATGATACACGCCACGCCCGAGCGCTTCGGAGCGGCGCATTCGCAGTCGCTGATAGGCGTCCAGATGGCGTCGGCGAGCGTCGGAACATGCGTCATGCCCCCGCTGTTCGGCCTGATTGCGAACCATATAAGCGCATCTCTCCTGCCGCTGTACCTCCTGGCCGCGCTCGCGTGCATGGTTTTCGTACATGAAAGGCTCATCAGAAAAAGCGCAGCCGGGCGGCGCGCTGCGCCGCCGGCATGAAAAGGCGCGCGTATATAAAGCAAAGCTGCGAAGTCACAGCTGTGACTTCGCAGCTTTGCCAAAAAAGCCGCCGCCCGGCTTATTCGTCGATGCCGATCATGACGCTGGTGGCCTTTATGACCGCGTAGGCTTCCTTGCCGACGGCCAGACCCAGCTCCTTGATGGCGTTCATGGAGATGGTGGAGGAGACGACGTTGCCGCCACCGATGTCAATCTTGACGATGCCGTTGACGGCGCCTTCCTGGATGTCAACGATGGTTCCCTTGAACTGATTGCGTGCGCTGAGTTTCATTTTCTGTTCACCTTTCTTATTCCTTGTTATCCGGCTCATAGAGCAACAGAACGTTCGCGCCGGACGTGCCGAGGGCATAGCCCTCCGTGACATTCTGTGGACGGAACTGTTTTGGAAGCCTCCACCACAAATCCGGCGAGCCCTCGGGCTGAGCCGCATATCTGAAGCGTATTATGTCCTCAAACGGTTCCTCTATCTTGCCGAGGAGCTTTACGGGGTGGCTGTTCTGCTTTGTGTTGGGGCTGAAATAGTGTGCGCGTATACCTATATAGGCGACGTCGTCGCGCACGGGCTTCGCCGTCGTGAAGCCGACGCCCCAGTCGAGGGCTTCGACCTCGTACTCGCCGATTTTTCTGGCGCGGGAGAAGTTTTTGCATCCGGTCATGGACGCGCCGGCCTTGGTTCCCGGGTCGGCAAACAGCTCCTTGGTAGGCTTGAGCGTGTGTATCCTCCCGTCTTCCATGAGCGCTATCGTGTCGCAGAGGTCGTAGGCCTCGTCTCGGCTGTGCGTCACGGCGATTGAGACGCCGCCGAAGCGCTCCAATATGCCTTTCATCTCCACCAGCAGCTTTTCGCGCAGATGCGTATCCAGCGCGGAAAACGGCTCGTCGAGCATCAGCAGCTTGGGCTGGTTCACAAGTATGCGCGCGAGCGCCACGCGCTGCTGCTGGCCGCCGGAGAGCTGCGCCGGATAGTGTCCTTCAAGCCCGGAGAGCTGCATTAGCTCTATATATCGCGCGAGCAGCTCCTCGCGCTTGGCCTTGTCCTTTTCCCACTTCGCGCCGCAGAGGATGTTCTGCCGCACGGTCATGTTGGGAAAGAGGGCGTAGTTCTGAAAGAGGTAGCCCACCCTGCGCTGCTGCGGCTTGAGGTTTATGCGCTGTTCGCTGTCGAACAGCGTCACGCCGTCGAGGACTATCCTGCCCTCGTCCGGGCGCTCCACGCCGGCGATGCAGCGGAGAGTCATGCTCTTTCCGCAGCCGGAAGGTCCGAGTATGCCCATCACGCCGTCTTTGGCCTCAAACTTCACAGAGAGCCTGAAGCCGCCCAAATCCTTTTTTATATCGACGTAGAGGCTCATCGCGCGCCGCCTCCCTTCTGCTTTTTCTCAAGCAGGTTGACGGACAGCAGCACCACGGCAGAGATGGCAAGGTTGATGAGCACCCATATCATGGCGCTCCGGTCGTCGCCCGTGCGCCAGTACTGGTACACGGAGGTCGAGATGGTGGCCGTGCGCCCGGGGGTGTAGCCTATCAGCATACTCGTCGCGCCGTATTCGCCCAGCGCGCGGGCGAAGGCCAGGACGGCTCCGGCCAATATGCCCTGGCGGCAGTACGGCATGCGTATGCGCCAGAATATAAAGGTGTTTGAAAGGCCGAGCGTCTGCCCGGAGTAGGCCAGAGTGCTGTCAAAGCTCTCAAACGCGCCGCGCGCGGTGCGGTACATGAGCGGGAAGGCCACCACAGAGGCCGTGACGATGCCGCCGTACCAGGTCATGACAAAGCGTATGCCCATCGTGCCCAGCAGCTGGCCGAGCGGGCGGTTCACGCCGAAGAGGAGCAGCAGGAAGTAACCCACAACCGTGGGCGGCAGCACCAGCGGCAGAGTGAGGATGACGTCCAGCACGCCCTTGAGCACTCGCGGCAGCTTCGCGACGTAGTAGGCAAAGAAGATGCCCAGGAAGAACACGATCACACTGCTTACGGCCGCTATGCGAAGCGAGTTCCAAAGCGGATACCAGTCCATCAGCTCACCTCCTTACATTGTCTTTGCCGGGGGCATATGCCCCCGGCTTTGTTTTTGCTATGCTGTCAGTTTCAGGCCACAGGGGCGAAGCCGACGCTCTCGAACACGGCCATGGCCTCGTCACCGGTGAGGTAATCGAGGAACGCCTGGGCGGCCTCCTGGTTCTCGGAGGTCTTGAGCACGGCGGCGGGATAGATGACCTGGCCGCACATCTCGGCGGTGGCGTAGTCGACTATCTCAAGGTTCTCGCTGTAGGCGTCGGTGCAGTAGATGACGCCGCAGTCGACGCTGCCTTCCTTGATCTGGGTGGCGACCTCCTTGACGTTGGTGCCGTAGGTGATAAGGCCGTTGTTGGCGAGGGTGGTCTCGTCGAGGTTGTAGTACTGGAGTATGAGCTGGGTGTACTGGCCGACGGGGACGTCGCTGTTGCCCATGCACATGAACACGTCGCCCGCGGAGAGCAGCTCGGCGAGGTTGTCAAAGCCGGTGATGCCCTTGGGATTGCCGTCGGGCACGCAGAGGGTGACGCGGTTCTCGAGCAGGTCTATGCGGCTGCTCTCGAGCACGAAGTCGAGACCCTCGGTGTTGACGCTCGCGTCGGCGGTGATGTCGAGCTGATCCATCTGCTTCTGACCCGCGCTTATGAACAGGTCGCAGTCGGCGCCCTCCTGGATCTGGGTCTTGAGCGTGCCGGAGGAGTCGAAGGTGAACACCAGCGTGACGTTAGGAGCCGCCTCGGCGTAGAGGGACTGGATCTCGGTCAGCGTCTCCTCCATGGAGGCGGCGGCGAACACTACCAGCTCAACGGGATCGCCCGCAGGCTCCTCGCTGGGAGCCGCCGTCGGCGCCTCGGAAGCGGGGGCTTCGGTGGGGTCGCTCGCAGCGGTGCCGCAGGCGGCGAGGGCAAATACCATTGCCAGAGCCATGAGCAGGGCGAGCAGTTTTCTTGACTTTTTCATTTTCTTTCCTTCCTCCTTGCTGTTCGCAAAAAGTATGTGTATGCAAAACGTGACTTTACACGTTGTTGCCGGAAAAAGTACGTCTGCCGGTCACCTGGCGCAGTCGTGGACTGTGTTGCGCAGCATGTCCAGCGCGTGGGGGAGGTCGTCGAGGAAGACCTCCAGGCTCTCGCGCACGGCCTTCGGGCTGCCCGGGAGGTTTATAATGAGCGTCTTGCCGCGTATAACGGACACTCCGCGCGAGAACATGGCGCGCCTGGTGTACCTCATGCTTCCGGCGCGTATGGCCTCGGCGATGCCCGGCGCTGTCCTGTCCGCGACGGCGAGCGTGGCCTCCGGCGTCTGGTCGCGGGGCGTGAAGCCCGTGCCGCCGGTGGTTAGGATGAGGTCGAGCTGGCGCTGGTCGCAGAGCCTTATGAGCTGCGCCTTGAGCGGACCTGTGCCGTCCGCGAGCAGGAGCTTTTCTACGACCTCGTAGCCGCGGCTCTCGAGCTCCTCGACTATCGCGGGACCGGACTTGTCCTCGCGCTCGCCGGCGGCGCCCTTGTCGGAGAGAGTGATCACCGCCGCCTGATACGGCCTCGGGGAGGTGCGCTCGACTATGCTCATCTTGTCGCCGACGGTTATCGTGCCGCCCTCGAGCACACGCGCAAACACGCCCTCGCGAGGCATGATGCAGTCGCCCATGGTCTTGTAAATTGCGCAGTGGCTGTGGCACTCCTTGCCTATCTGCGTCATTTCGAGCAGCACCTCGCCGCAGCGCAGCAGAGTGCCCACGGGGAGGCTGCGGAAGTCGAAGCCGCTGACGACCAGGTTTTCGCCGAAGTCGCCGTAGACCACCTGCGCGCCCCTGGCGCGGAAGGCCTCTATCTTGTCGGCGCTGAGCAGGCTGACCTGGCGGTGCCATTTCCCGGCGTGCGCGTCGCCGTCTATGCCCCACTCGGGAGTAAAGTGAGCGCTGTGAACATCACGCTTTTGTACGCCCTTTTCGGCGCTGGTACATACTGCGAGTACGGTACCCATATGATCATCCTCCAATCTGTGACATGAGGCGGCACTCCGTCATCTCCTTCGGCGTGTCGAAGCAGTGCTGTCTCGGCTTGTTATATATGGTGAGGCGTATGGTCTCGAGCAGCTGCGCGTCGCTCGCGCCGCCGCGCAGCAGCTCGCGCAGGTCCGCGCCCTCGTCGAAGCAGAGGCAGGGCTTGAGCCAGCCCCGGCTGGTCACCCTCACGCGGTTGCAGCTCGCGCAGAAGCGGTGGGACACGGCGTCTATCATGCCTATGGGCGCGGCGAGACGCCTGCTCGCATAGTAGTGCGCGGGGCCGGAGCCTATGCGCGCGTCCACAGGGTGCAAATCCGGCCAGGCCGCCCTGAGAATCTCAAGAGCCTTGTCCGGGTTCAGCCCGGTTTCGTTCTTCCCCACGCCCATCGGCATGAGCTCTATGAAGCGCACTGGCACGCCCTGCTCCGCAAAGCGGGCCAGGTCGGTAATCGTCCCGGCCGTCTCGCTCAGCAGCACCGCGTTGAGCTTGACGGGCACGCCGAGCGAGCGCATCAGCTCGATGCCCTCCAGAACGGACTCTACGACGCCGGAGCTGCCTGTGATGCCGCGCTCCAGCTCGGGGTCGGTAGTGTCAAGGCTGACGTTGACGCTGTCCAGACCCGCGTCCGCCAGCTCGCGGCCATAGCGGGGCAGCAGCGTGCCGTTTGTGGTCACCGACACCTTTTTCACGCCGGGGATGCGCTTGAGCTCCGCCACGAACCCGGCGGCGCCGAGGCGCACGAGCGGCTCCCCGCCCGTCACGCGCACATGCTCCACGCCGAGCGTGGCAAAGAGCCGCGCAAGGCGCAGGAACTCCTCATAGCTCAAAATGTCCCCGTGCTCGACCATGTCGCAGCCGTCAGGCATACAGTAGCGGCACCTGAGGTTGCAGCGGTCGGTTATGGAGAGGCGCAGATAATTTATATTACGTCCGAATTGGTCGGTCATTTCTCATCACCGTAGTAGAAGTCTCCGCTCTTGCCGCCGTGCTTTTCCACGAGGTGGACGCTCAGGATTTCCATGGAGCGGTCGACGGCCTTGCACATGTCGTAGACGGTCAGCAGCGCGACGCTCGCGCCGGTGAGCGCCTCCATCTCGACGCCGGTCTTGCCGTCGCACTTGACGGAGCACACGGCGCGGATCGCGCTTTCCCCGTCCAGCAGCTCCAGCTCGACCTTCACGCCGGTCAGCAGCAGCGTGTGGCACAGAGGGATGAGCTCCGCGGTCTTCTTCGCGGCCATGATGCCGGCGACCTGAGCCACGCCGAGCACGTCGCCCTTTTTCATACGTCCGGCCTTAACAAGCTCGAAGCACTCGCGGGACATGCGTATGCGCCCCTCGGCCACGGCGCGGCGGGACGTGACGTCCTTCGCGCCCACGTCTACCATGAGCGCGTTGCCGTGACAGTCGATGTGAGTAAAGCCCATCACTGCCACCTGCCGAAGCCGCAGTTGGGGAAGTGGCAAACATTGCAGTTGAGGCACAGGCCGCCGTTGCCCAGCCCTGCGAGCATGTCCGCCGTCACCGGCTCGTCGGCGAGCAGGTAGGGCAATACGATGTCGAATATGGTGCGCTTGGCGTACATGACGCAGCCGGGCAGGCCGCAGATGGGACGCCCGTCGGCGGTGTAGGCCAGCAGGAACATGGCTCCGGGCAGCACGGGAGCACCGTAGCTCACGATGTTTGCGCCGGTGTTCTTTATGGCCAGCGGCGTCTTGTCGTCGGGGTCGACGCTCATGCCGCCGGTGCACAGCACCATGTCCACGCCGTCGGCGAGCATCTTGTTTATGATGCCGGTGATCTTCTCGTGGTCGTCGTTCGAGACCTCGTGCGCGGCCATTTCGCAGCCGAACTGCGCCAGCTTCTCGACGATGACGGGCGTGAACGTGTCCTCGATGCGCCCGTAGTAGACCTCGTTGCCGGTGGTGACAAGTCCGAAGCGCTTGGGCTTTATCTCCGCGAGGCGCAGCAGGGGCGCGTCGCCGGCGACGGCCTTCGCCTGAGCCATGGCCTCCTTTTCAATTACGAGCGGGATGATGCGCGTGCCGCAGAGCTTGTCTCCGGCCTTGACGGCTACGCCGCCGGGGCGGGTGGCTATCATCATGCGGCCGAAGGAGTTCACGGCGCGCAGCCTCTCGCGGTCAACGAGGAACAGCCCGTCGCGCTCGGCGGTCAGCTCTATCTTGCCCTCCTTGGGCTTCGAGGCGCTCATGCCGTCGTTCATGCACATGTCGCGCAGGATCTCGGCGGCCTCGTCCTCGTGGAGCATGCTGTCGTCGTTTTCCCAGACGTAGATGTTGTCCTTGCCCACGCTGAGCAGTACGGGTATGTCCTCGGGCTGGATTATATGACCCTTACGGAACACGGCGTCCTTGGTGACGCCCTTTATTATCTGCGTAATGTCGTGACACAGTACCATCCCGACCGCGTCTTCGGTTTTGACGAGTTGCATTAGACTTCATCTCCATTTAGATATTTGTCTGTATTTCTGCGCAAATTCTGTAAAAACGGCCTGCTTTGCAGGCGCTGCGTGCGCTTTATCCGGCGGCGTGCCGGCGGTTCGAGTTGTTTCTGAATCGTAGTCGCTAATAAATTGTACAAACTATGATCGAGATTGTCAAGGGAAAATACAAAGTTGTGCATAAGTTACCTTGAAAATTTCTCCGCCGCGCTCCGGACTGGCCGGCCGCGCGCGTGCCACATCTGGTAGTATATAGTCATACTGGAAAAAATCAACCGTCAGCCGCGCAAATGCAGCGCCCGCCTTGACAAGGACGGGGGACGCCTGTATAATGAACAACGTTCATTTTGAGGAGCCTTAGCGAATGAATAATACGGTTACATCCAAAGATGACATCCTGGCGGCGAGCCGGGAGATAATAAGCCGCGAGGGGCTGCCGGCGGTGAGCATACGCTCGGTGGCCGCGGCCTGCGGAGTCTCGGTCGGCTCCATCTACAACTACTTCGACTCCAAGGCGGAGTTGGTCGGCGCGGCCGTCGAGAGCGTATGGCGCGAGATCTTCCACCGCGGCGGCGACGGCGGCGGGTTCAGGGATATACAGTCCTGCATCGTCTGGATGTATGGCCGGATGGAGCGCGGCTGCGAGCAGTACCCCGGCTTTTTCAGGCTGCACTCTCTGAGCTTCATGCGTGAAGACCGTCCCGGCGGCAGGGAGACGATGCAGCAGACCTGGAGACACATCCTTGACGGGCTTGCGCTCGTCCTCCGGCGCGACCCAAACGTCCGCGAGGGCGCGTTCACGGAGGAGCTGACTGCGGACGCCTTTGCCGGCGTGCTGTTTTCACTCATGCTCTCCGCGATGCTGCGGCAGGACTACGACCCCGGCGCCGTGCTCGAGATAGTACGGCGCACGCTGTATTGACGCCCTGCGCGGCGGAGTGCGGCTTCCTGCCGCCGAATGTGAACGGTGTCCAAGGCTTTGGAGGAGGACAATGAGAGTCAAACGCAACACTCTGCTGCTGCTCGCCTGCCTGGTGTGGGGAGCGGCGGGCTTCAACGTACTTCGCATCGGAGCTGCCGCCTATCCAGGGCGTCTGAGCGCTATGAACATAATGCTGTCGGCGCTGGTGTTCACGGTGTTCCAGCTCTTTATCTTCGGCAGGCTGGTGAAAAAGCACAGCGCCAGAATAGCCGCTTACCGGGAGGAGCGGCAGTTTTTCCTGAAGTTCTTCGACGTGAAGTCCTTTGTGATCATGGCGGTCATGATGGGCGGCGGTATCGGCCTGCGCCGCAGCGGACTGGCTCCGGAGGCGTTCATCGCCGTGTTCTACACGGGGCTCGGAGCCGCGCTGCTGCTCTCCGGACTGCTGTTCGGGCGCAATTTCTGCTCGGCGGTTTTCGGCTCCGGACGCGCGAACGAAGCCGGAAACTGACGGATGCAGTCAATTACAATACACTATAGGGGAGAAGAACAACATGAAGCGCTACATAAATACCGCACTGCTCTACGCCGTTCTGGCGATGGCCGGGGGCGTGTTCTACCGGGAATTCACCAAGTTCAACGGATTCACCGGCCAGACCGCCCTGTCCGTAGTACATACCCATTACTTCGTTCTGGGCACGGTGGTGTTCCTGCTGCTCCTGCTGCTGGAGAAGACCTTCGCCTTCTCCGACGGCAAGACCGGCAAAATACTCGCAGTCTACCACGTGGGACTTAACCTCACGGCCGCGATGTTCCTGGTGCGCGGCGTGACCCAGGTGCTGTCCACGCCGCTGACCTCCGGCATGAGCGCCGCCATATCCGGCGTGGCCGGTATAGGCCACATCCTGCTCGGCGTCGGCCTGGTTCTGCTGCTCCTGAACATAAAGCGAGCCGTATCCCGATGACAGAGCGAAACGCCTCCCCACAGGGGAGGCGTTTCGCTCTTTCCGGCGTGACGGCCGGCGGACGCTTGTGCGCTAATACATTTCAGCTGCCAGAGCCGTCAGGAGATCGACATCGCACAGCTCGTACGTCTTCGCGCCGCAGGGCTTCAATACGCCGGAGCGCCTGAAATCCCCCAGCAGCCGGCTCAGATGCCGCGGCGTGATGCCCAGCAGCCCCGCTACGGCGCGCCCCCTCATATACACTTTGCCATCCGAGGAATTCTCCAGCAGATACGCGGCCAGGCGGTTTTTCGCGGGGTAGAGCAGCGCCCTGGAGTAGGCCGGGGAGGTGTTGTAGAGCTTGCGCATGAGGCTGCTGCACACCAGGCGGTAGAAATTCAGGCTCTCCATTTCCCCGCCAAACGCGTACACCGGCACGGATATGAGCCTCACCGCGCCCTTGGCGTACACGTCGTGGAGCACAGGACGGTTTTGCAGGTACTCTATGTCGCCCAGCAGATGCGGCGGCCTCGCTTCGGCTATGACGGCAAGCTTGCCCTCGGGGGAGAGCGAGCTTATGCGCGCCGTGCCGGAGACCAGTATCATCAGCGAGCGCACCTCGCCTCCCTCCGTCATTATCTGTTCTCCCGGCTCATATTCCAGGAGCCGCGCCCGCTGCGTCAGCTCGGGGGTGAAGAAGCCCTCCGCGCCGATGTGCGCGATGTATCCCTCCAGGCCGGCGCCGTCAAGCTCGCGCATGTGATGCACCTCCAAACGTAGACATATGTCCTGTTTTTGTTATACCAGCCGCGGTATACTCAGGCGAGATACCGGATACCGGAACTACAACGAAATGCAGGTGGCAACTGTGCTTAAATCTAGAATCGACGACCCTTCTCTGGCCGGAGCCGGGGCTGAAAGAATCAAATGGTACCGCGATAAGATGGATGTGGTGCGCGCCTTCCGGGAGCGCTATGAGCGCGAGCGGCCGTTTGCCGGGAAGCGCCTTCTGGTCTGTATGCACTGCGAGCCCAAGGCTGCGGTGTGCACTGAGGCGCTGATGGCAGGCGGGGCGGAGGGCATAGTTTTTGTCGGCAATCTCGGCTCCACAAAGCCGGATACGGCGGCCTATCTGGCCTCGCTGCCCGAGGTGACCGTGCTGGCGCGGCAAAACGACACGCTCGAGGACTTGCAGCGCAGCGTCGCCGAGGCTATGGCCGAGCCGTTTGATCTCCTGATGGACAACGGCGCGGCGCTCATGCAGCAGTTCTGGCGGCAGCGCGGACGCTGGAGTCCGCTCGGAGCCATTGAGGAGATGCGCTCCGGCAGGCTTATACTCGACCGTGAGGGGATATGCCCGGATTTCCCCGTGCTGGTAATAGACGACTCGCCCGTAAAGAGGCTGGTGGAGAACGAGGTCGGCGTCGGCCAGTCTGTCGTGGATGGCTTCATGCGCGCGACCAGTATGCTCATAGGCGGCAAGCGCGTGCTCATCATAGGCTACGGCTGGTGCGGGACTGGCATCGCACAGCGCTTCCGCGCGCTGGGCGCGGTCACGATGGTATACGACACGGATCCGCTGCGCCTGCTGAAGGCGAAGCTTGAAGGCCACATCGTCGGCCGGCTCGAGGAGCTGCTTGCGCAGGCCGACGTGGTCTGCACGGTCACGGGCCGCTTCAACGTGATAGGCGAGAGGGAGCTGAGGCAGCTGCGCGACGGCGCGGTGCTCTGCAACGCCGGGCACTACAACATGGAGATAGACACCGCGCGCCTGGGCGAAATCGCCGAGAGCAGGGAGTTGATGCAGGAAGGCGTGGAGAGGTATTCCGTCGGCGGAAAGCGCATCTATCTGCTGCAAAGAGCCAATACGCTGAATCTGGCCTCCGGCGCCGGCAACCCCATAGAGATAATGGAGCTGGGCTACGCCCTGCAGCTGCTGAGCCTGGAGCGCATAGTAAAAGACCCCGGCCTGGCGCCGGGAGCGCAGCCCCTGCCCGACGACATCAACAAGGCCGCGTGCGAGCTGGCGCTGTGGGGCGCCGTGCACGACCGGGAGTGAGCGGCGCTCAGGTTTTGCGGCGGTGGGCTTGAGCGCGGCGCCGTTGCTGCGATGCGGGGGCTGTGGTATCATAGCGGCATGGAGGCGATAGCCGGTGAAGATAAACGAGATAATACGCTGCAAGCGCAGGGAGCTGGGCTTGACCCAGGAGCAGGCCGCCCACCGCCTGGGCGTGAGCGCATCCGCCTTCAACAAGTGGGAGCGAGGCGTTTCACGCAGTTAAAGACACGCAGCCTGCGCTTTTTGATTTGCAAATTGAATGATTGATATTACAATTGTATCAGCAGGATACTGCCAAAAGAAATAGACAAGGCTCAGAAGGTTTGATCCTTCTGAGCCTTTGGTACACTATAGATTACTTAGCACGATATAGGAAAGTGACTATTTGCGCGCGGGTGCATGGACTTCCGGGGGCGAACGACGTTGCGCTGACACCGTCGGTAATTCCGTTTGCGACGGCCCATGCCACGGCGGCGGCATAGTATGCGTCACTGTCCACGTCTGAAAACCTGCTGCCGCTTGCCTGGGGCGAACCCGCCGCACGATGGAGGAAGGTTACAGTTTGCCCTCTCGTGACGGTTGCATCCGGACTGAACGTTGTTGCCCCGGTGCCGGTGGTTATGCCGTTTTCAACAGCCCAGAGAACTGCTTTATAATAGTAAGCTCCTGCAGATACATCGGAGAACCGGTTACCTGAGTCCTTCGGCTCGGGACTTCCGTTGGCTCTCCAGAGGAAGGTCACCATCTGTGCGCGGGTACACGGAGCGTCCGGGCTGAACGTGTTTTCTCCGGTGCCGGTGGTTATGCCGTTTTCGACCGCCCACCTGACGGCATCGGCGTAATACGCGCCGTCGGGCACGTCCGTGAACCGCACAGGCGTCTCTTCCGTGCCGCTCAGGCTGTCGGAGGCTGTCGACACAGTCACGCCGCCGGGAGTGACCGCTACCGACTTGGCGCCGCTGCTCTTATCCGTGTGCACGTTGCTGCCGACTATTGTGGCGCTGACGTTGTTGGCAGAGCTGACCTTTACAGACGAATCGCCAACGTCGAGGGTTAGGCGCGTATCCGCTGCACTAACCGTTACACTGTTCCATGTGCTGCCCAGCTTGTCGGCAGTGACAGAGATGTTCTGCTGCCCGGCGCTGGCAGCAGATACGCTGACGCTGCTGCCTGAAATGCTAAGAGCGTTGAATCCCTTGCTCTCAAGCTCTACATAAGTGCCGCCCGCCGAGATAGCGACCTCACCGGTCACGTCCCGGTCGGTGCTGATAGAGTACGAGCTGCTGGCCGGCAGAACATAGCGAGATGCCGCGCTGCCTCCGACTATGAGGCTAACGCCGACGTTCAACGAACCGGAGACAGGCGCGCCGTTCTTGAAAATTGCTTTGCTGCCGTCTGCAGCCGTAAGAGTAAAGTCGCTTAAAGTGGTTTCAAGAGTATACATGCCGCTGCTTGCCTTCCCGGACGTGCTTCCCGAAAGATATTTCTGGATGTTTACCTTATCGAAGGTACTTGCACAGCTGCTCACAGGCTGTATGGCGCACACGCGCGCATATGTATATCCACCGGCATCAAAGTTGAGCGTCTTGTTGTCGCTGCTTACGGTCAATTTGTCCACTGTCTGCAGATTGGGGTCCCAAACCAGGATCTCATGGGAGCCGTTGCTGTTCGCCTTGCAGCTTAGGCCGACTATGGCGTGCCCCTTTATGTCCGCGTCGTGATCATACAGCTCTGCAGCAGTAAAGTATCTGTTGCCGAAAACGAAAGAAATAAGCACCGGGTCGCTCCCGCTTTTGAGAGCCGAGACAAGATCAGCGTTATATTTGCCTGTCACCTGTTGGCTGGGATAGTAGCTGGCGGCTCCCCACGGTGTGGCCTGCTGCAGGAAGTAATAATTGACCAGATTGAATACAGTCTGGCTGGAGGCCGGGGTAGCGAGATCAAATAGATACTCCGCACCCGACTGGAAATACCCGGGGTCCATTCTGTCGGCCCAGCGCAGGCAGTAGAGAGCAGACATGCCGTAGCAAGAGCCTCCCCAGTTGCTGTTCATAAGGGCACTCACACTTGCCCATTCGGCGGCATTAAGGCTGCTCTGCAGCGCCTCGAGATATTTGCCGGTGATGACGTAGTTGCTGCGGCCGAAGGCAGAGGCAGTATTAAGAAAGCTGAAGCGATCCACCTCGCTGACCGCATATAAAGTTATGTCCGTGCTGACAGGCTTGTCCTCGTTCCAAAGGTTGCTCAGGTTGCCGTCAGGGGTATAACACCAGCCGAGAAATCTGTATCCGTCCGGTGCCGTGAAGTCCGGAAGCTCTACAGTGCCGCCGGCTTCGACCTGCTGCGGTTCCGGGGCTGTGCCGCTAAGCCCGTTCAAGTCAAAGGTGACTGTGTAGACGCCGGCGGCCTCGGCCCACCTGGCGGTGTACGTGCAGTTGGCCTTGTGCGTGGTGGACGCCGTGAGCTTGTTGCCGCTGCTGTCGTACCAGCCCTCGAAAACATAGCCCTCGCGCTCGGCCTTCGGCAGACTATAGACGTGCCCGTCGGCGTCGGTGCGGGTCCAGGCGTTGCCGCTTTTGCTGTCGATGCCGATAACTCTGTTGGGGTCCATGACGAAGCTGTCGCTGAGAGGGTACGGGATTTTTACCCCTTCAAACTCAGTTATACGGCCTCCGTTTGCTTCAAAGTTAACCCCGTACGGCGCGGTATCCCCCGTGGGGGGGATGGTAAAGCGGTTCGACGTGTCGTAAGATTTGTAGAAAGGTTTGTCCGAACTGCCGTCGACGTTCTCGACGCAGATAAAATACTCCCCGGCCGCCAAGTCTGAGGGCAGAGTGAAACGATATGTATAGAACCCGGCCATGTTTGGCTCGACGTTCTTCAGTGAGACTGAATATTTGGTGGATGCAAAGACGTAATCGTACGAGCTTGAGCCGGCGGATGTGGTGACATACACGTCGCCGTCCGAACCGACGATATATGAGCCGCCGTCCATGTCATCCGTGTCGACAACGTAGGTGTAGTTCTTTCCGACGCTGGCGTACACAAGCTGCAGAGAAAAGTTGCCGGTCGTTTTGGTCGTTTTGTCCGGATGGTCGAGCCTCCATGTGAGCCACCTGGTCTGGACGTCGTACACCACGTCCACGGGCTGGGGGATAAACTCTTCAACAGTCGCCCCGCCGCCATCGACCACTTCCACGCTGTACGACGCGGACGCCGTGGCGCACATGCTCAGCATGAGCATAAGCGCAAGCAAGTATGCAGTCAGTCTTTTAACGTTTTTCTTCATATTCTCCCCTCTTTTGCTTTTTGTATCATTTTTCCCGTTCCGCGCGGCGCAGTCTGCTGAGCGTAACGGGAGTCATGTTCAAAAAAGATGCAATATGCCTGTGCGGCACTCGGTCTATAAGGCCGGGGTAGTTACTTAAAAACCATCTGTATCGCTCCGACGCACTGGTGTGGCACAGAATGTGTTTGTGATGTATATGCTCGGCATAAACCTCAGAGGCGCTTTTCATGGCTGTGCGCACAAATTCCGGATCCTTTACCATGTAAGGCATTAAGTCGGCCGCGTCAAAGCTGATTGCTGCGGTTTCTTCCAGCGTCTCCACATAGTACTTCACCACGCGGCGCTCACCGCGGAGGGAGGTCAGCCTGAAATCACCATACTGAAAAACAAAACAGTCAGAAAAATCGGCGCCTGATTCATCCACAAGAAAGCCTCGCAATAGACCGGAAACGAGGAAAATAACCTTTGCATTCTCTTCCTCGGGTCCTGCCACCAGAGTGCGCGCGGGGATAGTATGGAGCGAAGCAAGGCAGCGATAAGTATCTGCATTTGGATTGTTCAGCAAATGCAGATACTCCAGCATTCTTTCAATTTCATCCATGCCAAAATCCTCCCGGGATTTTTAACTTAATTTTACCACATTACGCATTGAGGGTCATTAACACAGGTTAATAATCGATGGGTTGTTTAAGCATTTTTAACTCTAACAAGATTATAAGCAATATCTCAGCCAACGGCGCACTTCTATACATGGTCATGTATGTGCGGGAAACATTCGGCACTCGAGTGCCGAATGTTTTGCGTCGCTGCGCTCCGTACAAGGGCAAAGCCCTTGCGCCGCATGGCGGCTATTCCTGTTATGTGGGAGGGGCAAGCAGTGATTCGAGGGCCCCAAAGCCTCGAATCGCATGGAGCGTGGGGTTGTTCCCGCGCTCCATTTTACTTGTTGGTATTTCATCCCAAACCCTGAAAACTCAAAAGCTCCCGACCTCGCGGTCGGAAGTTTTTCGGCGTCGCGCCCATGCGGGCGCTTTGGTTTTACGCGACGGCTGTGACGGCCGTGACGATGTTTTGCACCTTTAGTTTAGCTGTCACGGCCGTCACGGTTGTCACGTGCATATATGAGTTTATGGGCGATTCGCTATGTACGTACGTACGTACGCAGCGACTAGGCGTAAAACTCAATATATGCCCCAAAAAGTCCGTGGACTTTTTGGGGAGAGGAGGCGCAGCGGAATGACTGAGCCATGGCGCTTGCGGCGTAGCTCAGGATATGCAGCTTGTGCCGACGAAGCCCACGGCACTTTGCAGCCATCAGGCTGAAAGTGTCATAGTGGATTATTACGCTTTCCGCAGAAAGCGCATCCCCGTACGCCTGTACGCTCGTACGGATGATTTGAGTCAGTTGCGCATTTTATGTGGTTGCGCCATTTCAGCGTAGCTCATCGTTATGCTCAGGGTGTACCGAAGCGTCAACCCCCAGATGAGGGCTACCGTGCCGCGCCGTAGCCCTTTCACCTAAAACGCGAGGCCACGGTGACGATAGGTGACGATGGTGACGATGCTTTGCTGCAAAGAAAAACTGAACATTCAAGAATCCAAAGAGCACCCAGCTTGACAGCCGGGTGCTCTTTTAACGTCCCTGCGAGGAGGCGAAAAACGTGTAGCAATTCAAAACAAGCGTACATGCGTACAAGCGTACGCAAAGGTCAGCTCAGGTGACCTTTGAGAATCCAACAAGGAGGCAAAATATTATTTACACGGATTACATCGATACCCCACCCAAAGAGCTGCTCAAACAGTGGGCGGCAGAACGTGAGCCAAAACCCACGCTGGACAACACCGCGTTCTACGCCGTGGACGAGGACGGCGAGACATATTTCTACTGCGGCAGCTCGCGGCTGAAAGTCCACGAGCACTTCGCAGATGCGGGAAAACCCGTCGCCGAACTAATCGAGAACGTAATAGACTACACAGCACAATAAACCGTTGCGGACAGCCCGCGCCTAAGGTATAATGACCACATAAGCGCGGGCTGTTTCGCACAAAGGAGGTAACATTTGAAACAGCCTAAAATTTACAACACCGCATTGTACATGAGGCTCAGCCGTGACGACGAGAGTTACGGCGACAGCGTGAGCATCGAAACCCAGCGCACGATTCTACGCAAATACGCCGCAGACAACGGCCTGCACGTCATTGACGAGTACGTCGATGACGGATGGAGCGGAACGAACTTCGAGCGCCCCTCATTCAAACGCATGATGGCAGACGTTGATGCTGGCAAAGTCAACTGCATCGTGACCAAAGACCTGTCCCGCTTCGGACGCGAGCATGTGATGATGGACTACTATCTCGAGTTCGTGTTCCCGGAGAAGCAGATTCGATACATCGCCGTCACAGAAAACGAGGACACCGAGCGCGGACTCTCGGATTTCGTTCCCTTTAAGAACCTGTTCAATGAGTGGTTTGCGAAGGATACAAGCCGCAAAGTGAAAGCTGCACTGCACTCCAAGTTTGCAAACGGTGAGCGGATATTTGCCTACGCGCCTCTCGGCTACAAGCGTGACCCAGAAAAGAAAAACGCCCTCGTCATTGACGAGGACACCAAGTGGATTGTGGAAAAAATCTTCGATATGGCGTTCCACGGTGCAGGAGCCGCGAGCATAACTCACAAGCTCATAAAAGAGCAGGTACCAACTCCCGGATGGCTAAATTACTCGCGCTACGGGACGTTTGCCAACATTTACGCCGATGCTCCGGAAGAAAAGCGCTGTGCGTGGACAGTGAATCAGGTCAAGACAATGCTCAAAGACGAAACGTACATAGGCAACACGATTCACAACAAGCAGACGAATATCTCGTACAAGAATAAGAAGCGTGTGCGCAAGCCGCAAGATGAATGGACGCGTATGGAGAACACTCATGAGGCTATCATCAGCAAAGACGTGTTCTTCCAAGTTCAGGAGCAAATAGTGTCGAGGCGGCGCAGCAGGCGAGATGGAACGACGCAGATTTTTGCCGGCCTTGTAAAGTGCGCCGACTGCGGTTGGTCAATGTCTTTTGTTACCAACAGGCAAAACAAGACACCAACGCAGTACTTTCATTGCAGCCGATACAGTCAGTCAATAGGATACTGTACCCAACACTACATCCGCTACGATGTGATTTACACTTATGTCCTCGCACGAGTCCGCTACTGGGCTAAACAGGCCGAGATTGACGAAGACGCCTTGCTCCAACGGCTTCTCAAAACCGGCGACAAGGAGCGTCTTGCAGCGTCAAAGAAACAGGCCATCGACCTATCCAAAGCCGAGAAGCGCAAATCCGAAGTAGACCGCCTATTCGCCGGGGAGTGAGCGGCGCTCAGGTTTTGCGGCGGTGGGCTTGAGCGCGGCGCCGTTGCTGCGATGCGGGGGCTGTGGTATCATAGCGGCATGGAGGCGATAGCCGGTGAAGATAAACGAGATAATACGCTGCAAGCGCAGGGAGCTGGGCTTGACCCAGGAGCAGGCCGCCCACCGCCTGGGCGTGAGCGCATCCGCCTTCAACAAGTGGGAGCGGGGCGCCAGCCTGCCGGATATCATGCTGCTGCCGGGGCTGGCGCGGCTGCTGGGGGTGGACCTGAACACCCTGCTGGACTTCAGCGAGGAGCTGAGCGACGCTCAGATAGCGGAGTTCATGAACTCGGTGGACGAGACGGCGAGCTCCGCCGGATATGCCGCCGCCTTTGAGCGCGTGGAGGCCAAGCTGCGCGAGTACCCCAGCTGCGACAGGCTGCTGCTGTCCGCGGCGTTTTACTTAGACGGCGCGCTCTACCTGTACGGCGAGGCGGACGAGGGCGACTACCGGGCGAAGCTCGACGCCTGGTACGAGCGGCTGGCGGAGAGCGACGACCCGGACGTCAGGTTGCAGGCGCTGGGGATGGTGATAAACCGCTGCCGCGCAAGCGGCGACCTGGAGCGTGCGGAGGCGCTCGTGAACACGCTGCCTAAGAACATCGTAGACCGCACGGAGCAGCTGGCACTGCTGTACACCGCCCAGGGGCGCGCGGACGAGGCGCTGCCGCTGTGGCAGAGCCGGGTGCTCGAGGGCATATCCGAGGCCGTGACCGCCATGCAGCACCTCTTTGAGTACGCGCTCAAGGACGGGCGGGAGGCGGACGCGGAGAGCATCGCCGCCACGGCCGAGGCGGTCAGCTCGGCGGCGGGGCTGCCCGAGTGGATGGGGCTCACCGTGCGGCTGTCCCTGGCGGAGGCCTTGGGGCGGAGCGAGGAGTGCGCCGAGCTGCTCGCGCGGGTTATGCGCTCGCTGGAGACGCCCTGGGACAACGCTTCAAGCCCGCTGTACAGCACGTTTTCCGCCGCGGGGATAGGCTCGCTGGCCGGACATCTGGAGCGCATGATCGAGCGCGAAGCCGGGAATAAGTAAATAAACGGCGCCCGCGGACGGATTACCCGGCCGCGGGCGCTGTTTGCAGCTATTTTCGGTTCGGTTTTCGCTTGATTTTCAGCAGCTTCATGAAGTCGCCGAACAGAGAGACGTCGTGCGGCTCGAACATTATCCACTTCCCGTCGTGGTAGGTCGCGGCCTCGTCGTAGACCCTTTGGACTTCCTCGGAGTAGTTTGCCCGGTCGCTTTCAAACTTTGCACGCTCGTCCCTGCCCAGGATGACCATGAAGCCCAGGCAGTTTTCGCGGGCGTACAGCGCGCAGAGCGTTTTGCCGCCCCGGCGGTACTTGTACTCGTAGACCCAGGCCTTGCCGCCGCTGTTCCACGTTCGCTCCATGTCGTAGCGTTCTTCTATCAGGGCGCACAGGCTGTTCCAGACTCCGTACAGCTGCCCGCCGAGCAGAGCCGTCATTTGCCGCGTGTCAGGGGTTATGTCTGTCATGGTGCGTCCTCCTGTGTGAAATTCAGATTATCAAAAAAGCCTCGCAGAGTTTCGCGCCCTATGGGCGCGAAAGGGACTGGGATCATTTTCGGCG
>OLVZ01000791.1_pt1 | contig 29549 bp, 21 predicted proteins | sample 1673341 | NCBI WGS metagenome assembly OLVZ01 (sample SAMEA3178944, study PRJEB25190) | human gut metagenome | biome: human gut; feature: human-associated habitat; material: faeces | place: Austria | collected 2013 | reverse complement strand
CGTAATCGACCGTCAGTATTTTTTTGGGCGGCTTGCTGCTGCGGCGCAGGAGGGACGCGAGGATCTGCGCGTCGGGCGCGCAGTCGGCGTGAGCGATGCCGACGGTCTGCTCCTGTGCGTCCACGACAAGTTCCTCATACCGCTTGGCAATGGCCTCGACGGCGCGCTGCCGGCCGCGAAGCTTGGCGAAACAGACGATTTTTCCCTGCGGGTCGCCCTTCAGAAGCGGCTTGATCTGCAGGACCGTCCCGACGGCGGCTTCCAGATTGGACAGGCGGCCCGTCCGGCGCAGATAACGCAGATCGTCGACGGTAAAGATCTGCGCCATGCGGTGGCGCAGCGCGCGGAGCGTCTTATAGGTTTCGTCAATGCTCAGCCCTTCGCGGCGGCAGTCTGCCGCGCGCATGACAAGCAGGCCCTCGCCCAGCGATGCGCTGTAGGTGTCGACCAGAAGGAGCTTCCTGTCCGGGAACTCCTCGCGCAGCTGCCGCGCGGCGATCTGGCCGGAGGCATACGAGCCGCTGATGCCGGAGGACATACTGACAAACAGAATGTCCTCGCCCGCTTCCAGCAGCGGCGTCAGTACGTCGATGTAGCGCTGCGGCGGGATCTGGGAGGTCGTGACCTTCACGCCGCTGCGCATCTGCGCGTAAAAATCCTTCGCGTCAAAGGTCGTCAGATCCATGCAGGACTGCTCGCCCTTTCCGCTCTGGAAGGTGTAGGGGATGACCGTGATCTGCTCAGCGTGCAGATAGTCGGTCGGGAGATTTGCGGATGTATCGGTAACGATTCTGAACATGACGTCGCTTCTTTCTTGATATAATCTTCAATATTAGATTATCACATTTTACACGCAATGTCAATTCATCTTTCAAACGCGATTATCTCTTGCATTTTTTACCGGATATGATATACTTGACCCGGAAAGGTGTGTGCAGCAATGAATTTTGACAATGATCTGGTCGTCGGAAAGCTCCGGCGCTGGGAAAAGTTTCTCGCGGCCTACCGGCTGCCGGAATGGGACGCCATTCCGGACTTTGGCCTCTACATGGAGCAGGTCGTGCAGCTTTTAAAGCAGTATCTCGACTATCTGCCGCCCGAGCTCAGGCAGACGGAGCCCATCACAGCGGCGGCCATCAACAACTACGTGCGCACGAAGCTCCTGCCGGAGCCGCGCAAAAAGCGCTATTACCGCATCCATATCGCGTATCTCATCATGATCTGTACGCTCAAGCAGAGCCTGCGGCTGTCGATGCTGCAGACGCTCCTGCCGGGCGATCTTGCGGAGGAGGACGTCAAAAAGGCCTACGCCGCGTTTGCCCTGCGCCACCAGCGGTGCGCGAAATACTTCATCGAGCAGGTACGTCTGACGGCCGCCGCCATGTTCGACCGCGAGGTCACGACGGAGCTGAACGTCCGCGACACGCCGGAGATGATCGTCTCCGCCGCGATCTTAAGCGGCTTCACGAACCTGTTTGCGGAAAAGCTCATGCTGCTGGAGGGCAAGACGCTTGCCGACGGCGGAAGCATTGAGGTGCAAAAATAAACGCAGAGCCGGTGTTCCAATCTGTCTGGAACACCGGCTCCGGCTATTACGGGATCTCAAGTTCGCGTTTGAATTCGTCCAGCGTGGTGTCGCGGCTGACGGTGATGCGTTCGATCAGCAGCGGGTCGCTGCCGGTTTCATAGACGCCTGTGCAGGTGCGGACGCCGTAGGTGTAAAACCAGCTGGCAATTTTTCTGGTGCGGGCGCTGCTGTTCCCGTTCGGATAGGAAAGCGCGACGGGGAAGCGCCCGGTGAGCGTGAAGATCGCGCTCTGGCTGCGCACCAGCTCCCACAGCAGCGCCAGCGGGGACAGCGCGGCCATGTTCCGGTGGCTCCAGCCGTGGCTCTGGATACTGACCAGCCCAGACTGCACCAGCTCCGCGAGCTGCGCCTGCGTCAGCTTGTGCGGCTTGCCGACGTCGCCCGCGATCAGAAAGATCGTCGCCTTCGTGCCGTACTTCCGCAGAAGCGGCAGGAGCGTTTCGGCATTGTCGTCGTATCCGTCGTCAAAGGTCAGGAGCACCGGCTTTTCATATTGCTCGATGTGGGAAAGATCTTCGAAAAAGATCGTCTCATAGCCGTTTTCGGACAGGTATTGCAGCTGCTTTTCCAGCTCCTCCGGCTTTACGAACAGACTTTCCTCGCCCCAGCAGTCGTCGCCGACGGCGTGGTACATGAGAACGGGGACCCGGACCCCGGCGCTTGACGGCAGGCGCTGCGCACGCCGGACGGCGGCAATGCCGAGCGCCAGCGCACAGACGGCCAGCAGCAGGAAAAGCGCCGTCAGCAGTTTCCGACGTTTCATGCCTGAACCAGCTCCGTTTGCTCACGCGGGAAGGTCACGACAGCCTTGAACAGATCGCCGTCGATCTCAAGGCGGAACGTGCCGCCCTGCAGCTCGGTCAGGCTCTGCGCGATGGACAATCCCAGACCGCTGCCCTCTGTATGGCGCGAGCGGTCGCCGCGCACGAAGCGGGCCATGAGCTCCTCTGCCGGGATGTTCAGCTCGTATTTCGAGATATTCTTGAACGTGAGCGAGACGGTGTTCTCATCCGCAGCGCTTTCAAAATACACGCGTGTGCCGGGCATGGCATATTTGCAGATATTCGAGAACAGATTGCCCAGCACGCGGGACAGCAGCTGTCCGTCGGCCTGAATGACCGGCTGGGACGGCGCGGGGCGGAAGATCGGCTCCAGCTGTGCGCCTTCCAGCTTCTCCATGTAATCGCCCGCCAGCTGGCTCAGCAGCACGTTCACGTCCGTCGGCGCCAGATGCACCGGAAGACTGCCGGAGGACGCCTTTGACGCTTCGACCAGATCCTCTGTCAGCTTCTTGAGCCGGGCGGACTGCCGGTTCAGAACGTCCACGTATTCTTTCGCCTTCTCCGGCTGGATATCCTCTTTTTCGAGCAGATCGACGTAGTTGACGATGGACGTCAGCGGCGTTTTGATATCGTGGGAGACGTTTGTGATGAGCTCCGTTTTCATGCGCTCGGCCCGCGTCTGCTCATCGACGGCCTTCTGGATGCCGGACTGGATGCTTTGCAGATTCTCTTCGTGCTTTTTAAGTGCAGGCAGCCAGCGGGGGATGGGCTTGCCCTTGTAATCGGTCTGGCCGTCGGCAATGGCCTGTCCTTCCTTCTGCAGGAGCTTCAGGCTGGAAGCCAGATACAGGATCCCGACGGTCAGCGCGCCGCGGGAGAACAGCCACCAGAGCGCCGACGCAGAACTCCCGTCAAACATCAGAAGCAGATCGATGAAGCAGAAGCCTGCCCAGATCAGCATTGTCCGCCAGACCATCGGGATGCGCCCGAGTCCCCGGAAGATCCACGCGAAGACCATGTAGACGATCGTGTTTTTGAAAAAGCCCGGCGCCTTCGCACGCCCCGCAACGCTCAGGATGAGTGTCAGCGCTAGAGCCGCAGTACCGAATGCGAGAAGAATATAGTACCAGAAATCGATATACCAGATATCGCCAAGAAAGGATGCCCACGCGAGGAGCAGCAGAGCAAGCAGCGCAAGGAACAGATCGAGCGGGATTTTATTCAGCCAGCACTGGTAGATGCCGTCCACGCCCTCCTTGTGCCCCATGGCGCACAGCAGGAAGATAAACAGGAACAGGCAGACTGCAAGAAGCAGAATGGTCAGCACGATCAGCAGATACCGTGCGCTGATCAGCCGCTCAACCCATGTCATAACGTACAGCGCGGAATCGCGCGGAGCAAGCGGGCTTTTGAGATACGCCTGATAGACCACTGTGACGTCGCTGCCGTCGCTCAGCGAAGTGCTCATGTCCTGCTGGTAATAGGCGGAAGCCTTGCCGGAATAATCGTCTTTATTCAGTGCGCCGGTGCTGAACAGAATTTCACCGGTGTCCTTGTCGGTGAGCTTAAAATAGATGTTGGAGGTGAGCGGGTCATAGCGATCACGGAGAAGATTGCGCGAGACCGTATCGTCCTCGGCCCAGGCGTGCAGCGCCGCCCAGCCGTCGCCGTTCGTCTGCTGTAATAGATTATTTTCCGCTATCTGGCGCACCTGCTCACCGCCGTCCGCGTAGGCGCCATAATTGATCAGATACGCGATGCCCAATGCCGAGGCTGCCAATAATACCGCAAACACGATCAGCAGCGCGATGGCCGTACACTTGACCCACAGTTTTCCGTAAAGCTGTTTCATGGTCTGTCTCCTTCCAGCTTGTAGCCCTTGCCCCAGACGACCTTTAAATACCGCGGCTCGGACGGGTTGATCTCCAGCTTCTCCCGCAGATGGCGGATGTGCACCGCCACTGTATTGTCGATCCCGACCGGCGCTTCGTTCCACACGGCGCTGTAGAGTTCCGCAGGCGTGAAGACCTTGCCGGGGTGCTGCATGAGATAATACAGGATGTCATATTCCTTCGGCGTGAGCGCGATCGGCTCTCCGTCGAGCGTGACGCGCTTCGCGTCATGGTCAAGGCAGATGCCGCCGACCGTCAGCTCCGACGGCGCTTTCACCGCCGCGCCCAGCTGCAGGAATCTTCGCAGCTGCGATTTGACTCGCGCCAGCACCTCCACGGGGTTAAAGGGCTTTGTGATATAATCGTCTGCGCCCACGCTGAGGCCCAGAATCTTGTCTGAATCCTCGGATTTTGCCGTGAGTAAAATCACGGGAATATTGGTGAACTCGCGCAGCTTCGCCATGGCCGTGATGCCGTCCATGCCGGGCATCATGATATCCATCAGCGCCAGCTGCACCGGCTCCGTCTTCGCAACCCGCAGCGCTTCCTCGCCGCTGTAAGCCGTGTGGACGCAGTAGCCGTCGGATTCCAGATAAATTTTCAAAGCCGCGACGATATCCCTTTCATCGTCGCAGACCAGAATATGCTGCATAACAGATTTCCCTCCGTTTTCTTCTCTATGCTATCATCATATCCAAAATCCTATGAACAAACAAGCGGGAAACGCCTTAAGATTTTATGAAGCTATGCGGGGAAGGCGTTTGGGTGCGCCCGTGTTCCCCATCCCCGAAAAATGAGATTGAATTTTGCAAAAAACTAGTATAAAATCAAACTATCAGAACCTTCATGACTGGGAAAGGAGCCGTGTGCAGTCTATGTTATTTATCGGCATTGATCTCGGCACGTCTGCCTGCAAGCTGCTGCTTGTCGGGGAGGACGGTACGATCCAAAACGAAGTCACAAAGGAATATCCCCTCAGCTTCCCGCACCCCGGCTGGGCAGAGCAGAGGCCGGAGGACTGGTGGGACGCGGTCGTGACCGGCGTTCCGGAGCTGCTGCGCGGCTTTGATGCGAATGACGTCGCGGGCATCGGCTCCGGCGGGCAGATGCACGGGCTTGTCGCGCTGGATGAACACGATCATGTCATCCGCCCGGCCATTCTCTGGAACGACGGCAGAACGTTCAAAGAGGTGGATTATCTCAACAACGTCGTCGGCAAGGACAGGCTGTCAGAGCTGACGGCAAACATCGCTTTTGCGGGCTTTACGGCACCGAAGCTCCTCTGGATGCGCGAAAACGAGCCGGAAAATTTCGAAAAAATCGCGAAGATCATGCTCCCGAAGGACTATCTGACGTACAGGCTCACCGGCGTCCACGCCTGCGATTACTCCGACGCGTCCGGGATGCTGCTGCTCGACGTGCAGCACAAGCGCTGGTCGCAGGAAATGCTGGAGATTTGCGGCGTTTCCGAACGCCAGATGCCGAAGCTGTTTGAGAGCTTCGAGGTCGTCGGCACGCTGACAAAAGAGGCGGCACAGACACTTGGCCTTCCGGAATCGGTCAAGGTCGTGGCGGGCGCAGGGGACAACGCCGCGGCGGCGGTCGGCACGGGTACGGTCGGCGCAGGCGGGTGCAATCTCTCGCTCGGCACGTCCGGGACGATCTTCATTTCGTCCGACAAATTTGGCGTCGACCCGAACAATGCGCTTCATGCCTTTGCGCACGCAGACGGCGGCTATCATCTGATGGGCTGTATGCTCTCTGCTGCCAGCTGCAACAAGTGGCTGTGCGAGGAAATCCTGAAAACATCCGACTTCGCGGGCGAACAGACGGACATTACCGACGAAAAGCTCGGTGAAAACCACGTTTATTTCCTGCCGTACCTCATGGGCGAGCGCAGCCCCATCAACGACACGAACGCAAGAGGCACGTTCACCGGCATGACGATGGACACCAGCCGTTCCGACATGGTGCAGGCGGTTTTAGAGGGCGTGGCGTTCGCCATCCGGGATTCGTTTGAGGTCGCGAAGTCGCTCGGAATCGAGATCCCGCGCTCGAACATCTGCGGCGGCGGCGCGAAGAGCCCGCTGTGGCGCAAGATTTTCGCCAACGTCCTCGGCATTCCGCTCGACATGGTCAAGACCGAGCAGGGGCCCGGCTACGGCGCGGCAATGCTTGCCATGGTCGGCTGTGGGAAATTCAAGACTGTGCAGGAAGCGGCGGACAAGCTCGTCGAGACCGCGTCTACCACCGAGCCGGATGCGGCGCTGACGGCAAAATACGAAGCCCGCTACCAGAGCTTCAAAAAGCTCTATCCCGCGCTGAAGGAGTTCTTCGCTGTAACGGTGTAAGTCAATCTGCACGTTCCGTGCAGGGGCGGACGACTCTGTCCGCCCGCAGAATGCACTGCTTTTACAGAAAACTATGGAAAATTCGCAATATTTTCAGGGCCGACAGAGTCGTCGGCCCCTACAGTTGTGATTTTCTATAACAGGAGGAATTATGAAAATTTACTCTGTTTCCGACCCCGCATTCAAGCCCTATGGCAAGGTTCTGACCGGCTTTGACACGGCTGCGCTGATCGCGGCGATGAAGACTGTCCCCATGCCGGAGAGCGGCACGGCCTATGAGCCGTCGATTCCCGCATTGGAGGAAAGCGGCATCTTTGATGCCATGCAGAATCGAGCCTACGGCGGGATGCCCATCCAGATCGGGATGTGCTGGGGATATAACACAAAGCTGAACTGCCTCGAATATCATCGCGACAGCGAGGTCAACGCCGGCGAGACGGATTTCGTGCTGCTGCTGGCAAAGGAAGACGAGATCGAGGACGGCAGGCTTGACACCGCGAAGGTCAAAGCCTTCCACGTCCCGGCGGGCGCGGCGGTCGAGGTCTACGGCACGACGCTCCACTACGCGCCGTGCCAGACGGAGAAGACCGGCTTCCGCGTGGCGGTCGTCCTGCCGAAGGATACGAACACGGAGAAGCCTGTCTTCGAGCCACAGAGCGAAGAAGATACATGGATGACCGCCCGCAACAAGTGGCTGCTGGCGCATCCGGAATCCAGTGAAGCAAAAACCGGCGCGCACATCGGCCTGACCGGCAAGAATATCGATATTACCGAAAACTAAGGAGGAACTGTATCATGTTTGAAAACATCCCCAATGTCAAGCTCGGCCTCATCGCCGTCTCCCGCGACTGCTTCCCCAGAACGCTCTCCGAAATGCGCCGCGCGAATATCGCCAAGGCCTGTGAGGGCGGCGTGTACGAATGCCCCGTCACTGTCGAAAATGAAGCCGATATGCGCAAGGCCGTCGCCGACGTCAACGCGGCAGGCTGCAACGCCCTTGTCGTCTTCCTTGGCAACTTCGGACCGGAGACGCCGGAAACGCTCATTGCCAGATATTTTGACGGCCCGTGTATGTTCGTGGCTGCCGCCGAGGGCGACGGCGACCTGATCAACGGCCGCGGCGATGCGTACTGCGGCATGCTGAACTGTTCGTATAACCTCGGTATGCGGCACCTGAAGGGCTACATCCCCGAATACCCGGTCGGCACGGCGGAGGATATCGCGAAGATGATCTCCGATTTTATTCCCATTGCAAGAGCTATCATCGGTGTGAAGAACCTGAAGATCATCACCTTCGGCCCGCGTCCGCAGGACTTCTTCGCCTGCAACGCGCCCATCAAGGGCCTGTACGAACTCGGTGTGGAGATCGAGGAGAACTCCGAGCTGGATCTGCTCGTTTCCTACAAGGCCCATGCGGGCGATGCGCGCATTCCCGCCGTCTGCGAGGATATGAAGAAGGAAATGGGCGAGGGCAGATATTACGCCGATATGCTCGAGCGCATGGCGCAGTTTGAGCTGACGCTGCTCGACTGGGCAGAAAACCACAAGGGCGCGCGCAAATACGTCGCGTTCGCTGACAAGTGCTGGCCGGCGTTCCCGGAGCAGTTCGGCTTCGAGCCGTGCTATGTCAATTCCCGTCTGGCCTCGCGCGGCATCCCCGTGGCCTGCGAGGTCGATATCTACGGCGCACTGTCGGAGTACATCGGCGCGTGCATTTCGCACGATGCAGTCACGCTTCTCGATATCAACAACTCTGTCCCGGCCAGCCTGTTTGAGGCTGGGATCAAGGGCAAGTTCGATTATACCCTGACGGATACCTTCATGGGCTTCCACTGCGGCAACACGCCCGCCTGCAAGCTCTGCGCCGACCGCGCGGTCAAGTACCAGCTCATTCAGCACCGTCTGCTTGAACCGGCAGGCTCTGAACCCGACTTCACGCGCGGCACACTCGAGGCAGATCTTGCGGCAAGCCAGATCACGTTCTACCGCCTGCAGTGCGATTCCGACGGTAATCTGCGCAGCTACATCGCAGAAGGCGAAATTCTGCCGGTACATACGGGGAGCTTCGGCGGCATCGGCATCTTCGCGATTCACGAGATGGGCCGCTTCTACCGTCACGTCCTCGTCCAGAAGCGCTACCCGCACCACGGTGCGGTCGCCTTCGGTCACTATGGCAAGCTCCTGTTCGAGGTCTTCAAGTTCCTCGGCGTGGGCGACATCGCCTATAACCAGCCGAAGTCCCTGCCGTACCCCACGGAGAACCCGTTCGCGTAAGAACCCGGAAGTAGTCAAGCCTCCGGCGGCCCCATCTTTTCCGCCTTGCCGGAAAAGATGGGGGAGAAAAGGGGCGCTGGGACGCGTTTGGTGCGTCCTGCGGGTACAGTTCAGGCAGGAACCTGTTTTTATAGTCGTTACGAACACACCAAGTCACCTCACGGGCGCTAAGGTACGCGCCGCCTGTTACGGTACACCAAATTTGATAGCAGCTGCCTTTGAATGATTGCAGTAAAAACGCCTTGCATTCGAAATTCGTGCTGCCCCGCAAAAAGTCACGGATTCAGCGAAAAATTTCTGCTTCTCGCCGCTATTGGACGCGGCTGTGTTAGAGGATTCATCCATTCAGCGGAAAAATCATGTTTTTTCGTTTCTGCTTGCTTTTTCCGACGGAATCCGCTATGATGGGGAAACAGGAACTTCCTGAGACTGATTGTTTCCCGAAACCTGCATATGCTACACGCAGGGAGGATCGCGCTATGACGCTTTCGTCTGAACAATTTCACACACTTTACGATGGAGCAGCACAGCCGGTCATCCTTGTGCGGGACGGCGCCGTCGCGGAGCTGAACTGCCACGCGCAGGAGCTTTTTGCTGTGGGAACGGCGCTCCGCGCCTATTTACCGCAGGACGCGGCACTGCCGGAAATGCTGTACGCACGCCCGGCCGTGCTGCCCGTGATGGCCGGCGGCGTCTGCGTCAGCGCCAATACGCAGCCGCTGGACGATGCGCTGCTGCTGTTCCTGCCGCCGCAGGATACGCGCGACGAACTTGCCGCGTTCTGCCGCGCCGCGCAGTCGATCTCCACGCCGCTGACGACGCTGCTGTCCGTATCCGGAACACTTTTCCCGCTTCTTTCCGAAGCAGAAGATCCGGCTGTGCAGCAGAATCTGGCCGTGCTCAACCGCGCCTGCTATCAGCTGCTGCGGGCATCGGAGAATCTGACCGATCTGAGCTATGTGCAGCACGGGCGGCTGCCGCTGTCGCTGGAAAAGACTGACCTGACCGATTTTCTGGACGGTCTGGCCCAGCGCGCGGACGAACTGTGCCGGCAAATGGGGCTGGCGTTGGAGGCTGATCTGCCGCAGGCTCCCATTTTCGTCTGGATCGACCGCCGACAGGTGCGCCGTGCGCTGCTGGCGCTGCTGTCCAACGCAGTCAAGTTCTCTGCGCCGGGAGGCACGCTGCATCTGACGCTCACGCGGCACGGCAGGCGCGCCGTGATCCGTCTGTCCGACAGCGGCGAGGGCATGGACGCGGAGATCCTATGCAGCGCGTTCCACCGCTACGCAAGGCCGGAGGTACCGGAGGATTCGCGCTTCGGCGCGGGCTTCAGCCTGCCTGTCGTGCAGGCGATCATGCAGGCGCACGGCGGCTCGCTCCTGCTGCAGTCGCAGCGGGGCGGCGGCACGGACGCGCTGCTGACGCTGCCGGCCGGAGAGCCGACAGACCGGACGCTGCTCAAATCGCCGCGTATCTCGGTCGACCGCAGCGGCGGCTTCGTCCCGGAGCTTGTGGAGCTTTCCGACGTTCTCCCGCCGCAGGTATTTGATGTGCGGAACTTCCTGTAAAGCGGAACAAACGCACGCAGTCCCTGCAGCACACCGCAAAATCGCCAGAGGGCGCTGACTGTTTACCGGCAGCGCCCTCCTGTTGTATAGAATGCCATGCTTTTCTTTTGCCAATGGCACAGCATACGCCATTGATTGACATTTTTCGACTGGTCTGGTAGAATAGTTAAGGTTCTTTTTGAACCCCAAGGGCGCCAAAACAGCGACGGGCGGTTTTCCCCGGAATCCTCTGTAAAGGGGGTGTTCCGATGCCGATCACTTTGACTTTCCATATCTTTGGATTGACTATTACGATCCGCATTAACGGGCGAAACCGCCACTCGGCAAAGTGACGGTTTCAAGAACATTTTCTTGACTTCATAAACTAACCGGGGACAACCGCTTGTCGAGGCGTCCTTGGTTACTTTTATTATACCAGACACTTTTGATTTGTCAAGCGGGCACAAACGGCGTAGATTGACATTTTTCGACTGGTCTGGTAGAATAGTTAAGGTTCTTTTTGAACCCCAAGGGCGCCAAAACAGCGACGGGCGGTTTTCCCCGGAATCCTCTGTAAAGGGGGTGTTCCGATGCCGATCACTTTGACTTTCCATATCTTTGGATTGACTATTACGATCCGCATTAACGGGCGAAACCGCCACTCGGCAAAGTGACGGTTTCAAGAACATTTTCTTGACTTCATAAACTAACCGGGGACAACCGCTTGTCGAGGCGTCCTTGGTTATTTTTATTATAGCAGGTTCTTGCGGTTTGTCAAGGGCGCGGAAACGGTCGCATGGATTGACATTTTTCGATTTGCCTGGTAAAATATATGCGGTTCTATTGAACCCCTGAGGCTCCAACACAGCGATAGGCGGTTTTGTCTCACCTCGTAAAGGAGGTGATAAGATGCCGATTACGATCACATTCCATATCTTTGGATTCACGGTCACCATCCGCATCAAAGGCAGAAACCGCCACTCTGGCCAGTGACGGTTTCTTGAGTTTACTCTTGATGCTTTCCCCTAGCTAGAGGCAAAACCGCTTGTCGCGGAGCCTTGGGTTATTTTTATTATAGCAGGTTCTTGCGGTTTGTCAAGTGTGCAGAAAAGGGGGCCCCTTGCGGGGCCCCCTCTTTGCTTTGGGGTTTCAGAGAGGAAATCTCAAATTAGTACGGAAAGGTCTTGTCGAGGACGTAGATCACCGCGTACGGAGCATTATCCTTGCTGGAAACCTTGGAGTAGATGATGTAGTCGCCCGCAGCGATGCAGGAAGCATCAGCCTTGACAACAGTGCCGTCAGCCAGAACGTTGTAGATCACAACGTCGGTCAGGCCGATGGTCTGCGTGTAGCCGGTGGCATCCTTGACCTTGATGGCGGTCGCATCGTTGCTGTAGGACTCAACAGCTTCGCCCATCCAGTTGCTTGCGTTCTGGTCGATCATGTAGACCTCAGAGTAGGTCACGCCATTGGCATCGACCTGCGTCTTGAAGGTGTACAGGCCCGGACGCAGTGCTACGCCGTTGGCATCAACGTCAGTCACGATGGTTTCGTGCTTGACATTGACCGTGACAGGCTCACCGTCGACGTAGACAGTGATGAGGTCATAGCCATTTGCCCAGTTGAACGGCGTCCACTTCAGAACCCAACCAGTGACATTGTCAGCCGCGAAGACTGCTTTGCCGATGTAGACGATGTCAGCGAAGCCGTCGCCGTCGTTATCGAGATAGTCAACGTAGGAGGCAGTCAGTGCGGGCAGAGCGGTGTAGCCGGTGTAGGCCGTGACAGCGCCGCCAGCGCTCTTGACCACGAACTTGGTGGACTCGGACAGGGAGAGATCGTTGCCGCTGTATACCTTATCGTTGGTCTTCATCATGGCTACGCCATTCAGGGAAGAAACCTTGATGAATGCCAGCTTTGCAGTGTGGACGAAGGAGCCTTCCAGACGGCCGAATGCATGGCCGTAAGTGACGTTATTGGCAACATCAGCTGCGGTGTATGCAGCAGCTGTGGTAGCCGTAGTCGCATCACCGACCCAAGTCAGGGTGTAAACGTCCTTGTCGTTCTTGGTGTAGGAGTACAGCGCGTTGGTCAGCTTCGAATCGTTGTGCGAGGCAACCATGTAAACGAAGTTGTCATACGGATAGCTGTCGTTGCTGTAATTACCAACATTGTCGTAGCCGTCCTTGGCAGAAGCGAAGGAGCCGGCGATCGCGACAGTCGCGCCCTCGATGGCCTTGCCGTCCAGATCGAACATGTCGGCCTTCAGCGCGAACTTGCCGTTCTCATGGACGCCGTAGATACGGTCGAGAACCACATAGCTCTTGGCATCGGTGTTCGCAACACGGCCGATGACGTTGCCGTAGGTGTCGAGGTAGAACGTGAAGACCTTGCCATTGTTCGCAATGTTCATGGCTTTATCCTTGCCAAGAACGAAGCGGCAGTTGGTGGGATACTTGGTGCCGTCGATGGAAACAGTTTCCGGATAGTTTGCATCGGAAGCACCGGTCAGAGCGCCAGTCTTGGCCTCAGCAACAGCGACAATACCAACATTGCCGTTGACATAGTCAGAGTTGTCAAGGTTGACAGTCTCGCTCTTCTTCAGGGAGACCTGAACCAGAACCTTGGTGCCGACAGTGTAGTTCATGTCGGTGGTGGTCATAGCCGTAGTCGTTCTCTCAATGTACTGCGGCTCATCATTCACCATTTCCTGCCAGAACTTGAGTTCCGCAGTCTCGCCGGTGGCGTGGCTGTACTTGTTGTTCTTGTTGAGCTTGGTGATCTCGCCGAGGAAGGTGTGGATGGTGGTGATGACCCAGCCGTCTTCGGTCTTGAAGACCTGCGTCAGATCGCCCTGGCCGCCGAAGACCGGAGACTTCCAGCCATATGCAGCTTCCCACCAAGTCTGGCATTCCTTGGCCTTGTCATGCTGAAGCTCCATGTAAATTCTGTCATTGACATCAACATACTTGTAGCCGTCGACTGCGTAGTAGTTCAGAGCGGTGCCGGCATCGGCGAACATCTGGCCGGTCGTGGTAGCGCCGGCATCGGTGGGCGCTGCGCCCTTGCGGTAGCCATTCAGAACAACCGGCTTGTCAGAGGTCTCGGGAACCTTCATGTCGTTCTTCAGGATGTCGCACATGGTAACAGCGGTGGTGTAGCTGTTGACCGGCGCGTCCATGTAGAACTTGCTCCAAGTGCCATAGCTCCACTTGTAGCCCGGACGGCGGAATGCGTCAGTGGTACGGGTGATGCCGACGCCCATCTTGGCGGCGAGCAGAACACCGGTGGACACAACGGACTCGTTGGCGACGAACGCCTTGGTGAGGAAGTTGCCAGCCGCAACCGTGGGATTGTAGCCCATGATGTTCTGGCCATACTCGACAAGGCTCGTGGTCAGCGCGTTGTAGAGGATCTGAGCAGCTTCGCCGCGCTTGATGTTCTCGATGGCTTTCCAGCCAGTGGGGAGACCAGCAAGCAGGCCAAGCTCGTTGGCGCGGTTCAGGACGTTGATGTCCCAGCCGGTGCCGGTGTAGCCTTCCTTGGCGGTGTCGAAGTTCAGGGTGGTGAGCATCAGCTTCAGCCACTGCACGCCGGTCAGTCTGCGCTCGGGAGCGTAGGTGGTCTTGGTCATGCCGTCAGCCAGACCAGTGATGCGGCAGTAGTTGATGAAGGGCAGCGCCCAGGAGTTGTTGCAGTCAACGAACGGGTTCTGTGCGTTGCTGTACAGGCTGGAGATAGCATCCTGACCCTTGATCTTGCCGTTGGTAGCCGCGTTGTGGACGATCGCCACGATCTTGGCTGCCTGAGCACGGGTGAAGTAGCCATCCGGCTGGAAGTTGTACGTCTCACCATTCTTGAAACCATCAAGAATGTTGAGGTTGGACAGGACATCAATTGCTTCGGCGTAATCGCTGTCAGCCTTGATATCCGCGTAGTCCTTTGCGCTGGCGACGGCGACGGTGCCCATGATCATGACAACGGCCAGAACCAGCGCGAGAACCTTTTTCAGATTCTTCATTTGGATTTCCTCCTGTTTAAATTTTACACATCGGAGCAAAGCCCCCTGTGTAATTTGTATCTGCATCTTACCGCACCGCCCCCGTTTCGTCAAGCATTTCGGGGGGTTTGTAATTTAACTGTAACATTGCGCGTAACATAACGAAGCAGGAAATCCATATATGGTAGGTGTAAAGAAGGGGAGGCACAAGAAGGCGTCCGCTTACCGGGACTGCTGCTCTCCCGCCTCCGTCGACAGCTCGTTGAAGGCCGCCGTGTCGAACGTGACGATCAGATGATACGTCTTTTTTCCGTCCTGCAGCTGCGCTTCGATCTGCCGACGCAGCTGCTCGGCGGTTTGTGCATCCTCCGGTGGGAGCACCATGTCGAAAATGACGTTCACATGATGCTGCCCGGAGACCATGCGGAAATCATGAAGGGACAGGCGCGGGTCAAGCCCGTGCATGATCTGCAGAACGCGCGTGCGCACGGCGGCGATCTCCGGGTCATCGGTGACGATGGGGTCATAGTGGATGACGAGATCAACGTGCAGCTCCCGCTTTGCCTGCCGCTCGATCTCGTCCAGAATCTCATGGGCAATAAGCGGGTCGATGCGGTGGTCGATCTCGGCGTGGACGCTGGCAAAGCGGCGGCCAGGACCGTAATCGTGCACCATGAGATCGTGGAAGCCGAGAATGTTCACGTGCGAGGTCATAAGATACGCGATGGCGCGCACAAGTTCCTCATCCGGCTTCGCGCCCAGCAGCGGGTCGACGGTGTCCTTCACTACGCCGACGCCCGACCACAGAATAAACAGCGCCACCAGAAGCCCAGCCCATCCGTCGATCATCAGCCCCGTCAGCCGCCCGACCACGCAGGCAAGCAGCACCGCGCCGGTCGCAATCACGTCGCTGCGGCTGTCGGCAGCGGCGGCGATCAGCGCGGCAGAGCTGATCTTCCTGCCGAGCTTCCGGTCAAACAGCGCCATCCAGAGCTTCAGCAGGATCGAGCCTGTCAGCACGGCGGCGGTCAGGACGGAAAACTCCACGGCCTCCGGGTGCAGGATCTTCTGAACCGAGCTTTTGACCAGCTCCACGCCGATCACAAGGATCATCACGGCCACGGCAAGGCCGGACAGGTATTCCATCCGCGCGTGGCCGTAGGGGTGTTTCTCGTCGGCAGGCCGGGCCGCCAGACGAAAGCCCAGCAGCGTCACGAGAGAGCTTGACGCGTCGGAGAGGTTGTTAACAGCGTCCGCCGTGACGGATACGCTGCCGCAGAGCGTCCCGGCCAGAAGCTTGCCCGCGAACAGCAGCACATTGCAGATGATGCCCACGATCCCGGCAAGATTGCCGTATTTTTCGCGCACGGCGGGGTCGGCGGTATTCTGATAATCCGGAATAAAGCGCCGCAGCAGGAAATTTGTCATAGTGTCCGCCTCTTTCAAAGTGTTTAAGGTTTATTATACCGCGCATGCCGGACGGAAGCAAGCGAAAAAACGCCCTCTTTTTTCCGGGAAGGGGATTGGAAACGCGGCGAAAATATGATATGATTAAAAAAATTGCGATTTTCGCCAGAACATTGAATGAGGAAGCGATCTCTATGGAACAGAACTTGACTTTTGCCGACCTTGGCCTGTCGGAGGAGATTTTGCAGGCGCTGGAGAAGAAGGGCTACGGATACCCGACCCGCATCCAGGCCGAGGCCATCCCGGAATTCATGCAGTGGAAGGACGTCATTGCCAAGGCCCCGACCGGCACGGGCAAGACGTTCGCCTTCGGCATCCCCATGATCGAGCATATCGATGCGGAAAGCGAGGACTTACAGGGTCTGATCCTCGCCCCGACGCGTGAGCTTGCCATCCAGATCTGCGACGAGCTGCGCGGGCTGCTTACCTATTATAAGAATATCCGCGTGGCCGTGGTCTACGGCGGCGCGAAGATCGAGGGGCAGATCAAGCAGCTGAAGAATCATCCGCAGATCGTCGTGGCCACGCCGGGACGGCTGATGGACCACTATAAGCGCCATACGCTCTCGTTTGACAAGGTGCAGACCGTCGTGCTGGACGAGGCCGACCGGATGCTCGACATGGGCTTCTTCGACGACGTGACGAAGATCATCGAGAAGGTCAAGAACCGCCGCAATCTCGGTCTGTTCTCCGCGACCATCTCACAGGAGGTCATGACCGTCTCGTGGATGTACCAGCGCGACGAGGTGGAGATCACCGTCCCCGCCGATACGGACAACCGCCCGGACATCACGCAGTATTCCATCACCTGCCCGCCGCTCGAGAAGATCGAGATGACGAGCAGGCTCATCCGCACGCTCCGGCTGGAGCGCACCATCGTCTTCTGCAACACGAAGGTCATGTGCCAGCGCCTGCGCGACGATCTGGTCCGCATGGGCCTCGACGCCGACTGCATCCACGGCGATATCCCGCAGCAGAAGCGCGAGAAGACCATGCGCACGTTCAAGGACGGCAAGCTCCCCATCCTGATCGCGACGGACGTCGCCTCGCGCGGCATCGACGTCGACGATGTGGACTGCGTCATCAACTACGACGTGCCGGAGGAGAACGAGTATTATATCCACCGCATCGGCCGCACGGGCCGTGCCCGGAAAAAGGGCATCGCCGTGTCCATCCTCGGCACGTTCCCGGAGCAGGCGAAGCTGGCAGAGATCGCGAAATATTCCCACTATGCCATACAGCCCGTGAAATTCGCGGAGGACGGCTCCCTCGTTGAGGAGGAGCCGCCGAAGCCCAAAAAGGCGCCGCCGCGCCGCCGCTTCCGTTGACGGCGGCAGAAACCGGTCTGCTGCTTCTGTGCTGCGCGCTGCCGGAGGCGGAGGACAGGCCGCTGACCATGGCGCAGTTTCAGGAACTTGCCAAGCGGGCGCGCGCCCTCGGCCCCGGCGGAGAAAACCCGCTGCGGGAGCTGACGGCGCGCGATCTGGAACGGCTCGGCTATTCGCAGGAGCAGTGCGGGCGCATCGTGCGGCTGTTGTCGCGCGAAACACAGCTGGAGCGCTATCTGCGCGCGGCAGAGCGGAACGGGATCGTGCCCATCACGCGCTTGTCGCCGCGCTACCCCGCACGCCTGCGGCAGACGCTCGGCCAGCGCTGCCCGGCGGTGCTGTTCGCGAAGGGGGATGAAACACCGCTTTCCATGCGCTGCATTTCCGTCGTCGGCTCGCGGGAGCTGACGGAGGGCGGACGCGCGTTCGCGGAGGCCGCCGGGCGGCTCATTGCGCGTTCTGGGTACGCACTCTGTTCCGGCGGAGCGATGGGTGCGGACCGCGCGGCGCAGGAGGCCTGTTTGACGGCGGGCGGCTCCGCCGTGGTTTTCCCGGCCGGGCGGCTTCTGGACTGCCCGGCGCAGGCGCACGTTTTATATCTGGCCGAGCAGGGCTATGATCTGCCGTTTTCCGCACAGCGGGCGCTGTCGCGGAACCATTTTATCCACGCCACGGGCGAAAAAACGCTCGTCGCGCAGTGCCGCGCCGGAGCAGGCGGCACGTGGGACGGGACGACGGAGAATTTAAGGCGCGGCTGGAGCCCGGTGTTTGTAAGCGACGACGGCTCCGAGGGCGCGCAGGCTTTGATCGCGCGCGGTGCAGTCCCGGTGCGGACGCTGTCCGGACTGGATGCTCTGCAGCCCGCGCAGCTGCAGTTTTGAGGTTCTATGCGATATTATTACGGACAGCTTTCCCGGCCGCTGCAGGGCGTGTATGACGCGCTTCTGGGCGGCTTTCGCGCGCTTGCGCCCGGCATCCGCATTCCGATGCTGGATGAAAAGCAGCTTGCGGACGTGTATCTGCGGCTGAAGCTCGACGAGCCGCTGCTCTTTTACGTCACCGGCTACCGCTGCCGGTGGATGACCGGCGCGGCGCATATGGAGCTTCAGCCGGAGTATCTGTTTGACAAAGCAAAAATTCGCACGCACCAGCAGGCGGTCAGTGCACGTCTGGCCCGGCTGACGAAGCCGCTCGAAGGGAAGACGGAGGCGGAAAAAGAGCTTGCCGTGCACGATTTCATTCTGGAAAACGTGCGCTACGACAAGCTCAAAAAGCCGTATTCTCATGAAATTCTCGGCCCCATGACGCAGGGCGTCGGCGTGTGTGAGGGCATCGCGAAGACCGTCAAGGCGCTGTGCGACCAGCTCGGCCTGTGGTGCATCGTCGCGCTCAGCGAGGCGGACCCCGCGCGCGGGATCAAATACCGCCACACATGGAATGTCGTGCGCGTCGGCGGGCAGTATTACCACCTCGACGCGACGTTTGACAACTCGCTCCAGCGGGGCGAAAAGCGGTACGATTATTATAACCTCGACGACGGCAGGCTCTTCCGCGACCACACCCCGCTCGTCCTGCCCGTCCCCGCCTGCACGGATGGGAAACGCTTTTACTATCGAAGCGTCTCGCTCACGAAGCCGGAGGAGCTGGAAAAGCGGCTTGCGCAGGCACTGCGCAAAAAGCAGCCCCTGTTCGTGTTCCACTGGCGCGGCGGCGGCCTGAACCGGGACACCCTGCAGCAGCTGCTGGCGCTTGCCGGGCGGCTTGCAGCCGAACGCGGAAAACGCGCGTCCTGCTCGGTCAATTTCCCGCAGGCCGTCATCCAGCTCGAATTCTCCGAAGCCCCGCAGGAAAGCATCACCATCCAGCAGGCAAATGAGGCGGAAGAAGCGGCTGTCCCTTCGGAGTAACCAAGCCCGCAAAAAGCAGCAAAAGCCAAACGCAATTGGTAGGGGCGGGGCTCTGCTCCGCCCGATGGGCAGTTACAAATCTGTGCAGCATTCTGTAGGGGCCGACGACTCTGTCGGCCCTAAAAATGTTGCGAATTCGCCGAAAATTTCCGTAAAAACAGTGCGATCTGCGGGCGGACAGAGTCGTCCGCCCCTACGATGGAATACGCAAGTGCGTTCGAATTTGCCGAGGTTCTCCGCAGAACAGCTGCCGTCTGCCGGGCGGAGCAGAGCCCCGCCCCTACCAACTGCTTCACGTTTCACCATTGTTACACAGAATAAACGTACGATGCATCATAGAAGACGCGGATTTATAAAAAACCCGGGCGCGGCCACTGGCCGCGCCCGGTGCGTTTCGTTATACCATCCGGCAGCAGGACTCGCAGTCTTCCTTTTTGGGGAATTTGCTGTGGTCGTACTCGATGTGGTTTTTCTCGTAATAGTCCTGAATGGCGGACTTGACAGCCTCCTCGGCCAGAACGGAGCAGTGCAGCTTGTGCGCAGGCAGGCCGCCCAGCGCGTCGACGACCTCCTGATTGGTCAGCGCCAGCGCGTCCTCCAGCGTCCGGCCCTTGATCATCTCCGTCGCGATGGAGCTTGAGGCGATCGCGCTGCCGCAGCCGAACGTCTCAAACTTCACGTCCTCGATTTTGTTGTCCTTGATCTTCAGGTACATCTTCATGATATCGCCGCACTTGGCGTTGCCGACCTCGCCGACGCCGTCCGCGTCTGCGATCTCGCCGACATTGCGCGGGTGCATGAAATGATCCATGACGGTTTCGGTATACAGTGCCATGATAAAGCCCTCCTTACAGCGTAAACTGCCGTTTGCCGCTCATCAGGTCCTTCCAGACCGGCGACATATTCCGCAGATCGTCCACGATCGGCGGAAGCTCGGCAAGGATATAGTCGATTTCCTCTTCGGTGTTGTCCTCGCAGATGGTCAGGCGCAGCGAACCGTGCGCGACCTCGTGCGGCCGTCCAATTGCCAGCAGCACATGGCTGGGGTCGAGCGAGCCGGATGTGCAGGCAGAGCCGGACGACGCGCTGATGCCCTTCGCGTCGAGCAGCAGCAGAAGGCTCTCGCCCTCGATGCCCTCAAAGCAGAAGTTCACATTGCCGGGCAGTCTCGGCTCCCGCGCGCCGTTGAGCGCGCAGTGCGGAATTTTGGAAATGCCGTCAATGAGCTTGTCCCGCAGGGCCGTGACCTTCTTTGTGTTCTCGTCCATATTGGCGCAGGCTTCCGTCAAGGCTGCCGCCATGGCCGCGATGCCGGGGACGTTTTCCGTGCCGCCGCGCTTGCCGCGCTCCTGCGCGCCGCCCTCGATGAGGTTCGTGAGGATGATGCCGCGCCGCGCGTAGAGCATACCCACGCCCTTCGGGCCGTGGAACTTGTGCGCGGACAGGCTCAGCAGATCGATATGCATCGCGTTCACGTCGATCTTCACGTGGCCCGCCGCCTGCACCGCGTCGGTGTGGAACAGCACGCCGCGTTCATGGCAGACCGCGCCGATTGCCTTGATCGGCTGAATGGTGCCGATCTCGTTGTTGGCGAACATGATGGTCACGAGGCAGGTATCATCGCGGATGGCCTCCGCGACCTGCTGCGCCGAGACAAGGCCGTCCGCGTGCACGTCCAGAAGCGTTACCTCAAAGCCCTGCTTTTCCAGCCGCTTCAGGGTATGCAGGACGGCGTGATGCTCAAACGTGGTGGAAATGATGTGCTTTTTGCCCTTGCGCGCGCCGAGATAGGCGGCGGAGGTAATGGCCTGATTGTCGGCCTCGCTGCCGCCGGAGGTGAAATAGATCTCGCGCGGCTGGGCTCCGAAGCAGGCGGCCATATCGGCCCGCGCCGTCTCCAGTACCTCCTTGGCCTGCTGGCCGATGGTGTAGAGGCTCGACGGGTTGCCGAAGGTGTTGTTCAGGTGATAGGTCATCGTGTCGATGGCCGTCTGGTGCATTCTGGTGGTTGCTGCGTTGTCCGCATAGACTTGCATCAATATCAGCTCCTTTGCAGGGAATTCTTTCTTATGGCTTGAGCATAACATATATTCCCCATAAAGTCAATAGGTTTATAGGCTGTACGAATTCAGAAAAAATTAAGGCTTTCTTCTGCCCGATTTGGTTGTTTTTCCGGTAAAATTTGTGTATGATGGGTACACTAAACTCCGGAGGTATTTCCATGGCAAACATTCTGGATTATCTGGACTGGCGCGGCGATCTGACGCTTGCCGAGCGCGGGTTCAACGAGGTCGACAATCTGCTGATGGCGGAGCTTTGCTTTCTGGACTTTTCCGGCATCGTCCCGGCGGACTTTTCCGCGCCCGTTTCTCTGCCGGAGGCCATGCAGAAGTACGACGCGGCAAGGCCGCAGGAGACGATGGGCGTGCTCGTGCCGGAGCAGATCCCGGAGCTGGGGCACAAAATGGCCGCGAGCCGCCGCTTTTCCGATCTGACGCTCTGCGCCTATGTCAGCCGTACCGACGAGGAAACGCAGACGCAGTTTTCCGCGCTGACGGCGCTTCTGCCGGACAAGACGGCCTATATCGCCTTCCGGGGCACGGACGACACCATCGTCGGCTGGAAGGAGGATTTCAATCTGGCCTTTCTGCCGGTCGTCCCGGCGCAGAAAATGGCGGCGGAGTATCTGGCCGCGGCAGCTGCGGCGCTTCCGTCGCACCCGCTTCGCGTGGGCGGACACTCCAAGGGCGGCAATCTCGCGGTCTACAGCGCGGTGTTCTGCGGCGAAGCCGTGCAGAACCAGCTCATGCGCGTGTACAATAACGACGGCCCCGGCTTTCGCACGTCGCTGCTCGGCCTGCCGGAGCACAGGCGCGTCGCGGATAAGATCACGACGATCCTGCCGGAATCGTCCGTCGTCGGAATGCTTCTCGAGCATGAGGAGCGCTATGAGGTCGTGCGCAGCACGCAGAGCGGTCTGTGGCAGCACGACGGCTTCTCGTGGCAGGTGCGCGGGGAGAAATTCGAGCATCTTCCGGATCTCACCGAGGGCGGCAAGCTCGTCGACGAGACGATCCGCACGTTCATCCTCTCCCTGAGCCCGGAGCAGCGCGTGGCCTTTACCGACGCGCTGTTCGACATCCTCACCTGCACCGACGCCGGGACGCTGACCGACCTCAAGGAGGGCGGACTCAAAACGGCGGCGGCCATGCTCAAAAAATACCGGACGCTGGACAAGCCCACGCGCAGTGCGCTGGGCAGCACGCTGCGCCTGTTCATGGCGGCAGGCGCGAAAACGGCGGCCTCCGAGCTCAACCCCGTCAGCCTGCTTCTGCGCCATCTGCCGCTGCAAAAGCTGGCAGACGATCTGGAGAAGCCGTAACAGCTGAAAGCAGTCCCGCAAAAAACAGCCTCCTGTGCTGAACAGGAGGCTGTTTTTCAAATCGTCCGCAGGACCGCTTCGCGGTCTGCGAGCTGGCCGATGGGGCAGATCGGCTCCGGCACGCCGTCAAACGAGCCGATGTGCTTTTCGAACCAGACCACATCGCGCCAGCGGCCGTTTTTGTAGCCGGTATTGTGATACGTCCCCAGCAGCCCGAAGCCCAGCTTCCGGTGCAGGGCAGCGCTTGCGTCGTTCGGCATGGTCACAACGCCGTAGGCCGTGCGGACGCCCTGCTCCTTGAGCAGGGCCAGCAGCGCCCGGTAGAGCCTTGTGCCGAGGCCCCTTCCCGCCGCGTTTTTTGAAACGTAGACGGAAAGCTCCGCGTTCCAGTCATAGGCGGCACGCTCCTGCGCGCGGTGGGCGTAGGCGTAGGCGAGGATTTTTCCCTCCTCCTCCGCGATCAGCCACGGGTAGACCGCGCCGTAGCTGCGGATGCGTCCGGCAAACTCGTCTTCGGACGGCAGCGCCGTCTCAAACGTGATAGAAGTGTCGATATACTGTGCGTAAATGGCGAGACAGGCGGCTGCGTCGTGCTCGTCTGCAAAGCGAAGGTTCATACTGCCGCCTCCCTTACGGAACTACGATGTCGATCGCGCGGTGCTCGTTGTGGATCTCGACCTCGGTGACGCTGCCGCCGAATTCGCCGTCGACCGTCCAGGAAACCGGCTCGTCGAACTCAAAGCGCAGCGCGCCGGTCTGCGTGGAAATAAACGAATCGTTGTCAAAATCCAGCCGCAGCGCACGCGTCGCGGCCAGATTGAACTCTGCAAGCGTTTTTGTCGCGCGCACGAGGATCATCTCATACAGCCCGTCGTTGAGCGAGATGCCGAGATCCTTCGTGGCCTTGAAGCCACCGACGGAGGTTGTGCTGGTCACGAGGCCGACGAGCACGTCGGCCTCCTCCTTCCGGTCTTCATAATAGACGCGCACGTGCGTGGGCTTCAGCCGTCCGAGCGCGCCCGCGCCGTTCATGATATACGCAAGCCGGCCCCAGATGCGCTTGTCCTCCTGCGGCGTCTCATACGGCACGTCCGTAAAGATGCCGAAGGCGGCGACATAGGTAAAGTACCGGTCGGGGCCGAACGAGCCGATGTCCAGCGGGTATAATCTGCCCCCCACGATCTCCTGCGCGGCGCGGATGGGGTCCTTGGAAAGGCCCAGCGTGGAGGCCACGTCGTTGACTGTGCCGCCGGGGATGTAGCCCAGCGGGGGCCGCTTTTCATACGGCAGCGCCATGAGGCCGGAGACGGCCTCGTTGAGCGTCCCGTCGCCGCCGGTGCAGACGATCAGGTCATACTGCGTCCCGCGTTCGGCGATCTGCCGCGTGATATCGCGCGGCCCGGTCGTCATGTGTACGGTCGGCTCATAGCCGCCCTTGCAGAAGATCGCCAGCACCTCCATAAGCGAGCTGCGGATCTCGGCGTGGCCCGCGTTCGGGTTGATGAAAAACAGTAAGCGTTTCATGTGCGGACTCCCTCCCGGCAGCTTGTCAGTTCTGCTGCATGATGTCGACGATGGCCGCGTTCTGCTCGGATTCCGTGACCTCGAACTTTGCCGCGACCTCCTGCAGAACGCTCACGGACAGCTCGTTCAGATAGTCCTCCTCTGCGCGGACGTACCAGTACGCGTGTTCGCCCGTGGAGGAGAAGTACATGATGTGATAGCCGTAGCTGGTCTTGACGATGCCGGTGTCGCCGGGCTGACGGGCGGGATCGAAGCACCAGGCGTCAAACTCGTCGACCATCTTGCCGGGATAGATATCCTCGTACAAACCGCCGTTTTCCACGCTGCCGGGATCCTGCGAGTTTTCCGCGGCCATGAACGCGAAGGAATCCTCGGTGTGCTCGCCGTTCTGCCACTCGGTCAGCAGGTCGTTGGCCTTCTTCTCGGCCTCTGCCCATGCTTCGTCGGTGTAGGTGCCGTCGTCATTCTTGCCTTCGGGCTGGATGAGGATGTGGCGCACGTTCACCATCTTCACATCGGATTTTTCAATGCCGTTTCCGGCGTAGGAATCGGCGTTGTCGTCATAGTATTTGCTGATATCGTCCTCGGTGTAGGGCTTCTCGTCGACGAGCACCTGCAGATAGGCCGAGGCCGTGATCTGCCGCTCGACAAAGGCGTGGTACGACGTCAGCGTGGCTGCCGGGCCATAGGCCATCTGGAGATATTCGTCCGCGCTGCCGTAGCTGTAGCTTGCGGCGGCTACGGTGATCTGGCCGTCAAGCTCGTCGAGGTAGTCCTGATCCTCCTGGCTCAGCTGGAAGCCTGCAAGCCGGGCCTCCTGCCAGATGGCGGTGACGTTTTCATAGTTCGTGATAGCCGCCTGCAGGAAATACTGCTGCCAGGTGCGCGTGTCGTCAAACATACACATCTGCTGGTCAAACGGCGTGCTGGTGTCGATAAAATATGAAGCGTAGCTGCCGTAGTTGCTCATGAGCGTATAATACTGCTGCCAGTAGTAATACGGAAGCTCCCGGTTCGTCAGATGGTCGTCGCCGCAGACGGCGATCTCGCGGTTCAGAACGTCCTCGGTCAGCTCCTCGGCGCTCACAGTGTAGCTCACGCCGTTGCCCGCAGGCTCGGTTTCCTCGCCGTCCGTCTGTTCGCCGGTCTGGCCGTCCTCTGCGGGGGTCTGATCGTCTGGCTGGGTAGTGTCGGGGGTATCGGCAGGCTCGGAGATCGTCGCATCGCCGGGCTGCTCTGCATCCGGGCTGACCGTTTTCGGCTTCAGCGTGAGGATCAGCGTGATCGCCGCGGCGATCACAACGGCTGCGCCGCCGATGATCCACGGCAGCGGAGATTTTTTCTTTGCGGGCTGCGCGGCGCTGTCCTGCGCGCCCTGCGTGCGCTCGTCTTCGAGCGGAATGGTACGTGACTCCTGCGCGGCAGCGTCTTCGAGCGGAATGGTCTGCGCCTCCTGCGCGGCAGCATCCTCGGTCGGAAGCGTATAAGAGGAATACTCCTCATTGTCCGGCATTCCGGATTGCTCCGGCGCCTGATTGGTCTTATCGTCCATGTGTGTCATTGCCTCCCATATTGTTGGTGTCCCCTAAGCATACCACATGCGCACGCGGTTTGCAATCGCAGCAGAGGCGTTCAGTTTTAAACATTTTTTGAATTTCTGCCGGGGTTTTTCTTGACAAGGGGACAATAAATGGGTACACTGTAGCTGATATATGCAATGAAAAGGACAAGTACGGGGTTTTGACGCGCAAAGAGAGCTGCCGGTCGGTGTAAGGCAGCGGCAGAAGCCTCCGAAGATCCCCTTGGAGCAGCCGGGCTGAACCGCAAGTAAGCCCGGACGGGACTTCCCGTTACAGAAGGCGAGTGCCCGCGTTTTGATGCGCGGGAATTCAGGTGGTACCGCGGTTATTTATCGCCCTGAGCCAAGGCTCGGGGCGCTTTGTTTTTGCAGGAGGAATTATGGAATACAAACAGACACTCAACATGAACAAGTCGGGCTTTCCGATGCGCGGCGGGCTTCCGATGCGCGAGCCGGATATGCTGAAGCACTGGCAGGAACTCGACCTTTACAACGAACTGCTCAAAAAGAACGAGGGCAAGCCCCGCTTTGCCCTGCACGACGGCCCTCCGTTCTCCAACGGCGCGCTGCACATGGGCCACGCGCTCAACAAGTGCATCAAGGACTTTATGATCCGCTCGGCGGCCATGCGCGGGTACTACACCCCGTACATCCCCGGCTGGGACAACCACGGTATGCCCATCGAGTCCGCCATCATCAAGAAGAACAAGCTCAACCACAAGGCCATGCCCATCCCGGAGTTCCGCTCCGCCTGCCATGACTTCGCGCAGCATTATATTGACGTGCAGATGGAGGGCTTCAAGCGCCTCGGCGTCGTGGCCGACTGGGCGCACCCGTATAAGACCATGGCCCCCAGCTTTGAGGCCGAGGAGGTCAAGGTCTTCGGCGCGATGTACAAAAAGGGCTACATCTATAAGGGCCTGAAGCCCGTCTACTGGTGCTACCACGATGAGACGGCGCTGGCTGAGGCCGAGATCGAATATCAGGACGATCCCTGCACCACGGTCTATGTCAAGTTCCCCCTGCACGACGATCAGGGCAAGCTCACGGACGAGGAGAAGAAGAACCTCTCGTTCGTCATCTGGACGACCACGATCTGGACGCTGCCCGGCAACCTCGCCATCGCGCTGAACCCGGTCGAAAGCTATGTCATCGTCCGCAATCACCAGAACGGCGAGCAGTATCTCGTCGCCGAGGCGCTCATGGAGAAGGTCATGAAGGTCGGCGGCGTGGAGGACTATACCGTCGTCTCCCGCCACGAGGGCGCGTTCTTTGAAAATATGCTGGCAGACCATCCGTTCCTGCCGAAGACCTCCCGCCTTGTCCTGGCCGATTACGTCACCATGGACTCCGGCACGGGCTGCGTCCATACCGCCCCGGGCTTCGGCGCGGACGACTATCAGACCTGCCGCCGCTACGGCATGGACATGGTCGTGCCCGTCAACGATCAGGGCCGCCACACCGACTATGCCGGAAAATATGAGGGTATGCTCGTTGAAGAGTCCAACCCCGTCATCCTGAACGACATGAAGGAGGCCGGTTCCCTCTTCGCCAGCGAGGAGATCGTGCATAGCTATCCGCACTGCTGGCGCTGCAAGAAGCCCATCATCTTCCGCGCCACCCCGCAGTGGTTCTGCTCTGTCGACTCTTTTAAGGATGAGGCCTGCGCCGCGTGCGACGACGTGCGCTGGGTTCCGGGCTGGGGCATCGACCGCATGAAGAGCATGATCCGTGAGCGCGCCGACTGGTGCATCTCCCGTCAGCGCCGCTGGGGCCTGCCCATCCCCGTGTTCTACTGCAAGGACTGCGGCAAGCCCATCTGCACCGACGAGACCATCAAGGCCGTCTCTGACCTCTTTGCCGAAAAAGGCTCCAACGCCTGGTTCGATATGGATGCCGCCGACATCCTGCCCAAGGGCTTCACCTGCCCGCACTGCGGCAAGAACTCGGGCTTTACCAAAGAGGAGGACACGCTTGACGGCTGGTTCGACTCCGGCTCCACGCACTTCGCGTCCATGAAGAAGGATCAGGGCTTCTGGCCCGCCACGATGTACCTCGAAGGTCTCGATCAGTACCGCGGCTGGTTCCAGTCTTCGCTGCTGACCGCTGTCGGCGCCTTCGGCCAGGGCGCGCCCTTTAAGGAGTGCGTCACCCACGGCTGGACGGTCGACGGCGAGGGTAAGGCCATGCACAAGAGCCTTGGCAACGGCGTCGATCCCGCGGACGTGTTCAACGAGAACGGCGCGGATATCCTGCGCCTGTGGGCCGCCAGCGCGGACTATCACGCGGACGTCCGCTGCTCGAAGGAGATCTTCAAGCAGCTCAGCCAGAACTACCTCAAGTTCCGCAACACCTGCAAGTTCATGCTCGACAACCTTGTCGACTTCGACCCCGAAAAGCTGACCAAGCCCGAGGATATGCCCGTGCTCGACCGCTGGCTCCTCACCAAGCTCAACGAGCTCATCGAGAAGGCCGAGCAGTCCTACTGTGACTATGAGTTCCACATCATCACCCACGCGGTGAACGATTTCTGCGTCACCACGCTCTCAAGCTTCTATCTCGATATCGTGAAGGATTGCCTCTACTGCGACGGTGCGGACAGCCTGTCCCGCCGCAGCGCGCAGACCGCCCTGTACCTCACGCTCCACACGCTCGCCAAGCTCTTCGCGCCGATCCTCGCTTTCACCTGCGACGAGATCTGGCTCGCCATGCCGCACACCGGCGATGACGACGCGCGCAACGTGGTCCTCAATGAGATGAACAAGCCCTTCACCGCCTACGCCCTCGACAGCGAGACCATGGCGCGCTGGGAGCACATCATCGCGGTGCGCACCGTCGTCAACGGCGCGCTCGAAGAGGCACGCGCGGCCAAGGTCATCGGCAAGAGCCTGGAGGCCGACGTGCACCTGACCGTGCCCGAGAGCGACCGCTTCTTCGCCGACGAGAGCCCTGAGGCGCTGGCCGACATCTTCATCGTTTCCAAGGTGGAGCTGGCCATCGGCGACGCGCTCGCCGTCAAGGTCGATAACGCCGCCGGCACAAAGTGCCCGCGCTGCTGGAAGCACTCGCTCGAGGCAAACGCCGAGGGTCTCTGCCCCCGCTGCGCCGAGGTCGTCAAGCACCTGCACCTGACCGAGCTTCTGTAAAAACCGCTGCGGGCGGCCAGATGGCCGCCCGCGCCATGTTTTTCATCCGTTTCCACCCCACCCGCATGATTTCAGAAAGGAACCCGACCCATGCACTTTGACACCAAAAAGCTCACCCGCTGCGCCCTCATCGCGGCTATCTACGTCGCGCTGACGATGCTCTCCAACGCCCTGAACCTTGCCTACGGTCCCATCCAGCTCCGCTTTTCCGAGGCGATGACGGTCCTGCCGTTTTTGATGCCCGAGGCGAGCTGGGGCCTCTTTATCGGCTGCGTGCTCTCCAACATTTTAAGCCCCTACGGCCCGCTCGACATGATCGTCGGCTCGGCGGCCACGCTGCTCGCAGCGCTCCTCACCGCCCGCTGCCGCAATAAGTGGACGGCGGCGCTACCGCCCGTGCTCTGCAACGCCATCCTCATCGGCGCGCTCATCGCTTGGGAGGAAGCAGGCGTCGGCAACGGCTTCCCGCCCGCGTTCTTCTACAACGCCCTCACCGTCGGCCTCGGCGAAGCTGTCGCCTGCTATGTCCTCGGCATCCCCCTCCTCGGCGTGATGCAGAAGCACCTCAAGCTCAACTGAGTCAAAAAAGAGGACTTCCGAACGGAAGTCCTCTTTTTTATTTAAGAAAGCACTGAAAAGCCTCGCAGACTTTCGAGCCCGCAGGCTCGAAATAAATTTTAATCGTAATTTGTCGCGACATGCGCGTGACAAATTACTCTTCTCGCTCCGCGCGTGTCGCAGCCGCCCTGCGGGCGGCAAGGCACGAAGCGGAGTGTAAT
>OLVZ01000789.1_pt1 | contig 29665 bp, 28 predicted proteins | sample 1673341 | NCBI WGS metagenome assembly OLVZ01 (sample SAMEA3178944, study PRJEB25190) | human gut metagenome | biome: human gut; feature: human-associated habitat; material: faeces | place: Austria | collected 2013 | reverse complement strand
GCGCCCGGCCAAAGCCGGGCGCCGTCTTTTTCTATTCGGGCCAGCATGGCTCCGCAGAAAGGCAGAGAGCCGCCAGGGAAAGTCGTTGGCCCGGCGGGCAGCCCGGAGCATTGGTTGACACAAAATGGAACAGTTTGTATAATTTAGGTAAAATTACGAAAAACAGCGTTCAGAGAGGGGAAAACAGATTGGACGGGAAACAGGACTTCAGCCGGGGCAGCATGGCCGGAAACATCCTCCGCATGGCCGTCCCCATGACCATCGCCCAAATGGTGAATGTGCTCTACAATGTGGTGGACCGCTTTTTCATCGGCCACATCGACGGGGCCTCCTCCCTGGCGCTGACCGGTGTGGGCATTGTGTTCCCCATCATCAGTGTGATCACGGCGTTTACCAACCTCTTCGGAATGGGCGGTGCGCCGCTTTGCTCCATCGCCCGGGGCAGAAAGGACCTGGAGCTGGCGGGCCGGATTCAGGGTTCCTCCTGCTACATGCTGGCGCTGACGGCGGCGGTGCTGACCGCGGTGGGCGTATTGTTCATGCGGCCCATTCTGGAGATCTTTGGAGCCAGTCCTGATACCTATTCCTACGCCCGGGACTATTTTTCCGTCTACATCTGGGGCACTCCCTTTGCCATGCTGGGCCTTGGCATGAATGGCTTTATCAACAGCCAGGGCTTCGGCCGGGTGGGCATGGTCACCATCACCGCCGGTGCCGTGGTGAACGCGGTGCTGGACCCGGTGTTCATTTTTGTACTCAATCAGGGGGTGCGGGGAGCCGCCATCGCCACGGTGGTCTCCCAGCTGGTGTCTGCACTGTGGGTGATGAAATTCCTGACAGGAAAGCGGGCGCTGATCCCTCTGCGCCGGGAGCAGATCCGCTGGCAGCCGGACATTTTAAAGGATACGGTGCAGCTGGGCTTCTCCCACTTCATCATGTCCTTTACCAACGCGGTCACCCAGTTCGCCTATAACTATGAGCTCCGGGCCCTGGGCGGCGATGCTCCGCGCCGTAGGCGTAGAGCGTGTCGACCAGACCAGCGACGTTGTCGCCCAGCAGCACGGCCGTGACGGTGTCCGTGCCGCCCAGCTTGGCCTTGAGGTCGTGCGCCTTGGCCAGCAGCTCAAAATCGGTGCCGGAGAGGACGCCGTTTTCCTGCTCGGCGAACACCCATATGCCCTTGCATTCTTCTTTAGTCATCGGTATTCGCCTCCTTATATGATGTGCTCGGCTTCGAGTACGTCGGCGATGGCCTTGGCTATGGCCTCCGGCTCGCCCTCGAAGTACTTGGTGTCGGTGTTGCGCTTGGGCGGCTCAAAGATGCGCTTGTTGGAGCTGGGGGAGCCGGGGATGCCTATCATGTCGGGGTCGCAGCCCAGGTCTTCGGCGTTCCAGGTGTAGCGCGGCTTCTTGAGCGCCTTCATGATGTTGATGGGGGTCGGGTAGCGCGGCTCGTTGGCCTCGGCGCAGACGGTGATGAGCGCCGGGAGCTTGACCTTGACCTTCTCGGTGCGGTCGGGCAGGAGCCTCTCGCAGACGACCCAGCCGTCCTCGATCTCGACCTCGCCGCAGAGCGTGACCTGGGGGATGCCCAGGAAGGCCGCGATGATGGGGCCGGTCTGAGCGGTCTCGGCGTCGGTGGCGTGGCGGCCGCAGATCAGCAGGTCGTACCCGCCTATCTTCTCCGCCGCCTTGGCCAGCGGGTAGCCGGTGGCCAGCGTGTCGGCGCCGCCGAGCGCGCGGTCGGAGAGCAGCACGCTCTCGTCGCAGCCCATGCCCAGAGCCTTCTTCAGCACCTCGTCGGCCTGCGGGGGACCCATGCTGATGGCCACGACCGTGCCGCCGTACTTCTCCTTGAGGCGGAGTGCCGTCTCCACTGCATTGGCGTCGAGCGGGTTCATAATGCTCTCAACGCCCTCGCGCATCAGGTTGCCGGTCTTCGGGTCGAGCTTGACGTCGTCCGTGTCCGGTACCTGCTTTACGAATACAAGTATCTTCATTGTCTCTCTCCAACGTATAGATTTGGGTATCCTATCACGCTCTGCCCGGAATACCCGGGCAGAGCGTCAATAGTAATTACTTCTGAGCCAGGACGGTGCCGCCGATGAGCATGCGGAGGATCTCGTTGGTGCCTTCGCCTATCTCAAGCAGCTTGGCGTCGCGCACGAAGCGCTCGACGTGGTACTCCTTGCTGTAGCCGTTGCCGCCGAGCACCTGCTGGCACTCCAGGCAGATCTGCGTGCAGCGGGTGCCGGCAAACAGCTTGGTCTGCGCGGCCTCGAGGGTGTGGCGCTTGCCCTCGGCCTTCATTCGGGCGGTGTCGTAGGTCATGAGCTCCATGGCGCGGATCTCGGCGCTCATGTCGGCAAACTTGAACTGCACACCCTGGTGCTTGGCGATGGGCTTGCCGAAGGTGTAGCGCTCGTTGGCGTAGTTCTTGGCGATGGTCATCGCGTGCTCGCTCAGGCCGGCGGCGATGGCGCCGATGCTGATGCGCGCGCCGTCCAGAGCCTGCATGGCCATCTTGAAGCCCATGCCCAGGCTGCCCAGCAGAGCGTCGGCGGGCAGGTGGATGTTGTCGAAGCTCAGCTCGCAGGTGGCGCTGCCGCGCATGCCCATCTTGTCCTCGAACTTGCCTATGGTCAGACCCTCGGCGTCCTTCGGGACGATGAAGGCGCTGATGCCCTTGTTGCCCGCGTCGGGGTCGGTCTTGGCGAGGATTATGTAGTAGTCGGCCACGCCGGAGTTGGTTATCCAGGCCTTGCCGCCGTTGAGTATCCAGCCGCCGTCGTCAGCGGGGACGACCGTGCTCTTGATGCCGGCGGCGTCGCTGCCGGCGCTGCTCTCGGTCAGGCCGAAGGCGAATATCTTGCCCTGGGCGGCCTGGGTGAGATACTTGTCCTTCTGAGCCTCGGTGCCGTGGTAGAGTATGAGGTCGGCCGCGAGCCAGTTGGCATCCAGAAAGAGCGCAACAGACGCGCTGCCCTTGGCCAGCTCGTGGATGACTATGATGCTGGTGACAGCATCGCCGCCACCGCCGCCGTACTTCTCGTCCAGGTGGATGCCCATAAGCCCGGCCTGGGTGAGCTTCTTGTGCAGCTCGTAGTCGAAGCCGTTCTCGTCCATCCACTTGTCGCGGGGCTCCACTTCCTTCTTGGTGAACTCGCGCACCATGTCGCGGATCATTACTTGTTCTTCGGTGAAGTTGAAAGTCATCTGTTAAGCCCTCCCGGTATAGTATTGCGGGACTCTCCGTCCCTTGTCTGACTTGATTATCGTACTTGGGCGGGCGAAACTCAATTAAGAATGATGCTTCAATTTCTATATATCTTGCTATGTTAATTCCTTGACGGTAATCTAACAGCAACATATATTGATTGTTAGCAATATAACAAACATGTTGGCGGCTTTCGACACATTTTATTCATTTTTATGTTATTGACGCCGTAAATAGTTTGTTTTATAATAATCTTGTCCAAATTTAACAGGCATTTTATCCGCTGTGAATACAGACTTTTTTCGCAGTTTTTGCTTGTTTTTCCCTCGACGGGTGCGTCTTTCATCTTTTCATGCTCTGCGTCGCCGTCGTTTTCCTATATATTTTGCTTGAGAAATGGGGTGGTCAGCCTTCGTTGGAGATACTTTCGTCACCTCGGGTGGGGACAGGCTCGAGGAATTCCTTGACGAGTTTATAGAGATGGCGATAGAGCCGGACGATATGCTCCCGGCCGCCGCGCCGGACGAGGAGGAGTATCTGGAGCTTTTCATAGCCCACTCCCAGGACGAACCGGAGCACTACGCGGAGGTGGTCGCGGAGGGCTCCAGCTATTCGCGCCCGGATATCAAGTACTCCAAATTCGTGCGCTCCTACAGCGAGCTGGACCCCGAGTCCGGCATAGAGCTGGTGAGGCTCAGCTCGGCCACGGTGCCCCCCGACGGGTTCAACGTGTATTCGTCCGACGCCACGCTGCTGTGCTACAGCCTCTCGGGCGAGGGCGAGGTAATAATCAGCGGCCGGGCTATTCGCTGCCGGAAGTACGACTGCGTCTGGGCGGACTGCTCCAGGCGGATACAGTTCCGCTCGGCGCCCGGAAAGCCGTGGGAGTGCGCGTTTGTGCGCATACACGGGCACATGGCCTCCCCGCTCTGCTCGATGCTGTGCGGCACGCTGTACGGACAGGGGCTGATACAGCTCACCTTCGGCGCGGGCACGCGCTTCCGCTCGCTGATATGGCAGCTGCTCAGCCCGAGGACGGAGTCCGGCCCCGACCCGGAAAGCGTGTATTCCCACCTGCTGTTGGAGCTGTTCCTGGAGGTGGAGGTAGCCCTCGTCAGCTCCTCGGCCAAGCAGGTCATCGTGCCGGACATCATAGCCGCGATACAGAGCTATCTTGACCGCAACTACCCCTCGGGCATCACGCTCGACGCGCTCTCCAAGCAGTTCGGCATCAGCAAATACCACATGTCGCGCGAGTTCAAGCGCTACATCGGCAAGAGTCCCAACGACTACCTCATCGACATCCGGCTCGACCACGCCAAGGTGCTGCTGGTGGACTCCGCGCGCACCATCGCCGAGATAGGCCAGCTGGTGGGCATACCGAACACCAACCACTTCCTCTACCTTTTCAAATCCCGCGAGGGCATAACCCCCTCCGCCTTCCGGAAGCAGAGAATATAAAATTTGCGTTTTGCTGTTGCATTTCGCCTCTCTGTGCGTCTTTATATACAGAGGGAGCGTTCTCGGGCGAATTCTTCACAATTCGTCCAAACTTATGATGCAACTTTGATGCAATGTTGGTTTATTCTTTGGTCAGCGGAATGAAGGGGGGGCACGACATGAAGCGCATAGCGGCCTTTTTAGCAGCTTTGGCACTTGCTCTCTCCCTTGCGGCCTGCGGTTCGACGGAACCGCCCGGCCACAGCCTGCCGGTGAGCGGTATGACGGACCGTTTGCCCAGGACTGTCGTGCACTTCTGAAACCGCAGCTTCTCCCTGCCATGATACCGGAAAACTAGACCGCGTCCCGAATAGGGGCGCGGTTTAGTTTTTTCCTGCAGCGCGGCAAACGACAGGCCGGCCGTCCGGGCAAACGCCCGGACGGCCGGCCTCAGCGCCTCTGCGCACAAATTCGCGGGCGCTCTCACAGCAGACCCGTGATGAATATCTCCAAGCCTATGAAAACGAGTATGGCTCCGCCGAAGATGCCCGCCTTGTTGGCGAGCCTGGTTCCGGCCTTCTTGCCGATCACGATGCCGGCAAAGCATATCACGAAGGTCACCGCGCCTATCAGCAGGCAGGCCAGCAGCGCCTCGGCAAAGCTGTACTCGGCGATGGTAAAGCCCACCGACAGCGCGTCTATGGACGTGGCCACGCCCTGCACCAGCAGCGCGCCGAAGCCCACGGCGGGCTTCTCCCCGCCGCCGTCGCGGTTTTTGAGACATTCGCAGATCATCTTGCCGCCTATGAAGCACAGCAGTATGAGCGCTATCCAGGGTATGAACCGCTCGAACGCCCTGAAGCGCTGCGCTATCGTCGACACGCATATCCAGCCTATCATGGGCATGGCGAACTGGAACACGGAAAACACCAGCGCCACGCCGCAGGTCTTCCCTCTTTTCATGCCCGGCTCGTTCAGGCCGTTGGCCAGGGACACCGAGAAGGCGTCCATCGCCAGCCCCACGCCCAGCAGGATGCTGTTGAAGAAAAATGCAAAGCTCAAGTCCATTTTTGTACCTCCGTGCGATAAAAAATCCGGGTGCGGCACAACCACACCCGGCGTCGGAGCAAAGAAAAAGACTCCATGTATGGCTGTCCCAGCATACATGAGTCTCGCAAATTAAAACAAGCCAGCCCGTTGGGCAGTATGTTGACTTGTCACGTCAGAGCAACGCTTGCTACTCCCTCACATTAGTCAAGATTTATAACACAATTCTTTGATTTTGTCAATACATGTCGGTAAAAGACGCGCGCCAGAGCCGCAGTCCGAGCGGGCGGCACTCCGGGGCGATTTAACAAAAAACGAATATTTCTCAAGCAATTCGGCAAAGAGCCGGTGGTACGGTTCTCTCAAACGGCGCACAGCGCCGGACTACGAGAGACAACGGAGGAGAAGCTGTGAGCAGCAAAACACCCAGCCCCGGCGCAGCCGGGCATGAGATAATCCTGGCGGCCGAAACCGGCTGCGACCTTACAAGAGAGGAGGCGAGCGCCCTGGGCGTGTATCTCGTCCCCATGCACGTCTCCATGGGCAGCGAGACGCGCCCGGACGGCTCGTTCCCGGCGGAGGAAGTCTGCGCCTTCTACGAGCGCACCGGCGCCGTGCCGCAGACCAGCACCGCCTCGCAGTACGACTTCGCGTGCGTGTTCGACGCCATCGCCGCCGAGCACCCTGGCGCGAGAATCGTGCACCTGGCGTACTCGGCGGCGACCACGGCGTCCTTCCACAACGCGCTCATGGCCGCCGCAGGCAGCGGTTACGACGTGCTGAGCGTGGACACCATGCACGTGTCAGTCGGCCAGCGCGCCATAGTTATAGAGGCGGCGAAGCTGCTGCGCGAGCACCCGGAGATAACGCCCGAACTTCTGCAAGCCGCCGTGGAGGAGCTGGCCGGGCGCACGCGCATGTGCTTCGTGCCGCAGAACCTGGACTACCTGCGCGCCGGAGGCCGCGTCAGCAACGCCGCCGCGCTGATAAGCGGCGTTCTGAACCTGCACCCGGCCATACACGTCACCGGCGGCAAGCTGGTGGCCGGGCGCAAGTACCGCGGCAGCATGGACAAGGTCGCCCGCCGCCTCGTGCGCGACGAGGCCGAGGCCGGCTCCCTGAGCCGTGACCAGCTCTACCTAATACGCTCGCCGGGGCTTTCCCGGGAGGTCATGGACGCCGCCGAGGACGAGGTGCGCCGCTGCGGCTTCGGGCGCTTCGAGTGGGTCAAGACCGGCTGCGTCATAACCTGCCACGGAGGCCCCGGCGCCTTCGGCGTAGTGGGCTTCTCCTCGCGCTAAAGATCTCCCCCGCAGGGGACATTCTTTATATTTCGCTAACACTCCGCAAGCACTTTTCAAACAGCGCCCGTGTAAATTACGCTCACACAAAGACGAAAAGGGGCGCAAAGCATGGACGCTGATATTCTGCAAACCACCCGCAAAGCCAAACGGAGCGCGCCGGAGGACGAGCCGTTTCGCACCGGTTACGCCACTCTCTTTTGGCTCTTTATGTTCGGCAGCGTGGCCGGCTTTGTCCTGGAGGGGCTCTGGTGCGTGCTCACCGACGGCCGCTGGGAGAGCCACACGGCCACTGTCTGGGGGCCGTTCTGCATCATCTACGGCATAGGCGCCGTGGCCGTGTACCTGCTCTCCGGCCTGCTCAAAGGCCGCAGCCTGCCCGTACAGTTCGCCGCCTTCACGCTCTCCGGCGCGGCGGTGGAGTTCTTCGGCAGCCTGTTCCAGGAGCTGTGCTTCGGCAGCGTGTCCTGGGACTACAGCGCGCACTTGCTCAATCTGGGCGGGCGCGTAAGCCTCAAGATGGCGCTCATGTGGGGCGCGCTGGGCGTGGTGTTCATCCGCCTGGCCTTCCCGCTTGTAAAGCGCGCGCTGCGGCATCTGCAAGGGCGCGGCTCCAGGCTGCTGTGCGCGGCGATGACGGTGTTCATGGCGCTGAACCTTGCCGTCACCTGCGCCGCCCTGACGCGCTGGCACGAGCGCGGCGATACGCCGTCCGACAGCGCCGTGATACGCTGGATAGACAGCACGTATGACGACGAGACCATGTCCGAGCTCTTTCCAAACATGGTGTTTACCGACTGGCCATGAACTTTTTACGGCTTGGAAATATTTAATTAGCAGCTTGCTCACATCCGGGCTGTACACTTGCACCTGTAAAGAAAAGCGCGAAATCTCGCGGAGGCACAGGCGTAAGACCACTGGAGGACAAAAGATGAACTACGAATTTCTCAATGAAATCGCGAAGCTTCTGGCGCCGATCTTCGTCTGCGCCGCCGTGCTGCTTGTCGCGCTGATAATCTTCATTTTGCCATAGATCGGAGGATACCGGCTTATGCTGTGGAACGGCTTTTCTTTTATCAGGTTGATAAAACTCTCGCGGATCACGCGCTTGGTATAGCGCACTCTGGCATCCAGTCCCATATCCGACCTCCACAATTTCTCCAAAAATGCAACTTCGCCGACAAAAACGCAAAATCTGCCGTTGTTTGTCCAAAGCGGCGTTTTTTGCTGCTTGTCTGCGCCGTATAGCGGGACTACAACCGGTTCAGGAGAATAAACGTCAGGCGCAGCGGCGCAAGCCTTTTCCTTGAGGAACAGATGGCCGTCACGTTTTACGAGTTCTTCCGCTTCATGGAACTGACCCGCAACAACCTGCTTGAAATAGTTATCCACCATCATGCTCATACTCTCCAACATCTTCACCTCCGCCTGGCAGCTCTCGGCCATGGAGGGGCGCGCCAGGGTCGAGAGGGAGCGGTTTTTCTCCAACGTCTACTCGGTCTACGAGGCGTTGGCAATGGTGGGCGCGGCGGTGCTGATGGCGGCGTCGCGGCTCATCATGCGCTTCCTCGCCGCGCCGGACTACTTCTCCGCCTGGCACTACGCGCCCGTGCTGACGCTGGGCACGGCGCTCGGCTGCCTGGGGGCGTTCTTCGCCACGGTGTACATGGTGGAAAAGCGCAGCGCCGCCACGCTGACCACCACGGCCGCGGGCGCGGCGGTGAACCTGGCCGGCAACGCCCTGCTGATCCCCGTCTGGGGCGCGATGGGCGCGGCGATCGCCACACTGGCCAGCTACGTCGTCATATTCGCCGCGCGCGCCATACACTCGCGCACGCTGCTGAAGGTCAGCTTCAGCGTGCCGAGGTTCCTCGCCGCCATGGCCGTGCTGGTCTTCGAGTGCTTCCTGGTCGAGGGCGAGCGCACGGCGGAGTCCGTGCTCTGCTGCGCGGCAGTCGCGCTGCTCTACGTCAGGCCGCTCATAAAGGCGACCCGCAGCGGCTTTCGCGAGATCCTCCCCCGCCGCCACCGCTGAACCCGATCATCCCACCGCGCTGCCGGTGTACAGCTGATGGATTATGTCGAAAAATTTTATACTCTGTTTAATATTTCGTAAACCGCCTGTAATTTGAGTGTTGTACACTTACACATATTCTGAACGCCCGGGCGGGCGGGGTGAGGAGGTTTGAGGATGGAATTCAGGGTTTTGCAGTGGATACAGGCCAACATGCGCTGCCGGTTCCTTGACGCGCTGATGCCGCTTGTCAGCGCGATGGGCAACGGCGGCGTCGTCTGGCTGCTGGCGGCCGCCGCCATGACTTGCAGCCGGACTTACCGCAGGTTCGGACTGCTGCTGGCCGCCGGGCTTATAATCGGCGTGCTGATAGGCAACGTCTGCATGAAGAACCTCGTCGCACGCAGCCGCCCCTGCTGGAGGGAGCCGTCGGTCAGGCTGCTCATATCCAACCCCAGGGACTACTCCTTCCCCTCCGGGCACACGCTGTCCTCGACCATAGCCGCGGTCATAATCACCTCGGCCAACCGGAAGTTCGGCTACGCCGCCATACCGCTGGCCTCGGCGATATCCTTCTCGCGCCTCTACCTGTACGTGCACTTCCCCAGCGACGTGCTCGGCGCGTCGTGCCTGGGACTGGTGCTCGCGTCCGTCGTGCTGCACTTCGGACTGCAATTGTGAGAAATTCGCCCGCAGCAGCTACCAGCCATGACCCTGAAAGATGAGATACCGCTTCATACAAAGGGACTGACTGACGAAAAACATGAACTTTACCGACCAAAGCAATCGAAAATCTAAACCAGTTTTTACAATCAGAATGGAGAATGCTTATGAACGTCAAGCCGGAAAAATACCTGTGCATTCAAGATTGGAACTATTGGTGGGGCGTCTATCACTGTGCAGACGGATGGGATGCCCCCGATGCGGCGGAGTTTATTCTGGCTGATGATGAGGCCGGAGAAAATCCATTCTTTCGCCTTGACTTTTATAACTTGCCTGCGCTCGACTGGATCGTTCAGGAGGGTGAGTTTATGGAGCCTGGCGACCCGGATTATCCCATCTTTTTAAAGCAAACGGAGCAGCTCAAAGCCGGAGAGCAGGACTGGTTTGTCGGGGCGTTATACTATCCGCGTTTTTCGCCGGACTTGTCCTTCTGTAATGCGACCTTTGGAAGCAACGTTCCCTTGACGAAGCTGGCTTCCCCTCCTATGTCTCCTTACTATGCTGTCATCTTTCTTCGGGAGGAGCATCCCCTGCCACCGGAAATCTTAACCGCTTGGGTGGAGCGTCTGTCTCAGCCGTTGTTTGGCTCGTCCTTTTTCTGCCGGCTTGCCAGAGTACCCACCCGTCAGGAGGCATTGGAAAGCTATGCGGAGGAGTTCCACTGTTGTGATTGATGAATACGGCAAGGTTATTACTGCCTGCACAATAAAACAAGGAGAAACCCGGAAATATGAATATCGAATTGAATGAACAAGAAGCAATCGCCCTATACCGAATCCTTTGCCGCTGGGAGTCAACAGGGGAATTGACCGTTGGCGCCGGGGAGGAAACGCGCCTGTTATGGGATTTGCAGTGTGTGTTGGAGAAAGAACTAGAGCCGGTAAATGAGGCCATTACAAAAAGGCTCATCTAGCATTTGTTTGTCATTAACAAACCGGCTCGGGATATCCACGAGCCGGTTAAACATTATTCTTTCCCGTTGTTCCCCTTAACTTATGCTCTGACAGTATAATTGACCTGATAAAGCACCAGCCCGGAAGCGTTTGCTTCCGGGCTGGTCGTATATTCGTCTTGCGTCAGCAGGCCACGACTGCGCGGCGGGCATTTATCGCACCGCTCAGTCCGGCCATTCTCTCGGCCAGATCGCTGATGTCCCCGGCTGCGCAGGGGTTTATGAGTTCGGCCTGCCTGCGCACCATCGCGGCGCGCTCGCGCGGAGCGTCCAGCAAGTCCAGGGCCGGCAGAAGTCCGTCAGCCGTGGACGGGCACAGCAGGCTCAGGCCGCGGGAGCTGAAGTAGCCGGCGTTGAAGGTCTCGCAGCCGGGTATGGCCGCCGTGTGCACCATCGGCACGCCGCAAACCGCGGCCTCCGTGGAGGACAGTCCGCCCGGCTTGGTCACGAACAGGTCGCAGGCGCGCATGTACCCGGCCATGTCGTCCGTAAAGCCCAGCAGGGTCGTGTTCGGCAGCTGCCGTGCTTCCAGCTCGCCATAGAGCTGACTGTTCGAGCCGCAGACAACTATGAGCTCGGTGTCGCCCCGGGTCGCGGCGGCGGTGGCCAGCGCCTGGATTGCGCTCTTTATGCTGCCGCCTCCCATGCTTCCGCCGGAGACGAGGATGTACTTCCCGCTGCCGCTCAGCCCCAGCCTGGCGCGAGCCTCCCTGCGGCTCTCGCCGCCGGCGAAGGCGGAGGATACCGGTATGCCCAGCGGGCAGAGCTTCTCCCGCGGGATGCCGTAACCGGCGAACTCGTCCGTCAGCTCCGCGGACGGAATGACGTACGCGTCGCACTCCGACTCCTCCGTAAACGGTATGCACACGTAGTCCGTCGCGACGTGTATCACCTTCGGCGTCTCCACGCCGCTGCGCCTGACGGCTGTCAGTATGCCCGCCGGGAAGATGTGCGTGGTTATAATGAGGTCGAAGCGGTTTTGCTCCAGGTATTCGGCCATGACCGGCGCCATCAGCCGGTTCGCCAGGTACACGGGAGAGCGCAAGGGCAGCTTTCTGTACCACTCGCCCAGGCGGTAGACCGCGCCGAACAGCCGCGGAGCCTTCTGCACGTTGCGTATATACGTTCTGTCTATGCGCCCGGCCAGCTCCTCGCTGCAAAGCGAATACGGGTTAAGTATCTCCGCGCCGTGGCCGCGGCGGCGCAGCTCCTCCGCTATCGCCCGCGCGGCGGCGTTATGTCCGCCGCCTGTCCCGCAGGAAAGCAACAGGACGTCCAAGCAGGCTCACCTCCATTCTGCCCGGCTTCTCTTTGCTGAGAAGCAGCCTCAACAGCACCACTCCGGCTATCACGGCAAAGCCCGGCACCGCGCCGGCTCCGCCGGGGCTGCCTATGAGCAGCAGCAGCGACGTCACGTAAGTGACGGCCGTGCGGTGGAAATGCGGCGTTATCTTCAATACCGTCGAAAAGAGTATAAATGTAAAGGCCAGTGTCAACAGCCCGTCCAGCTGCGGATACAGTCCGGCCAGCGCGCCAAAGCTGACGGCGATGCCCTTGCCTCCCCTGAAGCCGTAAAACAGCGGGAAGGCGTGACCTATGACGGGCGCCGCGACTATCACGGCGGCGGCAAACGTCCCGGCCTCACCGCCGTGGCGCGTGAACAAATACACGGGCAGGAACCCCTTGAGCAGGTCGAACACCAGGGTTCCGAGCCCGCACCAGAACCCGCCGTAGGTAAAGGCGTTGGCCGTGCCCGGATTCTTGTCGCCGCTCTCGGAGAGGATGTCCCTGCCGCAGAGCGAGGCGAACACCCTCGCGTACAGCACGCTGCCCGAGATATACCCGAACAGCACAAAGCCCAGGTTGCAGAGATCGTTGTACAGCACCGATGTGCCCATTTTATCTTTCCTTTCTCAAGTCTTCGCAGCTGCGCCGCCCGCAGCCGATGCGGGCATGATACAAGTTGACAGGCGGCAAAATGAATGATAGTATAAAAGAAACTCTCGTATCATTGGCATTATCATACCATAACTTTATTTAAAATCAAGTCCCCGAGCAAAAGTGGGACGAAGGCCGCAAGCAGTTTCAAAGAGACTATACCTACAATTCGTATCAGAGAGGCGATGCACAATGAGAAGGTCAACGGCCACGACCGAATACCTGAAGGAGTGCATGGGCACGGCGCTGCTCGAGCTCATGCGGGAGAAGCCCATCGAAAAGATCAGCATTGAGGAGATGACGGCGAAGGCGGACGTCGGTCGCTCCACCTATTTCCGCTACTTCAAGAACAAGGACGAGGTGCTGTCCTTCAAGCTCCGCTGTATGTGGAACGCCTTTTCCCAGCAGCACCATTTTGACGGGGTGAGGGACGACATATACTCCTCGACGCAGATGTTCTTCGAGTTCTGCCTGTCGATACGCGACGTCAGCGACATGCTCTACGCCGCCGGGCACCAGAACGTCATACTTGAGGCCTACATTCAAATAATGATGCACGAGCCGCAGGAGGACGACGTGGGCATGTACTACAGGAACTACGGCATCGCCTACGCCCTCTACGGCCTGGTCAACGCCTGGATAATGCGCGGGTACAAGGAGACGCCGGAGCAGATGGCTGGCATAATACTGGACGTGACGGAAGGTATGTCTGAGGACTGACTTCAGCCACAAAAAACATATTTTTCCCCGCAAATGTCAGCCGCGTACATTTTTTTAAAAGCCTCCGCACGGGCGTATTGACATAGCATGACGCTGATGCTATATTAAGGGCGCTTATTCTAAATCTTGCGGCCAGAGGGCCGGCGGCAGAGCAAGAAGTCAGTACTCTCCTTGCAGGCCAGCCTGCCTTCGCCGGCAAAAAGCGGAGGGCGGGACGCAGGTCAAGCGTCCAAACAACAGACATGAAATCTATCGCACTGTTCTTCAAGCGTCAGCCGCCCGGCCGGCTGATAGCCATGGGCTTCGCAGCGGTCATACTGATCGGCTCCGTTCTGCTGATACTCCCCGTTTCCGTGCGCCCCGGCGTCAAGGTCCACTACATCGACGCGCTGTTCACGTCCACCAGCGCGGTGTGCGTCACGGGCCTGATTGCCATCGACGCCTTTGACAACTTCACCGTCTTCGGCCAAGTGGTGCTCGCGGCGCTGATACAGATAGGCGGCCTGGGCGTCAGCTCGGTCGGCGTGGGTCTGGTGCTCGCCGCGGGAAAGCGCGTGAGCTTCCACGGGCGTCTGCTGGTCAAGGAGGCTCTGAACGTGGACACGTTCCAGGGCATGGTCAAGCTGGTCAAGTGGGTGCTGCTCGTCACGCTGTGCTTTGAAGGCGCGGGCGCGATATTGAGCTTTATCTCCTTTTCCCAGGACTACCCCCTGCCGCGCGCGATCTGGACGAGCATATTCCACTCGGTCGCCGCGTTCAACAACTCCGGCTTCGACATACTCGGCGGTATGCAGAACCTGATACCGTATCAGAGCGACATACTGCTGAACCTCACCACCTGCGCACTCATAATCTTCGGCGGCATCGGCTTCCTCGTCATACTTGACGTGGTGCGCGCGCGCTCCTTCCGCAAGCTCAACCTCCACTCCAAGGTCGTCATCTCGACCACGGCGGCGCTGCTTATCATAGGCACGCTGCTGCTCAAGGCCACCGAGGACATGAGCTGGCTGGGAGCATTCTTCCACAGCGTGTCGGCGCGCACGGCCGGCTTCTCCACGTACTCCATGGGCGAGCTGACCAACGCAGGGCTGTTTGTCCTCATCCTGCTCATGTTCATCGGCGCCTCTCCCGGCTCCACCGGCGGCGGCATCAAGACGACTACCTTCTTTGCGCTGATGCAGGAGGTGTGGGCGATCTTCACCAAGCGCCGTCCCGGCGCGTTCCACCGCACGCTGCCCGAGGAGACGCTGGGCAAGTCCGCCGTCGTGGCGCTTCTCAGTATGCTCGTCGTATGCGTCGGAACGTTCCTGCTCTGCATCCTGGAGCCCGATACAGACTTCATACGCCTCCTGTTCGAGGAGGTCTCCGCCTTCGGCACCGTGGGGCTCTCCACGGGCATAACCCCCGGCCTGACGGTCGCCAGCAAGGTGGTGCTCATACTCACGATGTACGTCGGGCGCCTGGGAGCCTTCACTCTGGTGTCCATCTGGATAAACCGCGCTGAACCCAATATTCGCTACACTCAAGAATCCATTACGATAGGGTAGGTTTCTATGAAAAAGAAGAATTCGGATATTTCTTTCGGTGTCATAGGTCTGGGTCGCTTCGGCTCGGCACTGGTCAAGACTCTTACCGAGGCCGGCAAAGAGGTCATCGCCATAGACAAGGACGAGCAGAGGGTCAAGGCCGTGCGGAAGTACACGGACTTCGCCTTTGTCGTGGACAATCTGAACCAGGAAACCCTTGAGGAGACCGGCATCCAGAACTGCGGCACCGTCACCATCTGCATCGGCGAAGCCCTGGACGTGAGCATACTCACCACCATGCTGGTCATAAGGATGGGCATACCCAACGTCATATCCAAGGCCAACAGCCAGGAGCACGGCGAGGTGCTCAAGCAGCTGGGAGCCATGGTCGTGTATCCCGAGTCGGACATGGCCGTGCGTATAGGCAAGCGGCTTATCTCCGGCAGCCTCATCGACTACATCTCCCTGGACGACAACGTGGAGGTCAGGCGCATCGCGGTGGGCGGAGCCATGGTAGGGCACAGCATACTGGAGCTGAACATACGCAACGCCTACGGCATAAACGTCATCGCCGTCGAGCGCGACCACCAGACCGACGTCGAGTTCCCGCCGCAGTACGTCTTCCGTGAGGGCGACATCGTCGCCGTTATCGGCAAGGAGGACAAGATAGACCACTTCGAGCGTGAAATGCAGAATAACGGCTAAGGCCGCAAATACGGGAGGCTCCGCGCTGTGGAGCCTCCCTTTGTTTTTGCGCGGACGGGAAAAGTTGAAAACCGCGCGCATAACACGTATAATGTTCACCGGCGGCTCTGCCGCAGTAAGCCGAAAGGGGTGGTATATGTGAAGCGCGGCCTTGTCCACGCTCCATGCAGGGCTTGACTGGATGGAGCGTAAACGGATCATAGGTTCTGTCCGCTCTGCCTTGCATTCCGAAAAACAGATGCAAAGGAGAACAGATATGAACTGCGAAATCATAGATATAGACGCATGGAGCCGGGGCGGGCTTTTCCGGTTCTACATGGACAAAATGCGCATAGTAATGAGCCTGACCGTGGACGTGGACGTCGCGCCCCTGGTCAAGTACGCGAAGGCGCACGGCCTGAGGTTCTACCCGTCCATGATATGGGTCGTGTCCAAGGTCGTGAACAGCCGCGACGAGTTCAAATACGGCTGGGACGCCGGCGGCAACCTGATCCGCTGGGAGTCCGTCTCCCCGAGCTACGCGGACTTCCACCGGGAGGACGAGAGCTTTACAAAGCTGGTCACCGCCTACTCGGACGACCTTTTCGACTTCCACGGACGTTATCTGCGCGACGCCGAAGCCAGCCGCGCGCTGCGGGGCATCGCGCCCGATCAGCCGCCCAACTTTTTCGATGTGTCCTGCCTGCCCTGGGTCAGCTACCGGCACGTCGACATGCACGTCTTCGACGAGGGCAAATTTCTCGCACCGGTCGTCACCTGGGGCAGATACTCGCCCGACGGCAGGGGCGGGCTGAGCATGCCCCTGACCATGAACATACACCACGCCGTCGCCGACGGCTTCCACCTGTCGCGTTTTTTCAACGAGGTGCAGGCTCTTATAAACTCTCTGGGAGGTTAAACGACATGAGAAAGTGTATACGCTGCGGCGCCGAAATGCGCGAGGACTGCGCCATAAAGGTCGAGGGCGCCGGGTACGGCATCGTCCTGTCCTCCGACGCCGGCAAGCTGTTCGGCGGCAGGATAGGCCAGCCACGGGTCGCGATTTGCCCTGAGTGCGGCGAGGTGTCCATATACCTGGACGACGTAAGCAAGCTCAAATAGTCCAGTGCGTGAGCCGGACGAACCCTCCGGCTCCGGCGGCAAATATATGAGTCAGCCCCGGCGATCCTTCGCCGGGGCTGTTTTGTTCGATTCATGCGCGCAGGGCGCTTATACATTTAAATTAACACGAGGAGGCACAGCCATGTCAGACCGAACCATCACAAGCGAACACCTCAGCGGCTATCGCGAAGCCCTCAGCGCCGCGGAACGCTCAGTCTCCACGCTCGAGAGCTATATACGCTATGCGCGCGAATTTGCGACATGGCTTGACCAGCGCGAGCTGACACATCAAGCTGCGGCAGATTGGAAAAATACGCTCACCGAGGGTCCGCTTGCCGCGTCCACCATCAACTGTAAAATTGCCGCCGTAAACGGGCTCCTGTCGTATCTGGGCAGGCCGGACTGCCGCCTGCGCCCGGTGCGCAGGCAGCGTCAGCTGTTCCGCGACGAGCGCCGCGAGCTCACCCGCGAGGAGTACGGCCGCCTTGTCCGTGCGGCCAGGGACGAAAAGGACGAGCGCATGGCGCTGGTCATGGAGACGATATGCGCCACGGGCATACGTGTCAGCGAGCTGAAGTTCATCACGCTCGAACGAGTGAGGGTGGGAACCGCCCGCATATCGCTCAAGGGCAAGATACGCATCATCATGGTGCCCTCGCGCCTGCGCTCGAAGCTGCTGCGCTACGCTTCCCGGCAGGGCATACGCGGCGGCGAGCTCTTTCTGTCCGACAGCGGCAGGAGCCTCTCGCGCAAGCAGATTTGGGCGCACATGAAGGCGCTGAGCCTGCGCGCCGGGGTCGAGCCGTCCAAGGTCTATCCCCACAACCTGCGCCACCTGTTTGCGCGCGCGTTCTACAGCGAGTGCCGCGACGTGGTGAAGCTGGCCGACGTCCTGGGACACAGCTCGCTCGAGACCACGCGCATATACCTCATCTCCACCGGCGCGGAGCACCGCGCCATGCTGGAACGGCTGCGGCTGATTTCTTAGAAAAAATAAGAAGGACATAATCCGTCTTGTGTCCCTGAAATTGGACACTGAGCCAGCACATGTCCTTACTAGCTTCCAATTTTATCATTGTCAGCCACCTAAATCAAGTCCCAGTTTCAAAAATTGACAGGCTAAATACGACCGATCTGTAAGATTCGTGACCGGTCGTGCCTAAGTGCGCTTATTTATACCCCGGAAGGCCGTTCCATGGAACGGCCTTTCTTTTATTACAGAAGCTAGAAAGACATAAGACGGATTGTGTCCGTCGCGGAAGGGGGATGCCATGCGCAAATCGTTATATGACTACTGCCTCGAGTCCGGCGAGACGGCTCTGCTCGACGAATGGGACAGAGAGAAGAACGCTCTGACGCCGGAGCAGGTCTCGTATGGCAGTAAGAAAAAGCTCTGGTGGCGGTGTGCGCGCGCTCACAGCTATCAGGCCAGCGCGACAAGCCGCACCGGCGAGCACACAGGCTGTCCATATTGCTCGGGTCGCCTACCCGTGCCGGGGCAAAACGACCTATCCACGCTGTATCCGGAGCTTGTACGCGAGTGGGATGAGGAGAAGAACCTGCCTCTCTCCCCGGACACCGTCCTGCCCAGCAGCCACCGCTATGTCTGGTGGAAGTGCTCCAAGGGGCACAGCTGGCGCGCGTCGGTGAAATCGCGCACGGACGGGACAGGCTGTCCGGTTTGCGCCAATCGCTCGCTCAGCCCGGGCGAGAACGATTTGGCCTCCGCCAATCCCGCGCTCGCGGCGGAGTGGAACGTCGAGCGCAACGCTCCGCTGACGCCCAGGGACGTGTTCCCCGGGTCCAGCCGCCGGGTATGGTGGCGCTGCGGCAAGGGGCACGAGTGGCTCGCGCGCGTCTCGGCGCGCACCGAGGGCTCCGGGTGCCCGTATTGCAGCGGAAAGAGGGTTCAGCCGGGCGACAACGACCTGGCCACGGTCAAGCCCGAGCTGGCGGCACAGTGGCACCCCGAGAAGAACGGCTCGCTCACGCCCGAGAGCGTGACGCCGTACAGCAACCGACGCGTCTGGTGGCGCTGCCCGGCCGGGCATGAGTACCAGGCGATGATCTCTGCGCGGAGCTCCAGCGGCAGCGGATGCCCGTATTGCAAGGGCCGCAAGGTCATGCCCGGGTTCAACGACCTCGCCTCGCAGCAGCCCAAGGTCGCTGCCGAGTGGGCGCAGGACCTCAACGGGGCGCTGACCCCGGAGATGGTCACGACGGGCAGCCACAAAAAGGTCTGGTGGCGCTGCTCGGAAGGCCACGTGTGGCGCTCGGTGATATTCACCCGCGCCCGCGGCACCTTCTGCTCCTGCCCCGTCTGCGCCGGCAAGGTGCGGCGCAGCAAAAAAATTCCAAGTACGTATATCCCCGCGGGGGATGCCATAACAAACACCAAGGAGGAGAAAAGACTATGAAAAAACGCCTTTTGGCGATGCTGATGGTGCTCATGCTGGTAGTAAGCCTGCTGCCGGTAGGAGCGCTGGCGGCGGATGGTGATACGGTAAACCGTATACGCCTAATGGATAAAAACGCATGGGGGCTTGCAGCTATTGAAAAAGCAGGCTATTCTAATGAAGATGTGCTATGGTCTAATATTACATCTATACGTTTCTTTGCCAGTGACGGTTCATATACAAACTGGGGCGTTATTCCTGAAGAAGCGCCTGATTGCTATTCTCATGAGGGTTATCTTGCAACAGATGCCGGTACCAAAATCATACCTAGCAATATAAATCGTATAGTTGTGAAGGTGAATTTTGCTTACAAAGGCTTGGATGCATTCGACCCAGAATATGGCGTTACAGCAGTTTTTCACTCTGCTGACTTTGAGCTTGGCTACACAGAAGGTTCGGCTGGAGTGCGGGAATACGCTGAATTCTCTCTTAAAAGTGATCAGAGTTATGAAAAGGACTACTCAGTAACCTTCTACTTCCAGCCAATCGGGTCTACTCAGTGGGAACTGTATGATATCGTTTACGTCAATGCGAGAGAAACTCTTGGCTCCAATATGCCCGCTGAACCGAACTACGGCACTCAGGATTTTGTCAGTTGGCAAACACAAACTGACGGCGGTGGATATACACTCACGTCCACAACCGTGATAAACGAGGATTGGGTTGTGTACGGAACAAAAACAACAGCTGGTGGTGCTACGGCTTATCATGTCATGCGTGACAGTACCAGCTACCGTTACAATGCCCTGCAGGATGAGGTTGCCGACGCATATAATGCGGAAAATGGCACCTCCTATACTTCCGGCAATGTTCAGATTTCTAATATACAGGTAAATGGTATAGATGGCGAGCACACGAATCCTATATATCATTCCAACGGATGGTACGACGATGCTAGCCACTATTATATCTACAATGTGGACGCATATGCGGCGGAATCACAGCCCCAGAATCGAAACACGCGTATTCCTGTCAGTGAGGTCACTGGCATCACTCTCACTGGTACGATTGACGGAAAAATCTTTAACGTTACAATACCTAAAGCCGAACTGTCTTTGCAGGAAATCAGTAATCCAGTTACGTCTGACACAATAATAGAAATAAGGGTTCGCGATAAGCTGGACGGGATTACAAAGGAGCTCGTAGAGAGTGCTGAGTATGCTCCTAAGGGCGTTACTGGCGTGAGTTATCCTGTAGACGGCAAAGTAACAATCCCCGAAGACGGTAGTGTTACCTTGCTCTACAAGATAACCGTGACTGGTGATCAGAACGCAGAGTATATTGTAACTGACGATGGAGCGGCAGTAGTTTCCGGCAGTCTTACCGGGACGCTTGGCACCGACGGCGTCGCGGTGATCTACGTGACCAAGACCTTCAGCGCCGACGACGTGGTCGATGGCTTCCTCACCAATTCGGCTTCCCTCAGCAATAATAACACGACCCTTCCCCCCGACGACGGAAACGATGAGGATGAGGTTGAAGTAGAAGTCGAAGACGAAGGCGGCGAAGAGCCGGAGCCGGAAGAGCCCCGTGACCCGACTGAGGCGGAGCTTCGCAAGCTCGCAGTAGTCCTCAAATGCGTCAATGAAGATGTTGAGCACACGGGAGATCCCAAAACCTTCAATCTGAGACCTACCAACTGCACATATGATATTAAGCAGGTTAACGGACAGTACATCTGCACCGTCACACCGAACTATGACCTCATTCTTGAGAGATACAACGAGCAGGTCGCGGGCGGGCATACTTATGCCGATGAAGTTGGCAGTGAAAAGACCTTCACGCTGGTTTGGAATGACGAAGCTTGGGATAACGGCAATGCTTCCCCAATTACCCGCCAGGTCAAGTGCGACACCACCGAGCTTCCTGACAACTATGTGGCCGAGTACCACGTCATGAACCTGTATGACGAGCTGGATATAATAGCCGAGAAATGGGGGCATGAGGATTACATTGGATTCTACCTGAACGGAAAAGACGGCAGCACGCTTGGTGCGCCTGGTGATGATTTAAGCGAAGGCAATGAATGGAACAATGACCGCTCTTATTACACTGTCAACAACGGCGCTTATGACAGTGAAGATTATATGGCTTACACAGAGGTCGACGGCTTACATTTCTACTATGACACAGACCCCGATGCCACTTTTACCTACCGTGATATCGACATTCTGGTAACCGAACCGGACGAGAATCACGTCTCGAAGATATATGTCCTGTTTGATATACGCCTCTACGACGATTACAATAATGGTTATTGGTATGATACAGATCAGGACGGAAATTCCGACTGGGTCGTCTACAAAGCGCAGCGCTTCACCAGCATAGACGACCGCTGGAAGGCAGGCAGCGAAATAGCCCTCGAAGACCTGGCAACCGCTGATGGAAGCCGACAGTATTACGAGCCCACTCACGCAGATGTCAACGGCAGAGATGTAGTTTTCCTTGGCTGGGACGTGCAAAACCACGATACCATTTACGAGCCCGGAGATAGGCCCGACAATCTGATAACGGATGCATTTTCGATTACCGAAGACGTTCTCAAGAACTGCAACACCTCTCCTCTCGAAGTTTGCCTGTACGGCGTATATGGCTACGCTGAGCCTGACGTCACAGACTACACCGTCACCATCGCTCCGGCGAACATTATAGCCTACACCGGCGGCACCGCCTACGGCGCTATAGTCGACGGCAGTGGCAATGAGTTTGAGCAGACCACTTCCGGCCTGCCTGAGCCCGGCTATCACCTCGAGCTCTCTCAGGACATTCAGGATTGGCTGGAAGAGCAGACAGGCCAGCCTGTTGGCAATGACCTGAGCACTTATCTGACGTTCTACTATGAAGACAACGGCACTATTATTCGCCAGTGGTCGCTTGACTTGCTTGGCGTCTACTCCACCGACGCGACCGGTACGGCTACTCAGTATGTCTACGGAATGAACACTGACATTGGAGAGTACGATGTTCGTCTCCAGTATTGGAACGGTACTGAGTATGTGTTCGAAGATGACATAGACATGAGCGCAGCATCCGTCAATGAAACCTACACCATGTCCATTTACGGCGGCGGTCTTGACCAAAGCAGGATAAAGGCTGTGCTTACGGTTGGCGATGAAAGTATCGAAGCCACTACAGTTACCGACACCGGCGAACTCACCGTCCTCAGCACCACGAATGAAGAATACACCACCGACCTGAACGAGGACAGCAGCAGCCGGATTACTGCCGACGTGAACGACGGCACTACATTCACCGTAAACGACAGCGAAGTCACCCTTGAGCCTGAGGATGTCAAGCTGCTTGTCGACAGCGTCTCCAACAACGATGACTTCAACGCAGCGCTTGAGGACGACGCCAGGGATCATGTCAGCATGTACAACGCCGGTACGGAGAGCTTCTACCTCGACTTGGTACACGCCGATAACGGCAACGTACAGGTCGGCCTGGACGGCAGCCTCACCATCAGCTGGCCTATGCCCGATGACGCAGACCCCGACGGCGAGTTCACTATTGTCCACTACGTCGATATGGATCGCAGCGCAGTCATGGGAGAGGATAACCTGGCCAACGCCGACAAGGAGGAAATAAGCGTTATTCCCATCGGCGACCAGCTGATATTCAACGTCGAAAGCTTCTCCCCGTTTGTGCTTGTTTACGAGACGGATGACGGCTACGAGCCCATCATTCCCACCCCGGACGACGATACGGAATATGTGCCGAACTGGCTGAACACTGAGGATCACTTTGCCTACATCGTCGGCTACGAGGACGGCGAGGTCAAGCCGAACAACAACATCACCCGCGCCGAGGTCGCGACCATCTTCTTCCGTCTGCTGACCGACGACGCCCGCGCCAGGTACTGGAGCCAGACCAACGATTACACCGACGTTGCCGCCGACAGCTGGTACAACAACGCCGTCTCCACGCTCAGCAACATGGGCATCATCAACGGCTATGAGGACGGCACCTTCAAACCCAACGCACCCATCACCCGCGCGGAGTTCACCGCCATCGCCACGCGCTTCTTCGACTACACGGCTGAGTATGAAGGCGCCTTCAACGACGTCTCCCGCTCCGCCTGGTACGCCGACTGCGTGCAGGCCGCGGTGGATATGGGTCTGGTCGACGGCTACCCCGACGGCGGCTTCCACCCGAACAGCAACATCACCCGCGCCGAGGCCGTGACCATCGTCAACCGCGTGCTGAACCGCGCGCCGCACGAGGATCACCTGCTCGACGAGGACGAGATGAACGTCTGGCCGGACAACGTCTACGGCGCCTGGTACTACGCCGACATGCAGGAGGCCACCAACAGCCACGACTACGACTGGATCCGCGTATCCGGCGAGCGCGTCGAGGAGTGGACCGAAAAGCTCCCTGAGCGCGACTGGGCGGCTCTGGAGCAGGAGTGGAGCAGCGCATACAGCGGCTGAACCCTCCGGCGCAAAACCCCGTGACGGGGCTTGTAAAGGCAAATAACCCATAAAGCGAGAACGGCTTGGTCATTTGACCAAGCCGTTCTTTTCGTTACAGCCGTCAGCGTATTTGGGCCAGGAAGGCCTCTATCTTCGCGCCGTCGCTCAAGCCCTTTTCGTACAGGCGTCTGAGCGCGGCCTTGTCCCTCGTGAGCGTGTCCACGCCGCAGGTGTCGTCCGGGGCGACTATCAGCGCCCTGCCCTCTATGGCGTACCTCTGCGCCTGGTACACGCCGGCGTTGTAGCGCGAGGCGCGCTGCCTGAGCGCGTGAGCCGCGGCGGGGTACCTGTGCTGTATCCCGGCGGCCAGCCTTTCGTCCCTGGAGGAATTGCGCGGCACTCCCTCCGGCTTTGTCAGCAGCACGACTACATAGTCGCAGCCGAGCGAAAACGCCTTCTCAACGGGCACGGGGTCGCCCAGGGCGCCGTCGAAGTACAGCCTGCCCTGCACCGGGTATGGACGGCACACGAAGGGTATGGAGGACGAGGCCTTCAGCACGTCGTAGTTGTCCTGGCCGATGTCCTCCTTCCCGAAGTAGCGCACCTCGCCGGTCTCGGCGTCGGCGGCCACGACGCAGTACTCCATTCGGCTGCCGCGCAGCCCTCCGCCGGCGTCGACTATCCCTATCTTCATGTCCTGCTCCTTTCGCCCGCTGTATCCGCGCCGGAATAAAAGCAGCCGCCCTTTCGGGCGGCTGCGGATCGGCTTGCGGTGTTTATCAATACATTCCGCCCATGTCGCCGGCAGGGGCAGCGGGGACGTTCTTCTCGGGGATATCGGCGACCAGGCTCTCGGTGGTCAGAACCATCGCGGAGACGCTGGCGGCGTTCTCGAGGGCGCTGCGGCAGACCTTGGTCGGGTCGACGATGCCCATGGCGATCATGTCGCCGTAGGTCTCGTTGGCGGCGTCGTAGCCGAAGTTGGCGTTGGCCTCGTTGGCGACCCTGTCGAGCACGACGGCGCCTTCGACACCGGCGTTGAAGGCGATCTGGCCGATGGGGGCGAGCAGAGCCTTGGCGACTATCTGGGCGCCGGTCTTCTCGTCGCCGCTGAGGGTCTCGGCGAGCTTGGCAGCGGCCTTGCTGGCGCGGACGTAGGCGGTGCCGCCGCCGGCGACGATGCCCTCCTCGACAGCGGCGCGGGTGGCGTTCAGGGCGTCCTCGATGCGGAGCTTCTTCTCCTTCATCTCGGTCTCGGTGGCGGCGCCGACCTTGATGACGGCAACACCGCCGCTGAGCTTGGCCAGGCGCTCCTGCAGCTTCTCGCGGTCATAATCGCTGGTGGTGACGGCGATCTGGTTGTTGATCTGCGCGATGCGATCCTTGATGTCGGCGCTGTTGCCGGCGCCGTCGACGATGATGGTGTTCTCCTTGGTCACCTTGACCTGGCGGGCACGGCCGAGCATGGGCACGGTCGCGTCCTTGAGCTCCATGCCGAGGTCGGAGCTGATGAACTGGCCGCCGGTGAGGATGGCGATATCCTGCAGCATCTCCTTGCGGCGGTCGCCGAAGCCGGGAGCCTTGACGCAGACGCAGGTGAAGGTGCCGCGCAGCTTGTTCAGCAGGATGGTGGCGAGAGCCTCGCCGTCGACGTCCTCGGCGATGATGAGCAGCTTCTTGCCGGCCTGCACTATCTGCTCGAGCAGGGGCAGGATCTCCTGGATGTTGCTGATCTTCTTATCGGTGATGAGGATGTAGGCGTCGTCGAGGACGGCCTCCATCTTCTCGTTGTCGGTGGCCATGTAGGGGGTGATGTAGCCGCGGTCGAACTGCATGCCTTCGACGACCTCGCTGTAGGTCTCGGCGGTCTTGCTCTCCTCAACGGTGATGACGCCGCTCTGGCTGACCTTCTCCATGGCGTCGGCAATCAGCTTGCCGATGACCTCGTCGCCGCTGGAGATGGTGCCGACACGGGCGATGTCCTGGCTGCCGGACACGGGCTGGCTGTTGGCGCGGATCTCGGCCACGGCGGCGTCGGCGGCCTTCTGGATGCCGCGGCGCATGACCATCGGGTTGGCGCCGGCGGCGCAGTTCTTCAGACCCTCGCGGATCATGGCCTGAGCCAGGATGGTGGCGCTGGTGGTGCCGTCGCCCGCGACGTCGTTGGTCTTGGTGCTGACCTCGCGGATGAGCTGGGCGCCCATATCCTCGTACGGATCCTCAAGCTCTATCTCCTTGGCGATGGTCACGCCGTCGTTGGTGATAAGGGGAGCGCCGAACTTCTTGCCCAGCACAACGTTGCGGCCCTTGGGGCCGAGGGTTATCTTGACGGTGTCCGCCAGCTGGTTGATGCCGCGCTCGAGAGCCTTGCGGGCTTCCTCGCCGTATATAATCTGCTTAGCCATAATTACTTGTTCCTCCTATATGATAAAACGCGCTTTTTTAATGAATTACTCGACTATCGCGAGGATGTCGCTCTGACGCACGATGGTCAGCTCCTCGTCGTCGACCTTGACCTTGGTGCCGCTGTACTTGCCGACCAGCACGGTCTCGCCGGCCTTGACGGTCATAACGACCTCGTTGCCGTCCACCATGCCGCCGGGGCCGACTTCGACGACCTCGTACACTTCCGGCTTCTCCTGCGCGGCAGAGGCGAGATAGATGCCGCTCTTGGTCTTCTCCTCGGCTTCCTTCTGCTTGAGCACCACTCTGTCAGCCAAAGGTTTGAGTTTCATTTTATATTACCTCCTGAGTTTTTATATACGAATTAAAACAGTTCGAGCGGGTTAGCACTCAAACGCCTTGAGTGCTAACCCGCTTATAAATGTACCACAATTCTGAAAAAAGTCAAGGGTATATAAAAATAAAACTTGAAACTTTTTGTGAACTCGGATTCACGCGTCGCTCTCGTGGAAAAACCGCATATTCCTCGGCGCGATGAAATTTATTCCGCCGGGAATCAGGTCGAAGACCGCCTTCGTGGAGTGCTCGGCCTCGCCGTCTATGTTTATGACCTCGGTGTTCCTGCACGTCACCTCGAGGTGGCGGGTGCGCACATAGGTTATGTACTGCGGGAACTGGCGGTACTTGCCCTTGGCGTAGCTCATTATGACGCCCAGCAGCTTGGCGCGGTTGACGCCGGAGGCTATCAGCACGTCCATGTACCCGTCGTCGGGGCGCGAATCGTTGGTGGGGTTGAAGCCGCCGCCGTAGAAGCGGCCGTTGCAGACGCAGACTATGTTCAGCTCCGGCCCGCAGGTCAGGCCGTCGACCGTCGCGGTCATCGGTGTACTGACGCCCTTGCAGTAGTTGACGATCAGGCTCACCACATAGCCCGCCGCGCCGCCTATCACGGGTATGCCGCTGTACTTGTGCACGTCCGTGCCCACGCGCGCATCCAGACCCATGGAGCAGATGTTGACGGCGTAGCGGTCGTTGCACCTGATTATGTCTATGGGCCGCACCTCGCCCGTCATCAGCTCGGTCAGGTCGAAGAACCTGTCCTTCTCGTCGCCGAACATGCGGATGAAGTCGTTGCCCGTGCCGCAGGGGAAGTGCGTCACGGCCGCGTTTGGCAGCAGCGCCGCGCCGTTTACGCACTCGTTGAGCGTGCCGTCGCCGCCGCAGGCGTAGACGCGAAGGTCGCCGTGGGTCTGCGCGTCCTGCCTTATCTTCCCGCAGGCGTCCATGGGCGCGCTGGTGACGTATATCTCAAACTCGTCCCGCTCACGCATGAGAGGCGGCAGGCGGTTCATCGCCTCGTGTATAAGACGCAGCTTATCCTCCGGCTTCTGCTTGCCGGCGACCGGGTTGACTATGAAAAGGTGCTTCATTTATTCTGACCTGCCTTGCCTTTTTCTCTCTCGCTGAACATGAACAGGGTGCATTTTATCATACCATTGTACAGCTTGCGGCGCTTATCCGCGCGGCAGCCCAGCAGACTCTCCGCCTGTTCGTCGGAGGTCAGCAGGCTCAGCCGCCACATGCCGTTTTCGCGCCACGCCCCGCCGAAGTCGCGCAGCAGCTCCTGCGCGGCGCGCTTTTCCATCAGCCGCTCGCCGTAGGGCGGGTTCGTGACTATCACGCCGTTTTCCGTGCGGCGGCCGAAGCCGCGCGCGTCGTCCACGGAGAAGTCTATGTATTGCTCCACGCCGGCGCGGCGCGCGTTCTCGCGCGCGAGCCTTACGGCCGCGGGGTCGGTGTCTGAGGCGTAGATGCGGTAGTCGCCGCTGTACTCCCTCGCGCGGGCGCTCTCCCGCTCGAGCTGCCAAACCTCGCCGGGCATGGCCGGCCAGCGCTCGGCGGCGAAGCGCCGGTTGATGCCGGGCGCGCGCCCCTTGGCGGCGAGAGCCGCCTCTATGGCTATGGTGCCGCTGCCGCAGAAGGGGTCGCACAGCTCGCCGCGGCCGCGGTAGCCGGACACGTCGACGATGGCCGCGGCCAGCGTCTCGCGCAGCGGGGCTGCGTTGTGCGCCGGGCGGTAGCCGCGCTTGTGCAGCGCCGTGCCCGAGGTGTCCAGGTATATGCGGCACTCGTCCTTCAATATGGAAAAGCGTATCTTGTGCTCCGCGCCCGTCTCCGGCATGTGCGCCAGGGCGTAGCGGCTGCCCAGGCGGACGGCGGCCGCCTTCTTTATTATCCTCTGGCAGTCGGGCACCGAGTGCAGGGCGCTGTCCACGCTCCAGCCCTCCACGGGGAAGGCCGCGTCGCGCCCCAGCCAATCCTCCAGCGGCAGCGCGCGCACGCCCTCGAACAGCTCGTCAAAGCTCCCGGCCTTGAACGAGCCCAGGAGCAAAAGTATGCGCTCGGCAAAGCGCGAGCGTAGGTTGGCGCGGGCTATGCCCGCCTTATCTGTTGTGAAACGGACGCGCCCGTTCTCCGGCGCGACATCCTCCATGCCCATATGCCTCAGCTCGTTGGCCAGCGGCCCCTCGAGACCGAAAAGGCAGCTCGCCGCCAGCTCCAACCGCTCCGCCGGCACAGCCGGTGCCATACACATCCCACCCAAGTCAATCGTTTTATAAGCTTTAGAATACTATATTTTTATTCTCTTGTAAACAGGCACTTTCCCGGTTAGATACAATTGTAAATAAGCGTTTCGTATAGCGCACAGTCTTTGATATAAATTTAGCCATTTAGACAAATTCGCCTGTGAATGAGCTATTAAATACTGTGATTTTTGAGAATTTCACAAAAGTCTATTGAAATATTTCCAGAAAAGCGTTATATTATAGGCGTTCATGATTTATTCATTTATTGCGCCGGAGCGCGTGAAAGCGCCAGCGCGGCGCAAAACTTACACAGTGAAAACTCAAGCATCAAGAAGATGGAGGGTCTTCGGCTGCCCGCAGCGCTGATCTATGGCAGTGTGAGGGAGCCATGCTTGTATTTTCATATCCGTCCCATACCGTAAGAGAGGAACAAAACTAAAAGGAGTGTGAGTTTATGGTAACTTTCATCATCGGTTTGGTTATCCTGATTGGCGGCGCCGCGCTCTACAGCAAGCTCTGTGAGCACGTGTTCGGGCCCGACGACCGTCAGACCCCGGCGTACACCAAGCAGGACGGCGTTGACTACGTCCCCATGCGCGGCTGGAAGAACAGCCTCATCAACCTTCTGAACATCGCGGGCACCGGCCCCATCATAGGACCCATCCAGGGCATCCTCTTCGGGCCCCTTGCCTTCATCACCATCCCCATCGGCAACGTCATCGGCGGCGCCATGCACGACTACATGAGCGGCATGATCTGCCTGCGCGACGGCGGCACCCAGATGCCGGATATGATCAAGAAGTACTCCAACAAGGGCATCTACACGGTCTACAACATCTTCCTGTGCATCCTGCTGCTCCTCGTCGGCGCGGTGTTCGTCTACACCCCCGGCGACATAGCCGCCACTCAGGTCTTCATGCGCTCCGGCGCTGCGACCGACTGGGCCACCTGGGTCATCTACGGTGTCATCTTCCTGTACTACCTGATTGCCACCGTGTTCCCGATTGACGCCATCATCGGCCGCATCTACCCGATCTTCGGCGCCATCCTGCTCTTCTCCGCCGTCGGCGTGTTCGTCGGCATCTTTGCCAAGGGCTACCCGCTGGTCGAAGTCTGGGA
>OLVZ01000785.1_pt1 | contig 29726 bp, 28 predicted proteins | sample 1673341 | NCBI WGS metagenome assembly OLVZ01 (sample SAMEA3178944, study PRJEB25190) | human gut metagenome | biome: human gut; feature: human-associated habitat; material: faeces | place: Austria | collected 2013 | reverse complement strand
GCATTTTTCATCATGGCCCGTGCAATAGCGACCCGCTGGCGCTCTCCACCGGAGAGGTGTCCACCTGCGCCGCCTACTACAGTTTCATACCCGTGATCCAGACCCATGATAAACTCATGACAGCCCGCAGCTTTTGCCACCGCCTCGACTTCAGCATCCGTTGCCTCTGGCCTGCCCATGCGGATATTCTCACGGACGGACAAATTGAACAGAAAATTATCCTGGGATACATAACCAATCAAATCCATTACCTGCTCTGGAGGAAGTTCTTTTGCGTCAACACCTCCAATGGTGATATGCCCGTCTCCAACATCCCAATAAGAGGCGATAAGTTTCGCAATCGTAGATTTACCAGAGCCAGAAGGCCCTACCAATGCCGTTGTGGTTCCTTGCTTGATGTCCAGGGTGATGCCGTTCAGAACTTGCGTATCCTTATAAGCAAAAGTCACATCCCGCAGAGAAATATCCAATCCTTTGAGATTTTTCCGCTGGGACGGACGATCCAGGTCAGACTCGGACAATACGGCAGTAATTTCTCCGGTGATAGTAGCAATTTTAGAAAAATCATCCGTCAAAAAAATAGCTGCAACCAGCGGCCCCATAATGCCAAGAGACAGAATGGCAATGGTAATAAAGTCCGGAGCAGACAAAGAGCCGTTCATATAGAACAAGCATCCAACGGGTAATACACCAATCAATACAGCCGGCCAAATCGTCATCATCAGAGCAGAATAGCCCTGGGTGGATTTCATCCAGTCCAGCATGAGATCCACGCTCTGGCGGACAGCCTGTGTAAACTTTCCATAGGAAGCAGCACTTTGATTGAACGCCTTGATGACCTCAATCCCATTGATGTACTCCACAGTGGTGGCGCTCATATACTTACTTGCCTGAACAACAGCACCATATTTTTTAGGGTATTCCTTCATCTGGGCCATGTAACAGAGCATTCCGATGGGTATCGTAATCAGGGATACCAGTGCCATTCTCCAATCCAATACAAATAGGTAAATAATGATGGCGATGGGGACAAGCAGGTTAGAAGTCATTTCCGGGATGATATGTGCCAGAGGGACTTCCATTTGCTCTACACGCTCTACCATTGTTGTTTTCAGCCGTCCCGAAGGTGTATCCGTCAAATATCCCATAGAAACACGCGTTAATTTATCCGCAATCGCCTGTCGTATTTCTGAAAGCACATGGAATGTCGCTTCGTGGGAACATCTGGTAGAGAGCCCATGAAAAACAGACTTCATCAGATAAGTTATAAGGGCAACAATTCCCCATGTTAAATAAGCAGAAAAATTCGTTTCACCTCCAATCAGCAGATTTACGATCCTTGCCACAGCGAAATATGGCACGATACCACTTGTGACGCTGATAACAGCAAGAATAATAGAGAGCAAAAAGCCTGATTGATGCGGTTTAATGAATGTCATCAAATTTACAGAATCTTTTTGTCGCTGCATATAATTCCCTCCTTTAAGTTAGCGAAACCTAACCGCTGGCCAAAAGTAAAAGCCGACAATCCACAGGATTTATCCTGTAAATCATCGGCTCTGCGTCTTGGCGTCTGGCTCTGATAATATAATGTTTTGTCCCTGCACATCCACGATGTGTTCTTTTCCGCATTTAGGACAAAATAGCGGAAAGCGTTTGAGAACAGTATCCGGATTTACTTTCGTGCGGGTTTTGTTGCCGCAAGTAGGACAGTGAATCCAGCCATACCTATCAATCCACCCGTTCAATGGTTTTCACCTCCATCTCCGAAGAAGATAGATCTCCACCCGGCGGTGTAGAAACGCCGCATCCTTTGGATATGCTCAACCGCCTGATCCTTTGGCATATCATGGATGACCACCTCGAACATTCCGGTATAAAAGGCGCTGGACAGCAGATGGCCCAGTTCCGGCGTAAGACGGCCACTGGAGATTGCGTCGTTCCTGGATGCCTGAATATAGCGCATGGTGCATTGGTTATCCAGCTCCACAATCCGGTGGAGAAATTCCTGATATGTATTATTCTCTCCACTGGTCAAAAGTAGCTTGAACTCGTCAAAATGATCGTAGATATAGTCCACAGAAGCCCAAAACCATTGATCAGAGAAAGAATACATTTGACTGGTTTGTTCGGTTCCAGGCAACTGGTTAAACTGCTGCAACGCCGATTGTATCATACCACAAAAATCATCCATGGCGGGCTGTACAAGGGAACGATACAAGCTCTCTTTGTCCGGGTAGCGAATGTAAATTGCTCCTTTGCTGGAGCCGGCCTTTTCCGCAATAGTCTGTAGGGAGGCTCGCTCATATCCATTTTTTAGAAATTCTTGCTTGGCTGCTTCCATCAGCTTTTCCGTTACTCCTGCTACACGCTTTGCCATAGGGTGCCTCCATCATTTAAAACCATTGGTTTCAATCCAACGGTTTTAATATAGCACAGCAGGCTGCAAAAGTCAATAGTCTTTCTTTGCTTCGCCATAAATTAAACGAAATAATATGACATTGAGTTGCTGGTATCTACCCGATTTCAGTCTAAAAAGCTATTTGAGTTATAGATATGTACCCAGCCGCCTGCGCGGCTGGGCTTCTTCTTTTTGAGGTTGTTAAAAATCTGGGCAGCCATAGCCCAGCACCTCATAATATCCCACGGGATAACTGTTCTGCCGGACGGAATCGCCGGAGTTGCCTTCAATGGTGTAAACGCGCCCGTTCTCCACCTTCTCCACAATCCCAGTATGGTCGGAAAGCCCGTCCTGCCCGTTCTCATCATCCCAGTCAAAGAAGATAATCATGCCGGGGGCCGGTTCGGCGGAGCCGTCCATCCATTGGCCCCTGTCCTTGAACCACTGTACGCCATTGACGCACCCGGCGTATTTGGGGATTACGCCGGTATCAATATAGCCGCACTCGTTGGCGCACCAGGAAACGAAACAGGCGCACCATTCCACGCGGCTGGAAAAACCATACCAGCTCCAGTACGGCTCGCCGCCCACGTTCCCTACCTGGGAGAGCGCCACGGAGACGATGGCCCCGTCCTCGGTGTAAATGCCGTAAAGAACGGCGCTCCACAGACTACGGTTTTCCTCGGCCAAAAGCTCGGCAAGTTGCTCCTTTTGTTCCTCGTCAAACCCGTACTGCGCCGCCATTTCCTCGGCGGTCTTGTGGCTGACGGTGATATACAGATAGGTTTGGGTGACGGTGGTTTCCGTCTCCACGATATTGCCATTGCCGTCATCGGTTTCCGTGATGACCGTTTCCGTTCTGGTTTCCGTGCGGGAAGATATTTGGTTCATCTCCCAGAAAATATCCGTGAGGATGGCCTTCTTGCTGTCGTCAACGGTGGCCACCTCCTGGGGGTTATCCGGGTCGGTGGTCGTCTTGACGGCATAGACGGCAAGCACCTCCGGCCAGACGGCGCGGGAGCCGGACATCTCCAGCACGTCATGGGACAGGTTGGCCTTTGTGGTGTCGATCTGCTGCTGGTAATCATCGTTGATCTCCTGCACCACGTTCTGCATGGTATAGCCCGAACCGCTGTCCTCACCGGAAAAGAAAATGCCAAAGCAGGAGCCGATCAAAAGCCCGATGAGGCAGATAATGACAATGACCAGCACGGCGATCCAGCCCCCGGCAGCGATGGCGGCGATCAGCGCCTTGGTGGCTGCAATGATGGCTTTCACCGCCGCGATGGTAGCCTTGGCCGCAACCTTTGCAGCCGCAACCGCCGCCCTTGCCGCAGCGCGGGCCGCGTGGGCGGCGGCCCTGGCGGCTCTGGCCGTGGCCTGGGCAGTCCGCTGGGCGGCTTTGGCCGCCTGCTGTGTGGTCTTGATACTGGCCTTCGCGGTTTTTTCCGCCGTCTTGATGGATTTGCTGGCGGTTTTTACCGTCCCTTTGGCGGTAGCGGACGCCTGCTTGATGGTCTTGCGGCCCCTGTCCACGGTTTTAATGCTTTTCTTTCCCCGATCCAGGGTCTTGACGGCCCCGCGCTCCTGCCGGAGCGTCCTTACCGGCTCGGAGATCTTGTCCGCCGTCTGCCGGATTTTCCTCGCCGCCTGCTTCTTGGCTTGTTTTTTCGGTTGTTCGGCTGCGGCTTTCCGCTTCTGGATATTCTCCTTGACCTTGGAAATGTTCTCCTTTGTGGTCTTTATCCCTTTGCGGCCCTGTTTATCAAACTGGTGGATCGCTTCATGGGTGACGCTATCCACCCCGGAAGAAAGACGGTCGGACGCATACTCGCCGGGGGAGCTTTCCGCCGCATACAGGCTGTGGTCGGCATTATCCCTGGTGCGGATATACGCCTCCTTCATCCGTTCAGAAGCAACCGCCGCTTTGTCAATGGCCTTAATGCCTTTTTCTGCGATATTCCTTGTCTTAATGCCCTTGCCCATGGGCTTCACCTCCTTCCCAGGGCGGGGCCGCCCTTATTCCTCCAGCAGCTTGGCCACAACCACCATCCGCCCGTTGGTCCGGGAATACTCGCAGGTGGAAAGGGTAATGAGCTGGTCGCCATATTCCGCAGTCACGCCCGTATCATAGAGCGCCAGTTCCTTGCACTTGGCGATAAACTCGTCAAAATCTTCTTCCTGCTCGGCCCGGACGAAGTGGTAATACTTGAACCCTTCCTCCGAATAGGCCACCGTCTTGAAGGCGGCAATTACCTCATATTCGCCAAAGCTGTCCAGGGTATCAAAGCGGATGGTCTTGTGCTCCTGGTAGAAATCCTCACTTTCATACTTGCACAGATCGGAGAACATACTGCCGTTGTTCATGTGATGGCCGTACAGCACCAGATTGTCGGAAATGCCGATGTCGCAGTTTTCCTGCATATAAGGCACCCCATAGCTGCTGTACGACTTATCAAAAGCATGCTTCAGATAGAAGTTGGGGTTATCCTTGGTCTGCATGACGGGGTAATCAATCCGGGTGCCGGGAATGGAAATCCAGCCCACCAGGTCGCTGTTCTGGGCGTACACATCCGCATACTTTTCAAAGGCCGTGAGTTCCTCCAGCTCCTGGGCTGAGTCGTCGGCCAGCTCCAGCGTGGGCAGCTCCACATCTTCCTTGACCAGCCCGGCCACCTTGTCAAAGGCTTCGGCGCTTTGCTTCTGGTCCAGGTATTCCCGGCAGAGCATAGCCCCGGAGAAAAGGAAAAGGGCGGCACAAAGGGCCGCCCCCGCAATCATCAGTCTGTTTTTAACTTTGTCACTCATATTTTCACCCTCCTGTACTTATCGTGCCTGTTCTTTACTGGCCGCTTGGCGGCGCTGCCCGGCCTGGGCCGATTTCAGCCCCTGCAGCTCGGTTTTCACCGATGAACGCCCGCCATAGATTCGCTCCACCGTGAGCGCCGTATCGCGTTCCATTTCCGAAAATGCCTTGCCGCAAGACAGCACAAATCCCCGCAGCTTGGCAAGCACACCCTTATCCGCAGATAATTCCTTGCTTTCCTGGGGTTCCTTTCCCGCAAGGGCAAGCCCGGCGTTTTTGATGTGGCCGCCCGCCTGGTGCAATTCTTCCCGCATGGCGTCCAGCCTCACGGCGAGCTGCCCCATGCTTTTTTCCGCATGGGCAAAGCCCCGTCCCATCCGGGAAAGAACCGAGGGGATACGCAGGGCCTGTGCCGCATGGCACAGGGCAGAGCGCCCTTTCTCCCGGAAAGTCTGCACCATCTGCTTTGCAGATGAAATGAGGTTTTCTTTTGCCGTGGAAACCATCACTTTGGTCTGGCGGACTTTACCTTCCACAGTGTCAACAAGCTGGGAGCACCGGGCGCGGATTCCTTTGTCGTGGAGCTTGCCCACCTCCAGGCGCATTTCCTTCATTTCGTCCATCATCTGGGACAGCTTTTCTTCCATACCGTCGATATAGCCCACCAGGGCCTGCACTTCTTCCTTTTGCTTTTGAAGCCCGCTCTGTTCCAGAACGGAAATCAGGTCTATGATCTGCGGATGATCCCGCAGCGCAAGAGCCGGTTCAGCCATGGTTCATTCCTCCATTCTCAAAATTATCATCGCGCCGGTTCCACCTGCTTTTTCGCAGGGGGCAGCTCCCGGCAGTATTCCGGGTAACGGATTTTCACGCCCTCCATAAAGTAAGGTGCAAACTCGCAGCAGAACAAATCCTCCGGGGAATAGGCGTTGCTGTGCTCCGGGTCGGTGTAGCCGTTCCAGAGATTGAAAGCAAGGCGGCACACCCGGACAGTGCCGCTGGTCTGCCAGCCGCCGTGCATGCCATCCGGCTCGATGCAATCCTGCTTGAAATCAAACATCTGGCGGATGTTTGCCCGCGTTTCCGGGGCAATCCCCATCACATAGAAAAAGGCCCGGTGGTAACAGTCGTTCCGCCGCGCCTCGCTCATCATATCTAAAAAGAAATCCCGGTGTTCCGGGGACGCAAAGCGGATATTGTTCATGCCGGCACCTCCTCGCCGCCGAATACGCCTTCACCGGGTTTGGTGGTCATCAAAGCATAGAGCCTGGTGTCACGGGGGAACCGGTTGATGAAAGGCACCAGGGCACTGCCATACCGGATGAGGCCGCAGCCCGCGTCTGCGTTGGTGACGTAGCTCATCTGCTCATTGGAAATGTTCAAGAGCTTCGCCAGCTTTGCCCGGTCGGATGCCGCCTGGTTCAACATGACAATAAACTCCGAGTTGGAGAGCATGGTGCTGGCCTGGACGGAATCCAAAAGGTACTCCACATTCTGCGTGATGGCTGTGGGATAAGCGCCGCGCTTTCTAAACTGCCTCCATGCGGAATTAAAGAAAATGCCGCTTTGCTCATTTTCAAACATCACATGAAACTCATCGATGAACACATGGGTACGCTTGCCCCGTTTCCAGTTGAGGGTGACGCGGTTCAGGATTGTATCGGTGATGACCAGGGAACCGGCAGGCTTTAGCTGCTCGCCCAGGCCGTGGATGTCGAACACCACATAGGGCTTGTTCAAATCCACTGTGCTTTCCCGACCAAAGATGTCCAGGGAGCCGGTGGTGTACAACTCCAGGGAAAGGGCGATCTCTTTGGCCTTATCCTCCGGCTGCTCCAGCAGCTTATTCCGCAGGTCACAGAGGGTGGCCACCCGTCCGATCTTCTCCGCCTCCGGGTACACCAGGGCGGTGCAGCGGTCGATGATAGATTTGTGCTGCGGCCCCACGCCGCGCTTGTCGATCTGCTCAATAAGAGACATGACAAACTGGCTCTTTTCCACGATGGGGTTTTGCTCGCCGTAGCCCTCTACCATATACATGGCATTGAGGCGGTCTTTGCCGCCTGCCACCAGATGGGCCACCGTCGCTTTTTCCCGACCCAGAGCTTTGACGAGTGCGCCAAATTCTCCCTCCGGGTCACAGATCAGGATGTCGTCATTTGCGTAATCCGGGTGGAGCATAAGAAACGCGATCAGTTCCTTGGCGCTGAAGGACTTGCCCGCGCCAGGTACGCCCAGCAGGAAGGCCGACTGGTTCAAAAGGTTCGCCTTGTTGCACATGATGAGGTTGTGGGAAATGGCGTTCTCTCCAAAGTAAATGCCGCCCTTATCCTGGATCTCCTGGACCTTGAAGGGGATGAATACGGCCAGGGATTCCGTGGTAAGGGTGCGGAAGGCGTTGATTTTCCGCACCCCGATGGGCAGGGCGGTGTTCAGGCCGTCAAGCTGCTGGAACTTGAGCACCGCAAGCTGGCACATGTGCTTTCGCGCCACGGAAAGCACCGCTTCGGTATCGCTGTCAAGCTGCTCCTTGGTGTCGGCGGTGATGGCCAGGGTCATCACCGCGAACATCATCCGCTGGTCGCGGGTGGTGAGGTCGTCCAAAAATTCCTTGCTTTCTTTCCGCTGCAGCTCCATATCATAAGGAACCACGGCGCTGAAATTGTTGTTGGCATTCTGGCGGCGCTGCCAATTGGTAATGTTGGTTTCCACACCCAGCAGGCGGTTTTCTACCTCCCGCACAGCTTCATCCGTGGGCACCGGCACAATGTCGATGGAGAACATCAGATTGCGGTTAAAATCCGTCAGCTCCGTCACCATGTTATCCTTAATATAAGAAGCGTAGTCTTTGAGGAACAGCACCCGGCAGAACTTATCGCCCAGCTTCAGATAGTCGCTGTTTTTCTCGATCCCATCCGGGCAGATATAATCCTTAAAGCTATGGCCCCGTTTCATCATCTCGCGGGCATTGAAAACAAATTCGGATTCCTCGCCCTGGCGGTAGAAGTCGTGCAGGATACGCAGGCGCTCGGTAGCGTCCAGCTCCACGCACTTGGAGCCAAGGGCTGCAAAGTGGGAAATCAGATCAGCCCCCACGCGGGCAAAGTAGGCGCGGGCCTCCTCGATGTCCTTCTTCACCACGGAGATGGTGATATACTTCTCCTGGGTAATGCCGTTGGCTCCGGTGGCTTTATCCAGCAGCATTTGATTGTACTCCTTACGGTACTCATCCCGGAAATCCCCCTGCATGGGCATGAGGATGGACGTTTCAAAGTTGGCCTTGTTCATACGGCGGTTGTTGATGGTGATTTTCGTCACCGCACCGGAATCCAGGGAATTGAGCAGCTCCGAGTAGGTGAGGAACATGGATTCCTTATCTTCGCGGCTGGCCACCAGATAGTTGATGTCGCTGAATTTATAGGTTTTGGAGAACTTGTTCCCCACAAGGAAGATGCCGTCCGGCCAGATACGGCGGACAGGGATCACATCCTGCACCTTCCGGGGGACGGTGTAACGCTCCTTTTCCTGCTTAGACATGGTTTTGATGGTCTTAATCATGCTTGGCCTCCTTCCGTTTGCTAAAGTGTTTCGGCTCCTTCCGGCGCTTCTTGCCGGGCCGCCCGGTTTGCAGCTCCTCGATGGTATCTTTCAGAGCCGCATAGTAGTAGTTGCTGTCCTCGAACTTAAACTCCTTCGGCTCCAGCATTTCCGAGCGCAGCCACGCCCAGATGAATTGTTCCGCCGTCATGCCGTGGTAGGTGATGAACCCCAGCATGGCAAAGGGGGCTGCCCCCAAAATGCACATCCAGGACAGGGTTTCCACCCCAAAGTAGGGGCGCAGGATAAAATAAAGGCCCACGGCCACGCCGCAGGCGAGGACAGAAAAGATGAACTGCCGCATACTCAAACCGAAAAACATGGATTCGGTGTAGTTGCGGATTTCCCGGTTGATCTTGACTTCCAAAATATCACCTCACAATCACATCGCCGGTTTCCAGGTAAACAATGCTGCTCTTGGGAATATAGGCAAAGCCCAGCAGCCGGTCGCCCACGGTAAAAATCTCGTCTGGAGCCGCTTTGGAGAAATGGCCCACAATTCCCTTTTCAGCGGGCAGATCGTAATCCTCCACCATTGGGATGGCGGTTCCATCAATCAAGTGCAGCACATAGGTTTGATAACGCATTTGTTTTCCTCCTTTTTTACAAGCCCATCATCTCGCGCACCACGCGGTCGGCCATTTTCACCGCGCCTACGAGCACTAACATGTTAAATACCAGCTCCCCGATATAGCTCCACACCTGGGTGACAGCCGCCGCGTTGGGGTCAATGGCAGGCGGGGACGCCGCAAATAGGGAAAAGATAATGCAGGCCAGCACAATGATGGCACCTTCCAGGCAGACAGCGGCATAGCTCTTGATAAAGCTCTTGCCCACGTTTTGGGTCGGTTCCCCGGCGAAGGTGGAGAGAGGCACCGGCGCGATGGCCGTGTATAAATAGAGCTTAAAAAATCTCCCATAGACGGTCATTATCATAATGAAGCTGAGGACTGTAATGAACAGCCCGCCAATGAGCGTCACCGCCCACAGGGGGATACTCTCGAAAAAGCCGCAGCTTTCCACCGCCGTGACAATCTCCTGGGGGAGAACCGTCTGCTGCGCGGTTCCAAAGCCCGCCGCGTTCATTATTGTTGAAACGAGGCCCTGGACGATATTAAAGAGGGCCATCATCAGCTCCAGCCCATAGGTCACGATGCCTTTGGCAATGGCAAACCGGATGAACAGCTTCAGGGCGTGCTCCGGCTTTTTCACCTCGGCAAAGCTGCCGCAGGTACGCATGACGCCCACCACAAAGAACAGCACCAAAAGCGCAAGGCCGATGGCCCGCACCGCGTCGTGGATGTTGACAATAACGCCCCAGATGGAGCCGCCCTTAAACTGTTCCGGCGATTGCGTAATGAGCTGCCAAATCTCGGACAGGTACTTGTTCCAGGTGTCGAGGGCATTTTGCAAATTTTGTACAACCCAGTTATCGGACATTCAACAACCTCCTTTCCGGCAACGGTAAGGGGCAGGCCGCCATGGACCTGCCCCCGTACTGCCGTTATTCGAATCAGCCGGTAATCAGGGTCAAAATCTCCTTTGCAAACGTAATCACAACGCCGCCGGCCAGGGTGAGAAAACCGTTGGCCCGCTGGCTGGGGTCGTGGGATTTCAGGGACAAACCGATCTGTACCACGCCGAAGCCCAGCAGGATCATACCCACGGCGCGGATCAGGCCGAAGATGAAATCACTGAGGTTGTTGATAACCGTCAACGGGTCGCTGGCGGCAAAGGCCGTGGTGGTGCAGCAGCACAGCATGAGCACCAGAGCCGCATAAACGGCAAAGGCGCTCCGGCCCTTTCTGCCCATGGGCAGGTTGCGGGTTTCTTTCTTCTTGTTTTCCTTCTTAATCAATTTCATTTTGGGTGTCCTCCTTGAATTGAAAGATATTCTCCATGTCCTCATCGGACAGAAGCTCATAAAGGGTTTCCGGCTCCTGGATATTGGCAAGGTCGCCGGGGGTAAGGCGGCCAATGACCATATCCGCCACGGCGTTTTCAGTGCCGCCATGGGTAAAGGCCGCTGCACCGCCATCGGTGGTGTACTTGATGTTGGGGTGCTTTAAGAGGTTATACTTTTCATCCATCAGCGGCGCTTCGCCACGGATAAAAAGCAGAGCCAGGTTGTTGTCCAGCATACGGACCTCATCGGGCGTCATCAGCTCCCGGCCCGTGATCTGGTTGTTGGTGGAATAGCTGCCGGAATGCCCGGTGCTCTTGCCGTAGGTGTCCAGCCAGAGGGTGCTTTTCCCCAGGTAGTTCTCGGAGATCAGCTTGTGGGTGGACGTTTCATTGCCGCCCAGATACAGAAATTCATCGCAGTTGCCGATGATGGATTCCCATTGCTTTTCAAACAGCGCCTTGAGCTGGGCAATGTTCTGGATGATGATGGAAACGCTGATATTCCGGGAACGCATGGTGGCCAGCAGCTTGTCGAAATCATCCGGCAAGCTCACGTTGGCGAACTCATCCATGAGAAAATGCACCGGTACGGGCAGGCTACCGCCGTGTACCCGGTCGGCAGAATAAAAAAGTTCCTGGAAAGTGCTGGCATACAGCAGGCTTACCAGGAAATTGAAGCTGGCGTCGTTGTCCGGGATGAGGGCAAAGAGTGCCACTTTTTTCTCGCCCAGGCTGGAAAGGTCCAGTTCATCCGTGGCGGTAAGAGCCGCCACCGAAGAAAGATTGAATTTTTCCAGGCGGGACGCCAAGGTGATTTGGATGGATTTCAGCGTTTTGGCAGAGCCGGAACGGTAATCCTTGTAATACTTCACAGCGATGTGATCCGGGGAGCGCATTTCCAGCCGGTCAAACAGTTCGTCAAGCGGCGATTGGTAGGAATCATCATCCTCCCGCACCTCCCCGGCTCGGAGCATCTCCATAATCATGGGGAAATTCTTCTCATCCTCCGGCGCTTCGTACCACAGATAAAACACCAGCGCCATGAGGAGCATACTGGCCGCAGTATCCCAGAAAGGGTCGTTGGACTGGCTCCCTTTCGGAGTGGTGGCTTTGAAAAGGTTCGTCACCATCTTCTGCACATCGTTGTCGGATTTCAGATAGGCAAAGGGATTGTAGCAATGGCTTTTCTCCATGTTCAGAAGGTCCACCACCTTGATCTCATAGCCCATCTGTTCCAACAGGCCGCCGCAGTCACGAAGCAGTTCCCCCTTACAGTCCAAAATAAAAAGGGACGTATTGCATTGGCAGATGTTCACTTTGGCGTAGAACCGACTTTTTCCCGCGCCACTGCCGCCCACCACCAAAGTGTTGAGGTTGCGGCGGTGCTTCCGGCCATCCAGCCCCATGCGGACGTGCTGGGTAAAAATGCGGTTTTTGAACGGGTCCTTGTCCCGGTATTTCTTATTCACGGCCCGCGGATCGCCCCATTTGGCGGAACCGTGTTCTTCACCTCGTCTGTAATTGCGCCGGGAAGAAAGATAAATGCCAATGCCCAGCCCATAGGCGGCAATAAAAATGAGGACAGTTTTTACACTGTCCTCACACCACACGATTTTGAATGGATGGTTCATTGCCGCAGGCAGGGCGCTGACGATCTCCGAAAGTCCCCCGGAAATGGCAGGCGCAATCAGCAGGGCGAACCAGATCACCGGGACCAGCCCCAGGGCATAGAGCCAGGGGCCGCCCGCCTTATTATCTGGCTTCATCCCGGCGCTTCGCTTTCTTGTCTTTTTGGGCTGGGGCGTCAATGGTTTTCAGCAGAACATCCTCCACCGGGCCGGGGTCGCGCTGTTCCTCCAGCATATCGTTGCGCAGCTCATTGAGGGCGCGAATCATGATCCCATGCTCATAGCTGTCCAGGGTGAGGACGACTTTTTCCTGTTTTTCCATCGCTCATACCTCCTTTACCGTTCCTGGTCTTTTTGCTTGCTGTCGCGGGTGAGGCCCATAGCCCTGGCCATACGGCCATTGAGGGATTTGAAAGCGTCCCGCATATCGGTGAGGGCCGCAGGAATATCCTCCCTGGGGACCTGCCCCTGAAATACGCCGTCCAATTTGGAAATCTCATACTCTTTGGCGTCCACGCCATACCGCTTGCAGAGCATATAGCTGACAGCATAGGCTTTGTAGCCATCTGTCTCTCTGGAATAGCCGTCCATGCTTTGGGCAAGCTGCACGTTGGCAACCTCCAGCGAAACACAGCGGAAGATGTCCGGCGCGTCCATGCCCTTTTTCACCAGGATGGCGTTCTGCTCTGCGGAAAACATGGCACCACGGCCCTGGGGCAGCTCCTCCACAGCCCGGATAGGCACCGGGGAACTGGCGATCAGGCCCTTTAAAAGCAGGCGGTCATCGTAGCTCACCTGGGGCTGTGCCTGATCCCGCGCCGTGGTCTGGGAAATATCATAGACTTCCTTGGCGTAAAAGTTCTGGCCCACGCTGCCATCCTCACGGCGGTATGCCTTGCCCGGCTCCAGGATAATAATGGGCAAACGCTTCTCATCCTCCAAAATCTCGATCCCCTGGGAATGCCACTCCTTGTAGCCGCCCACACGCACCGCGTCAGGGCATTGTTCCCCGATCAGCAGCGCATTGCGGGCAGAGTGGAAGGGGAACCGGCTCTGCACATCCAGATATGCCTCCATACTGCCCGTACCCTCAGAGAACTCTCCAAAAATCTTATCCAAGGTGGCATAGGCTTCTTTCCGCTGCTTTTCCTCTTTTACCTGCCACCACTGGCGCTTAGGGCGCTCTTTCCGGCTTTCCTGTTTCTGCGGCGCGGCCTCCGCCTGGGGCTGCTGTTCAAACAGATCATCAAAGTTATTCATCACAGATTACCTCTCTTTCGATTTGGGTTTCTTTTTGGGTTTGGGCGGCTGGTGCCGTGTGGTTTTCTGAGCCGCCTTCTTCTGGGGCGCAGCCGGCTCCTCGGCCCTGGCAGCCTCCGCCTCCTTCTTCCGCTGGACCTGGATGTCCCGCAGCTCCTGCCGGACGGAAGGCTTTTCGGCCCCATCAGAAGTACCCCTTGCGGACTTGCTGCTGTTCTCGGAGATAGGCGCGGACGGATGGGATTTTTCCGCCGCTGGTGTAAAAGAATCGGTTTTCTCCGCTGACGGGTGCTCTGGCTGGGCCTTCTCCTTCTGGACGGGCTTCTCCATCAGCTCGTCCAAAAGCTGGTCGTCCTCGCTCTTTTCCGGCATGGCCTGCTCCGGCGCGGCGGGTTCGCTGCCGCGCTGTTCGCGGGATTTCTCAATATCCTCCTTGATCGAAGCCGTATCCACAACGGTGAGCTTGAACTTCTCCACGATCCGGTTGGCTCTGGCAGCGTCATCCTCGAACACCAGAATGTCGATGGTGTCGTCGCCTTTCTTCACCGGGATGGGCGCATAAAGAATCCCGTACCCCTTGGCTTGCTTGGCAAACTCCGGGCAATCCTCCTTCTTGATGGTGTAAACCTTTAAGGGGCGCTTCTCCCGCAGCATGGCTTCAATGCGGGCTTTGCCCTTGGTCTTTTTCTGGTCTTTCAGAACCGTGTAAAGGGCGGCGGCCAGATTTTTAGCAGCAGAACCGGTGATTTTGAGGGCAAATTCAGCGCCCTCCAGGCTCATCCGTACCACTTGCTCCGCCGCGTCGCCTGAGTTATACATCAAAAATCATCTCCTTCCTGGGGGAGCCGCCCGGCCCTGCTCCGGCTCCTGGCGGGCTTTCTCATCCTTGCCGGAGACTTCCTCACGGGCGGCCTGTATCTTATCCTTGATGGAAATGGAGCGCAGGGCAATATCCTCGCACAGCTTCACCTCCCGGCGCAGCTCTTTGATCTGCGCAGAAAGTTCGGAGGTCTCAGCCCGGATATGCTCCTGCTGGGCGGGGTCGCCCAACACTGCCTTGGTGCGAAGTTTCCGGTACAGGCTTTTCCGCTGTTCCGTTAAACCGGCAAGCTGAGATTCCACATCGGACCGATAGGCGTTAAGTTGCTCCAGGGTGTCAATGCGGTGGCGGGAGAGAAGGCGGGCTTCGTCGGTAAGCTCCTGCGCCCGGATCAAATCCTCCCGCAGTGCATGAGGCACCCGTCTGGGCGGGCGGTTCTGCTTTTGGGGGAATACCCCCAGCAAATAGCAGTAGTGGAAGTAGAGGGCGCGGAACCCCGTCACCTTTTTAGCCTGTTTCAAATCCCCGTGGAGCCTGCACCGAAACGGCTCTGGCCTGTGTTCCCGCTGGGGGCGGCGTTGGGCTAAAATCCGCCTGCGGATGTTCTCCATCGAGTAGTCCTCGCCAAAGTTACGCATGAGCTTGCGTCCACGGAGATAATTCGGCGGGCGGACCGTAATATCCTTGCCCACCTTGATGTCGTAGCCCATCTGCCGCAGATGATAAAAAAACTGCCGTTCCGTCATAGACTGGCGGATGGCAGTATCCACATCGGCTTTGATGAGGGAGAGATAGGTGGGGCGGCCTTCCTGCTCGGCCCGCCATTCCCCGTAGTGCTTGGATTTTCCCCGCTGGGGGTTCTCAATGACAGAAAGCCCATACTCGCGGCACAGCCGGTCGGATTCCCGCTGCATATCGAAATAATCCTGCTCGGTACGATGGTACTTGATGCCGTCCACGAAGGAAACCGTGTTCACTACAAAATGATTGTGCAGATGATTTTCCCTGTCCAGATGGGTAGCCACCAGCACCTGGTATTTTTCACCCCACAGCTTTTTTGCCAGGGCAAGGCCGATCTCATGGGCCAGCTCCGGCGTGGCCTCGCCGGGGGCAAAGCTCTGATAGCCGTGGTAGGCCACAGTCCCGTCCTCCTTTCCGAAACGCTTTTTTACCGCTATCATCTCATCGCGGGCAGTAGAGGGGCTGCAATTCACCCCGGAAACAAACTGCCGCATGACCGTTTCGCCTTCGCTTTCCATCGCCTTGCCTGTTTTTTGCTGCTGGACAGCATACTCGATCACATCGGATAGGCCCTGGGCCTCCTTGCCACCCATATCCTGCTTTTCAAAGAAATCAGGATTTTCGGTCTTGTCTGGATTCTCAATATAGATGAGGACCTTGCCCAGCCAGCCGTTCACCCGCCAGATGGACGTAGTGGCCATGGTTACTCCATTGGCTTGGGCAGGATCACCGCTTTGGTGATGTCCCGGACAAGCTGGTCAAACTTCCGCATTTCCTCATCGTAGCGGCGCTCATCAATGACGCCCAGCACATGGGCTTTCTGGGCGATCTGGTTGAGGTTGCCGCCGATCCGGTGAAGCTCCCGCATAAAGTCGTAGTAGGCGGGCGGCGGCGCGTCCTGGGGAACCAGGCCGTTTATCAGGTGGCGCAGGTACGCCTCGCGGGAAAGGCCGCTGCGTTTTACTTTCTTGTTAAAGGCTTCCGCCTCTTTTTTGTCCAGCCAGAACTGGACGTGTACGTTGCGTTTTCTCATTCTTCTGAATCCTCCTTTTTGCCGATGCGGTTGATTTGAAGCAGGCACATAATCAGCACGCCGACCACACCGCCCAGCAGAAATCCAATGGCAAAAAACAATCCTTCCATGAAAACCTCCATCCTTTCAAAAGGGGTATTAGGGGGCGTTCCCCCTAACAAGCGGCCTTTGTGGTATCACAAAGGCGATGCTTGCTGGTATTATCACGAATTCTGGATAATACCAGTTATCATGAATTCATAGTTATCACGAAATGAAAAAGGAAGTCCGAAAAAGATTGGACTTCCCAAAGAAAAGTATTGATAACTTTTGTGGCCGGTGGCAAGTAAATCGCCTCCTTTCCGCGCCGCCGGCCACAAATTCGTGATAACTATGTAAAATACATTCCTTCTTTTATCGCTCAATGCGATAATGGGTATTACGGGATTACCCGAATACCAAATACGGAGGAATGTCAATGAACGAGAAGCTAACCGTAAGACAGGTAGTGGATCAAGCTGTGGAGGCAATGCTTGCCATGGGGCAAAGCCCCAATACAGTGTGGAGAGCTTTTTATCCCCGCTGCACCAGATTGATCCGCTTCTATGAACAGCAGCAGATGGAGTTTTACGATCCAGAACTAACAAGAGCATATACGGCCATGTTATATGCAAAATTCCAAGCCGGTGAATTGTCCCGACAAAACTACTTGAATTATCTGAAAACAGCAGAGCGTGTTGACCAGATGTTTTTGACTGGAAGAATCGAATGGTCCTGCAAATCCAGGCACAAACGAGAACCACTGCCGTCAGATTTTGAGTATTGGCACCAGAAATACCTAAATGCCAATACGTTTCACCCAAACACACGGGAAGATATTAGCTGGGTAATATATAAACATCTATCTTGGCTATTGGAACAGGGGTACACTGATTTTTCCACTATGACAGAGGATGTCCTTGAAAAATATATCAGCTTTTGCGCTGGTACGCTCAGTCCTGGCGGTGTACGGAACACACTGTCTTATCTTCGTAAATTTTATGATTTTTTGCAGATAAACCAGGCCATCTCTATCAATTACATGGGGTTCCTTGCGGTTTCTGTCCATCGGCCTGAAAAAATCCAGCCTGCAGCAACGCAAGAAGAGTTAGAAAAAATCTTGGCTCAGATCAACCGCGCAACTCCCATAGGGAAACGGGACTATGCCATGATTCTTTTGGGTGCAAGGCTTGGCTTACGGGCGGACGATATTGTACGCATGAAGCTGGATGAGATTGACTGGCAGGCAGGCCAAATCAAGTTCTTGCAGCAAAAGACGAGAAAAAGCTTGCTTTTGCCGTTACCGGCTGAAGTCGGAGAAGCCTTGAAGGAGTATATACTTCACGCCAGACCAAAGACCGATTTCCCACATATATTTTTACGCGCACAAGCACCCTTCCAGCCGCTCAATGCTGGGTCTGCCGTGGGATATACCTATGCGAAGTATCAGCAAAAAGCTGGGATCGAACGTCGGCCTTTTGATGGGAAGGGCTTTCATTCCCTGCGAAGGATGCTTGCAAAAGATATGACGGTAGCCGGTATTCCCGTGACTACAACGGCGCAGATTCTGGGACATAGCAACCTGAACACAGTAAAACAGTATATCTCCCTGGACACAGTGCATCTAAAAGAATGTGCGCTTGATTTTCGGGGCATCGAGGTAGCGGGAGGTGTGTTTTGATGAAAAGCCTTCTTGCTGAAAAAATACAGGCGGCCCTGGCCTATCGGCAATCACTTGGAAAATCCACAAAAAGCTATGCACCTTATCTCCGCAACCTGGATGCCTTCTGTGCAGAGAATTATCCCGGAGAAACCTGTCTAACAAAGGAACTTGCCTGGGCTTGGGTTCATCAGGCTTCTCACATAAAGTCAGGCAGAATGAAGAATTGTATTTCAGCAATAAACTTTCTTGGGCAATATTTGCTTGCAACCGGTGAAAATGCTTATGTTTTTCCTGATTCTTTTGCTCCATACCGTTACCATCCTCACCCGTATGTTTTTACGGATGAGGAACTTTCCAGACTATTTGCCGCAGCGGATTCTTTCCCTTACTGCCCGCAATCTCCCCTGCGGCATAAAATAGTCCCCGTCGTGTTTCGGTTGATCTATACCTGCGGCCTGCGTCCCGGCGAAGGAAGGGCGCTGAAGAAAAAGCATATCAACCTGGACACAGGAGAAGTATTCATTACAGATACTAAGTTTGACAAGGATCGCCTCATCGTCATGTCGGACGATATGCTGTCACTGTGCCGAAAATATGATGCAGTGAGAGCTGCCGCCACTTCCTTCCGGCAAAGTGAATATTTCTTTCCGGCACCGGGTGGAAACTGTTATAGCAGGAATGCTTTTTCCCAAATGTTTCAGCAGTGCTGGAAGGCGGCGAACCCTGGCATCCACAATCTGCCGCGCGTCCGGGTTTATGACCTTCGACACCGCTTTGCTTCTGCTGTCTTAAATCGCTGGACAGATGAAAAGCGTGATCTTTACGCCATGCTCCCTTATCTGCGGGCCTATATGGGGCACTACGATTTGTCCGCCACAGAACACTATATCCATCTGCTGCCCGACAATCTGGTAAAATCATCTGGGGTTTTCTGGGCAGCTATGGAAAGCATTATACCGGAGGTAGAGGAAAATGAGTAAGATTGCTGATGAAACTCTCTTTAAGTTAATCCATGACTTCCTGCTTATCTACCTTCCGACACAGCGTAATAGCAGCCCAAATACAATACGGGCCTATAAAACTTCCCTCGAAATGCTGCTTGACTTCATTAAGGAGTACAATCAAACTTCCTTAAGCAAGGTAACATTCCGTATGTTGGACAGAAAGGCCGTATCTGCATTTCTAACCTATTTAGAAGCAGAGAAAAGGTGCTGCATTTCGACCAGAAACCATCGGCTTAAGTGTATCAAGGCGTTTCTCAAATATGCTGCTATGGTTGAGCCTTCTGCTGTTATATATCAGGCAGAATTATCAAAAATCCCGTTGAAGAAAGAAATCGCTTCACCTTCGGTTGAGTATATGAGTGAAAATGCAGTCAGTATTTTACTGAAAGAGCCTGATACATCCCAGAAACTCGGTATACGGAATCAGTTCTTCATGATCCTGGCATACGATACCGGGGCCAGGGTTCAGGAACTTGTAGATCTTCGGTTGCGGGATATACGCCTCGGCAAAACGCCAACCGCTATCCTATCCGGTAAAGGTGGAAAGGTTCGGAGCGTGCCGTTGATGAAAGCAACGGTCCAGCATTTATCCAGGTATTTATCCGTTTTCCATCATCAGGAGAATATGCTGTCGGATCGTCCTCTTTTTTATACGATCAGACAAGGCGAAGTACAGCCTCTGTCCTGCGATGGAATCCGCAAATGGATGAAACAGTATGGCCTCTCCGCAAAAGAGAAGTGCAATGAGATTCCTGATAATGTCCACCCGCACCTCTTTCGTCATAGCCGCGCCATGCATTTGTATCAAAACGGGATGGATTTAACACTGGTATCCCAATGGCTTGGCCATGCGAATTTAGAAACCACGCTCATTTATGCTCACGCTGACACAGAACAAAAACGGATGGCGATTGAAAAAGCTACTCCTAAAAACAGCCCGGCTAATAACGAACAACTGGCCCGCTACAATGTTGACGACGATGAAGTTTTGAAACGGCTATATGGCCTGAAATAGCACTTTACATAGTTATCACGATTTTGTGGCCGGCGGCGCGGAAAGGAGGCGATTTACTTGCCGCCGACCACAAAAGTTATCAATACTTTTCTTTGGGAAGTCCAATCTTTTTCGGACTTCCTTTTTCATTTCGTGATAACTATGAATTCATGATAACTGGTACATACACGTTCCATTCCCCGCAGGGGAATCACAGACGTCCGAAAAAACAATTCATCGTCCATCCCGGTCGCGGCTTCGGCCCCTGGGATAAAACTCCACGTCCTTAAAGCTCTCCTCGTCCAGGATATATTCGCCGTTTTTCCAGTTGTCGGCCACTTTCTGGCGGGCCTCCTCGCGGCTTTCCGCCTCCACCGTGACCGTCATTTCCAGCGTCTCACGGATGGTAACATCATAATGGTTCATCGCTCACGCTCCTCTCTAAAAATGGGCAGCAAAAAAGAGCGTCCATTTTCAGAACGCTCTCCAAAAAAGATATTCGTTTTTACCGCGCCTTCTCCTGTTTCAGATGACGGGTGGGGATTGCCAGCAGCTTACGCACCCGGCCCTCCAAATGCTTCTCAATAGCCTGCAAATGTTCTTCCGGCAGGCCCAGGCTTTCGTGGCGCTTGAACCGGAACCCGATCATGCGGCGAAGCTGCTCTTTCTGCTTTGGCCCCATGACTTCCGCACACACTTCCTCATAGGAGATGTTGTAGGGATTAGAACGGGTTTTTGCATACTCGTCCAGATTTGCATAATCTTCCTTGCCGGCATAGCAGAACAGGGACAGCCCGTTGTCAAAAATGGGGGCGGGCGCGATGATGCTGCCGCTGTGGTTATCCCGCAGGACGCCAAAGTTTCCAAAGTGGCGGTCCTCATTGTAGATCAGGGCGTCAAACACCAGCATACTGCGGATTTGCTCGGAAAACTCCGGCCCCAGCTTGTCGTAGTAGGCAAGGCAGGCGGCAATGCCCCCGGTTCGGACAATGCGCCCGATGGGGATATAGGCCGTGTCGATGTTGGTAAACAGGGCGCACTTAGAGGCGGTAATGCCTTTCCAGTTCTCCAGGTCATAATGCACGGCGTTCAGACGCATGGTTTCCGCAATCTGCGAAGCATAATACTCGCAGTACGGTTCCCGGCCCGTATTGGACGCGCCGGTCGTGCCGCCCTTGTAGAGATAAATCCCATCGTGGTCCACATAGCGCCACGCCTTGGGCAGCATACCGCCTGTGGTCAGCTCCGGGGATGTGGTAAACGCCTGCCGGCTCCCGCCTGCGCCGGTATAGGCCACCAGCGCCAGTATCTCGGAAAAGCGATTTTCGTAAAGATTGTATTGGGAGAATTTCCCCTCAAATCCTTCCGGCACCACCCAATAGCTGTCGTTCAGCGACAGCCCCTTGCACACGTCGATGATTCCCTTGGTGTCGTTGTGACTAAGGCCAAGGGTTTTCAAAATCTCGTCCACAAAGGCGCGGTTTTTGGGGATAACCCGCCGCTCCAGCCAATGAATGACGCCCTCGCCGGTGCGCTCCATATCCAAAGGCAGCAAATGGGCCTGCTCCTCGTTGGTGTATAAGATTTCAGCCACAAGGCCGGACAAGCCCTGCTTTTCCATGGAAAAGCGCATTAGCTCCGTATCATAAATGCGGAGACTGTAAACATGACTCATAGGCTCCTCCTTGTCGTTCAGTTCCAGTGAAACATCCTTCCCCAGCGCCGAGGCGATTTTTAAGATCATATCAAGCGTGGGGTTCTGTGTCCCACTTTCCAGGCGGTTAATGCCGGAACGCTGGATTCCCAGCCGTCTGGCCAGCTCTGCCTGGGAAATGCCCTGTTCCAGACGGGCCTCCACAAGCTGGGATATGATTTTCTGCCGTTTGCGCAGTTCATCCATACTCTCACCTCACTGCTTCAATGTTAACATATATGATAACAATTTGCAAGAGGGAGAATCTGTCGAAGCTGGGAAACCGGCAACTCACCGCTCCGGCTCTTTGCTGTGGCTGCCCCGAATGGGAATCCCCAGCCGGTGGCACAGAAAATCATTCACATCCTTTCCACGGGGCGGGGGTTTGTTCTCCACCCGGTAGCCTTCCGGCATGACAGCCATGATCGCCTTGGCCGCCAGCCTGCCGGCGGTATCATTGTCCAGATGGAGATAGATGGTTTTCACATGGGGGTGGTCCTCCAAAAACCGGGTGAGGGCCACCGGCAGCTTGCTTTCCTCGATCTTTTTCTTCGGCTGATACACCCCGGCCAGGGACAGCAGGTTGTGCCGCCGCCAGTCAATCCCGTCCAGCTTGCAGAGCGTGGCGTAGGACATGACATCAATGGCGCACTCGCATAGATGGACCGCCGGATTATCCACGCAGGCGGGCAGGGCAAAGGAAAAGTGCTTATCACTGCCGCTTAAATCCCCGTGGAACCGGGCTTCGCTAATTCCCCGCAGGCAGCCGAACCGCGCCTTGCCATCCTTGTCGAAACCTACGAAAACCACGTTGCTGTGGCCTTTGTTCCGGCTTTCATAGATTCGTCCAGTCTGCACACAGTAGTCCAAAATCTCCTGGTCGATGCCCCGGCCTTTGAGATAGGCCATCATCGCCCGGTTATCCGGGGCGGCCTGGGGCAGAAGCAGGTGCTTGGGCTTTTCCTCCTTCGGCGCTGGCACAAAGGAAGGCGGGGGGATGGCCGTCCTGCCGGAGATGGTTTCCATGGCCTCCAAAAAGGAATAGCCGTTGACCTTGATAAGATAGTCCAGCGCGCTGTAACCGCCGATCCCACGGGAAAACCAGCACCACTTTCCGTTGGAGATCCGCAGGCTGTCATGAGTCTTGGTACAGTAGACATTGCCGGACACATGAACCAGCTCCTGGGGTTCGCAGGTCTGCAGGTAGGTGAGCAAATCCACCTGCCTTGCCCGTTCGATGGCTTCTGAATCGTAAAAAGGCATAAAAAAATACAGCCCCCTTCACATAGCCGTAGATTAGCCGCCCCATGTGGGGGTAGCTGGCTATGTAAAGGGGGCTGTACTCTTTTCAGATATGGAAAAAGCCGACTGGATCGCTCCAATCGGCCCTTTTCTGCATATACTTTTGCAATTTATATGCAGATATGAATGGGGAATGTGCAGTTTTGGGCGGCAGCTTTAAGCCATAGCAGGTTTCCTTGCCTCGATATAGAGGTCGATGTCCTCCACAATATAGTTGGCTCCGGTGGTGTGCAGGGCTTCATAGCAGGAATACACATAGACCCATATATCATAACGGGTAAAGAGTTCCGCCACCTGCCTGCCCGTCAAGTGTTTGGCGTTTTTGTAGGTTTCCACGCAATAAATGAGGAAATCGCCCTGTTTGGTCATATCCACCCTTCTTTCAGCACTGTATCACACTCTTAGATCAGTATGTGTCACTCAGCAGGAAGTCCGCCAAATGCACGATCTTCACGCCATTGACATTTCCTGCGGCCAGTTCATCCAGCGTTACCACATATTTCGGATAGTGGTCTTTGATTTCGAGGAGATTGGCAACCTCCCGATCCGATTCCTCCGGCAGCCTGCGGCACACCTGAACGTAGATACGCTCGTCGCGCTGCACCGCCACAAAATCAATCTCTTTCGTTTCATTTTTCCCGATATAAACTTCATAGCCCCGCCGCCGCAGTTCAAAATACACGATGTTTTCCAGCATAGCGGCAATGGACTTCGGATTAAAACCCATGATGCAGTATTTCAGAGAAGCGTCTGCCAGATAGAATTTTTCCTGGGTTTTCAGCACGGATTTTCCCTGCAAATCATACCGCTGGCAGCGATAGATCACAAACGCCTTTTCCAGCCAGTTCAGATAGTTGTAAACCGCCTCCACGGATAGGGAACGCCCCTCGCTTTTGAGGAACTTCGCAATGGCGTTGGCTGAAAAGGTCTTGCCTACATTTTCCACGATATACTTTACAACACGGTTGAATAAATCGAAGTTCATGATATTGTGCCGCTTTGTAATATCGTTGGTAATTACAGAGTTATAGATTCCCTCCACGATCTGATAGGCAGAGCGTTCGTCAAAGCTGCCCAGCGCCACAATGGGGAATCCACCCAGCCGCAGGTATTCGTTTAACAGCTCCTTTGGGGAACGGGAATCTGATTTCTTAAACTCCAAATATTCAGCGAAAGACAGCGTATAAACCGGAATGGAGATATACCGTCCCGTCAAATAGGTGGAGATCTCGCTGGACATCAGTTTGGAATTGGAGCCGGTCACATAAATGTCGGTATTGGCATTTTCCAGCAGGCTGTTGACAGCTTTTTCCCAGCCGGTAATTTCCTGTACTTCGTCCAGCAGCAGATAGTAGCGCCCATTGCTGGTCATTTGCTCCTTGATGCCCTGATACATAGCCTTGTCGGTCATACCGTCGTCAAAGTCCTCCGACGTATAGCGCATACTGATAATGTGGTCTGCGGCAATCCCGCTTTTCAGCAGATCATCCCGCAGCATATCTAAAATTGTGGATTTACCACAGCGCCGGATTCCTGCCAGTATCTTCACCAGCGGAACATCCCGATAGGTTTTCAGCGTGTTCATATATTGTGGTCGGATAATCATATCGTTCGCCTCCTTGTTCCTTTCTAATAGTATAGCGAAAAACCCCAAGAATATCAATAGTTTTTACTTGTAATCCGTAAAAACTTATTATCCATAAAACCTTTTTTGGGTTTGAATGAATTTTGGTATGTAAAAGGCGGCATGAATTTCTCCATGCCGCCTAAAGAGCTATTCAGTTTTGAAAGCGCCGATTTTCTTCAGATAGGCAAATCCATCTGCATGACCCCGGAAGTAGATGTGTTCCCGTTCCATATTATCGGCCCGCATATACAGCCGGATAAATTCCTTCCAGGCTTCATGCTCCTCAGCAGTAAAAGAAAGTTCTCCCTTGCCCTCCAGCAGAGCGCCAATCACAGGATTTTGACGTTTCAGTTCCTCCATCTGGGCCTTTAACTTGGCATATTCCGGGCTGGCAGCCGCCAAATCCATCACAATGTCGCTGTCGATTTCAGAAAACTGCTCGGAAATGCGCTCCGGGAGCAGGCAGTAGCTATCGTCCATCTATCATCACCCCTTGTTACGATTTTTATTATACTATACCTGCCCCGCAGCGCAATGGCAAATGTGCGATCACCTTTCTTTCTGCGCTTTGGCTTTCTGTTTGGCTTCGGCGGCCTTGGCCTGTTCCTGGACGGTATCCCAAATATTTTCCATGTGGGATGTTTCTTTATCTTCCCACCGCTCAAAAATCTGCTTCAAGGGCTTGCCGGATTTCAGCAGTGCCCTGGCCTGACTGTTCTCCAGATCGTTGTACTCTAACGACATCAGGATGTCCTCCCGCACCGTGTACTCGTAGGCGTGGTTCAGAATCTCAGCCGGCGGCTGGGAAAGCAGCCAATCCCGGAACTGCTCCTGTTCCGCAAACATTTTCTCATAGAGCCTGGTATTCAATTCTTCGTTGGTCATTATATCCTCCTTTACCGTGCCAGCTCCACAACCCTCCGGGCAGGAACCTCCTCGCCCTCGTCGGGGCCGTCGTCCATCAGCGTCTTGTCCTTCTCATCCATGTTGAGCAGAATATTCAGCTCTTTCAAACGGGATGTTTTCTCCGCCAGCTCCTCCTCGCGGGCAAAAGGTGTAGCCAGTTCGGTGCGGGCGTTTTCAAGCTGGGTCTTGGTTTCCTCCAGGCTGTTCTGCTCGGCCTGCAAACTACCCGTAAGGTTCTCCAGCGCGTTGTCCAGGCGAGTAATATTGCCGAACACATCCGCCCCCAGCGTCACCGTATGGGAAAGAGTGCCTTTGAGTGTGATCCGGTACTCGTTGCTCCTGCCATCATAGGCCAGCACCATGGAAAAGCCCCGGTACTGCCCCAAAAGAACAGCGTCGGAACCAGTCATGCGGGTGCAAACATCAATGATAGCCTTGCCGGCGTCCTCTTTTTCGGTGTAGTGCCTGCCATCCACCTCCATGCCGCAGAAGCCCTCCTGGGCCTTGGGGTGGGCCGCCGCCAGCGCCACATCCTGCTCATAGCCCGCGATCCGTTCCGTGAGCCGGGTGATTTCCTCCGGGTACTTGCGGTACACCAGCTCCTCCAGCGCATATACCTGGTTCAAGTGGCTGGCTTTCAGCATATTCAGCCGCGCCACCTCCATATCCAGGTTGCACTTCTCGATGATTAACGGATTGCCGGTGGCCAATGCCTTGATTTCCGAATAGCTGAGGGCAGTTTCATCTACATCATCCGCCACACGGACGGGGGCCTTGCTGGTCATGATCTGGGCGATGAACTTCTGCTTGTTCTCCACAAGCTGGTAGAGGTAAGCGTCAAAAGTGCCTTCCGTTACATACCGATAGATTTCCACCTCCTCATTTTCGTTGCCCTGGCGGACGATGCGCCCCAGCCGCTGCTGCAGATCAGAAGGCCGCCAGGGGCAGTCTAAATCGTGCAGGGCAATGAGCTTATCCTGGACGTTAGTACCCGCACCCATTTTAGCTGTGGACCCCAGCAGCACCCGCACCTGCCCGGCGCGCACCTTGGAAAACAGCTCCTTCTTTTTGGCTTCGCTGTCTGCCGTGTGGATAAAGGCGATTTCTTCTTCCGGGATACCGGCGTCCATCAGTTTCTTTTTTAGGTCGTCATAAACACTGAACGAGCCATCGGTGGTAGGTGTGGACAGGTCGCAGAACACAAGCTGGGCAGAGCGTTTTTCTTTGGTCTGTTCCCAGATGCGGAACACATTCCGGGCACAGACAGCCACCTTGCCATTGGGGTCGTCGGCGGCAAGGGGATTGATGAGCCGCATATCCAGAGCCAGTTTTCTTCCGTCGTTCGTAATGCGAAGCATATTGTCCACATGGGGGTCAACCCCTCCGGCACGGATTTTCTCTGCCCGTTCTGCCAGTCCCCTTATCATCTCTTTCTGAAGCTCCGAGGGCTGGATCACTTCCGTGTGGAAGTTTGCCTTGGGAACGGGCAGACAAAGCATATCCGCTGTTTGGATGTCGGCAACCTCCTTGAAGGCAGCCATCAGCTCCGGCAGGTTATAAAACTTGGCAAACCGGGTTTTTGCCCGGTAGCCTGTGCCCTCCGGCGATAACTCGATAGCTGTAACCGTCTCTCCGAAGCTACTCGCCCAATCATCGAAATGGACAAGGCCCATCTCCTGCAGGAGCCTGTACTGCAAATACCTCTGGATGGTGTAAAGCTCTACCATGGAGTTGGAGATAGGGGTGCCGGTGGCAAAAATCACGCCGCGCCCGCCGGTCAGCTCGTCCAGGTACTGCGTTTTCATAAACAGATCGCTGGATTTCTGGGCTTCGGTCTGGGCAATGCCGCCCACGTTTCGCATTTTTGTCGCCAAAAACAAGTTCTTAAAATAATGGCTCTCATCAATAAAGAGCCTGTCAACACCAAGCTGCTCAAACGTGACCACATCATCCTTGCGGCTCTGGTCGTTGAGCTTTTGTAGCCTTGTCTCCAGCGATTTCCGGGTACGCTCCATCTGCTTGACCGTGTAGCGTTCCGCCTTCTGTGCCTTGGCCTGCTCGATTCCTTCCAGGATTTCTTCAATCTGGCGCTCCAAAATGGCCTGCTGGCGCTCCAGGCTCATGGGGATTTTTTCAAACTGGCTGTGGCCGATGATGATGGCGTCGTAGTCCCCGGTGGCAATGCGGCTGCAAAACTTCTTGCGGTTCTGGGTTTCAAAATCTTTCTTCGTGGCAACTAAAATATTGGCGCTGGGATAGAGCTGGAGCCATTCCGCCGCCCACTGCTCGGTGATGTGGTTTGGCACCACGATCAGCGACTTGGTGCAAAGGCCCAAACGCTTCATCTCCATGGCAGCGGCCACCATCTCGTAGGTTTTGCCTGCCCCTACTTCGTGAGCCAGTAGGGTGTTTCCGCCATACAAAATGTGCGCAATGGCATTGATCTGATGGGGACGTAAGGAAATTTCCGGGTTCATGCCCTCAAACCGGATGTGCCGCCCATCATACTCACGGGGACGGACGCCGTTGAAGGTTTCGTTGTAAATACGGCACAGCAGTTCCCGGCGGTCGATGTCTTTCCAGATCCACTCGGCAAACTTCTGCTTGATGAGTTCCTGCCGGTCCTGGGCAATCGCGGTTTCCTTTTTGTTGAGGACAGGCTTTTTCTTGCCGTTCTCGTCCTCAATATAGTCAAATACCCGCACATCCCTTTGATTTAGGGTCTGCTCCAGGATGTGGTAGGCACTCATCCGCTTGGTGCCGTAGGTGGTAATGGCTTTCACATTGCTGCGGTCGGCGTTTTTCTCCCGAATACTCCATTGGCCGGTGGCTTCGGAGCGCAGGATTCTGATACGGTCCCGCACATAGTAATTGGGGGTGAGCAGCTCCACCATGAATTGCTGGTACACCTCGATGGGCACCCAGTTCGCGCCAATGCGCACCCCAATTTCACCAGCGCCCAGGTCCTGGGGCTGGACAGCCTCCAGAGCCTCCACATTCCGGTGGGCGGTTTCTTTCTGATTGTCAGGGGCCACTTCCAGAAAGGCTTTTGCCATCCGCAGCTTGTGGCGCACTTTCCCGGAAAGGTACTCATCCGCCGTGACAAAGGGATAGCGGCCCAGGTCGGCCAAAGAAGGCAGGATGTCCTCCGGGTTCTCCGCGCAGCGAATATCCCGGTAGATCACCCCGGCAAGTTCCTTTTCCAGTTCCTCCGGGGATTTGCCCGACAACTCTGCCATATAGTCCATATCCACACGAGCTTTTTCCGAAATGGACACCGCCAATGCTTCACTGGCCGTATCCACGCTGGTAACAGCCACATGGGGCCGGATGGTGCGCCGGGTGAACATATCGGCTTTTCTTTTTAGGTTGCCCTGCTCATCCAGCACCTCCAGAGAGCACAAGAGGCAGTAGCTGGAGTCCTCCGAAAAGGCCAGCTTGTTGCCGCGGCTACTGATAAGGCCGTACTTAGAGGTGAAGCTGTCGTAAAGGGCGTTGAGTTTCTGCTGCTCGGATTCAATATCCTCGTCCGGGTAGCCTTCGGTTTGGTACTCAATGAGCCTGCGGACACATTCCCGCAGCTCGATCATGCCACGGATACGGTTTTCCGCCGTGACGGAGACTTCCACCGGATGCATGAGGCTGTTTTCCCGGTAGTACACCTGGCCGTCCGTAATCGTATAACTAAAGTTCTTTACATTGGGGTCGGCGGGGATGGATTTATCTTCCTCCTCGTCCAGCTCCTCCAGCTCGCAGGGCTTGATTTCCGCCTGCAAAAACTGGACGGCATTGGCAAGCTGCTCGGACAAATCTTCCCCCTCGCGGGCTTTGCAGGCGCTGTCCGGCCCGAACCGGGTGGATTCCATCACCATGTCGCCTAAAATCATCTCCGGGTGCTGCACGAAATAGCGGTTCATGCGGATTCCGTTTTCATCCGTGTCCAAATGCACCCAATCCGGTTCCAGATCGGTGATGTGGTCGCGCTTTTGCAGGAAAATGACGTCGCTGGTCACTTCCGTTCCGGCGTTCCGCTTGAAGGTGTTGTCCGGCAGGCGGATGGCCCCGATGAGGTCGGCGCGCTGGGCAAGATACCTGCGGACGGCGGAGTTTTCCTTATCCATGGTGCCTTTTGAAGTGACAAAGGCAATCACGCCTCCGGGCCGCACTTTATCCAGCGCCTTTCCGAAAAAGTAATCATGGATGAGCCAATGGTGCTTGTCGTATCGCCTATCCAGCACCTTGAAATCCCCAAAGGGGACGTTTCCTACAGCTACATCAAAAAAGCTGTCGGGCATTTGCACGGTTTCAAAGCCGTTTACGGAAATGCT
>OLVZ01000768.1_pt1 | contig 30035 bp, 24 predicted proteins | sample 1673341 | NCBI WGS metagenome assembly OLVZ01 (sample SAMEA3178944, study PRJEB25190) | human gut metagenome | biome: human gut; feature: human-associated habitat; material: faeces | place: Austria | collected 2013 | reverse complement strand
CATGTCAGAGCCGCGACGTGACCGAGCCGCAGCGAGAAAAAGGCCCCACTCGAAATTGGATTAATAGCCATCAAAAAAGCCTGATTTATCAGGCTTTTTGACGAGCGTAGCGAGATTTTTTGTGAAAACTTGTTTTCACAAAAAATGTGGCGTTTTTTAAGCGTGCAAAAAAGTCACAGACTTTTTTGACACGCTTAAATCTCCGACCGCCGGTCGGAGATTTAAATTACTGATATTGCAGGAAGTTTTGCCGCGGCTTGGGTCGGTATTTTACGCCCGAGACCAATCCGACTGCGGCATACATTGCGACGATCGACGAGCCGCCGTAGCTGAAAAACGGAAGCGTTATGCCGATAACCGGCGTTATGCCGATGCACATGCCTATGTTAATAAAGGTCTGGAACGCAAGCGCCGTTGCAACGCCGAAGCAGATGAGCATTCCGAACGGGCTGCCCGAGCGCACGCCGATGATGCAGCAGCGGATGATGATTATGCTAAGCAGAACGATGATGATTATGCCGGCGACCATGCCAAGCTCCTCGCCTATCGAGGCAAAGATACAGTCTGTGTGCCTTGCGTTATAGCTGCTCTGCGAGAAGCTGCCCTCGCCGAAGCCCACGCCTGTCCAGCGGCCGGAGGCAAGCGCCTCCTTGCACAGATTTGTCTGCCACGTTATGCCCTGACCCGTGGGATCGACCACGTCGGGAATGTACGGCGCGAGGATGCGTTTTTTTTGATAATCGCCAAGGAAGAAGTTCCAGAACAGAGGGGTCATTGCCGCAACGACAGCCGCTGCCGCAGCCATCCAGTACCACGCGATGCCTGCGCAGATGAGCATGACCATGAAAATAGCGAGGAATATAAGCGCGCTGCCCAGGTCGTTGGGGATAACGGTTATAAGACCGAAATACAGTGCCCAGTGAATGCCGAGCTTCAGAACCGACGGGAATTTGTTGAGCGTGCGCTGCTCTTTATATGTCGCCATCTGTTTTGCGATAAGGACGATGAATATGACCTTTACGATCTCCGACGGCTGAACGCCGATGCCGGCAAAGCGATACCATGCACGCGAGCCGACCTCGTCGCCCTTGCCGAAGAAGATAAGTCCGACGATGAAAAGAACGTTGAATATCGTAAGATACACCCACTTGTCGGCGATAAGATCGGGGTCTATGACCGTGAACACGACGAATGCGCCGATGCCGAGGAACATTGCAAAGCCTTGGACGACGACGTATTTTGCCCAGCCGTAGGAGCTTGTCATACTGTAGATCATGACGATGCCGAAGATCGTGCATATCATGCAGACAGCGAGAAGAAAAATATCCGCCCGTTTAAAAAAGTCTTTAATTTTTCTGGAATCGATTTTAATCATCGCCGCCGCCCTTCAAAAATGCCCGATTTCACAAATAATCGCAGCTTGATACGCTACATTTTAGCATATTATTGCCCTTTACGCAATGAGGTATCTTGTGGTATAATTCAAATTCAGAAAAAGTTTAAAAAATGAGGTGAGGTCAGTGCAGACATATATAAGCCACAGTGAAGCGGAAACAGAGAGCATAGGCGAAAAGTTTGCAAAGGATCTCCCCGACGGAACCGTTATTGCCATGTACGGCGACCTCGGAGCCGGAAAAACCGCCTTCGTGCGCGGCATGGCAAAGGGCATGGGGCTTACGTGCCGTGTGTCCAGCCCGACGTTTACCATCGTAAACGAATACATCGGCGAGCGCGAGCTTATCCATTTCGACATGTATCGCCTTGAGAGTGCGGACGAGCTGTTCGACATCGGCTGGGAGGATTATCTCCGCCGCGGAGCCGTGTGCGCCGTCGAATGGAGCGAAAAGGTCGAGGATGCGTTTTTTGGCGACGAGATCGTCCTGCGCATCGAAAAGCTCGGCGACAGCGAAAGAAAGATCACCATTGAGGAGGGAAATGCAAAATGCTGATACTTGCACTTGAATCCTCTGCAAAAGCCGCATCCGTTGCGCTTATGGAGGACGATAAGCTCATCGCGCAGTACAGTCAGTGCAGCGGACTTACTCACAGCCGCACGCTTCTGCCGATGGTGGATGATATGCTCAAAAATACTGAAAATACAATTGCCGGCGTTGATCTTATCGCCGTCGCTCACGGACCGGGTTCCTTCACGGGGATCAGAATCGGTGTTTCCACCGTCAAGGGTCTTGCATGGGCAGCCGATAAGATGTGCGTCGGCGTTTCTACGCTTGAGGCGATGGCGTGGCACGGAGTGCCCGCAGGCGGCATTATCTGCCCGGTTATGGACGCGCGCCGCAGTCAGGTGTATAACGCGCTGTTTGAAATAAAGTACGGAAAGCCTGTTCGCCTGTGTGACGACAGGGCGATAGCTCTTTCAGAGCTTGCCGGGGAGATACGCGGCAAAAACGTCTTTCTCGTCGGCGACGGGGCGTTCATTGCAAGCGATTATATGAAAAACGCCGGCATAGACTGCCGCATGGCGCCGTCAAACCTCGTGTATCAAAGCGCCTATGGCGTGGGCATGGCCGCACTTGATAAAACGCCGGGTACGGCAGATGATCTGCTGCCGGTGTATCTTCGCCTGAGCCAGGCCGAGCGCGAGCGCCAGGAGCGCATGAATAAATAATGTATAGAAACCGGGTCTCCGGTGTATATAAATAGGCTCCGACCAGGAGCGGACTAAAAAGGAGAAAAATAATGAGCAAGGTATGCGTATTTGACCACCCCCTCATCCTTCACAAGCTGTCGATACTCAGAGACAAGGGCACTTCCGTCAAGGAATTCAGAGAGCTCGTTTCCGAGATAGCGATGCTCATGTGCTATGAAGCCACGAGAGATCTTCCCCTCGAGGATGTCGAGATTGAAACTCCCGTTGCAAAGGCAACCGTTAAGCGCATCGCCGGCAAAAAGCTTGCGATCGTTCCCATCCTGCGCGCCGGCCTCGGCATGGTCGATGGTATGGTCAGCATGATGCCCAACGTAAAGGTCGGCCACATCGGCCTGTTCCGCGATCCTGAAACTCTCGAGCCTGTGAAGTATTACTTCAAGATGCCGCCCGATATCGATGAGAGAGACGTTATCGTAGTTGACCCCATGCTTGCAACCGGCGGATCGGCCTCCGCTGCTATCCAGTTCCTTAAGGACGACGGCGTGAAGCATATCAAGCTCATGTGCATCATCGGTGCTCCCGAGGGCGTTGAGCGCATGCAGAAGGATCACCCCGATGTCGATATCTATGTTGCCGCTCTCGACGATCATCTAAATGAGCACGGCTACATCGTTCCCGGTCTCGGCGACGCAGGCGACCGTATCTTCGGCACAAAGTAAGTCAGCATAATAGTTTAAGCCCGACAGGTGTTCCTGTCGGGCTTTTTCGTTTTTATTATATTGTGTGCTTTTCCTTCTCTGCCATGCTTATCGCGGCGTAAGAGACACCCAGCAGAATGAAATACGCGAACAGATCCCTCGGATAGAACCAGATGTATTCCACGATGCAGGAAAACGCAATGCCGATAAACGAGGCGGCGCAGGCAATGAGCACGGTCTTTGTAAGCGTGCTCGAGCCTCTGCGCGCGATAACGGAGTTTTTGATGCTGCGCAGGGCAAGCCACATGAACGATACAAAGCCGAGTATTCCGGTTTCGAGAATAAGCTCAAGATACAGTGACTGCGTGTGTGCCGCGCCGTCGATCGCAAGCGGCTGAGCATACAGCGGATACAGCGACGCAAACGCGGTCGGCCCGAGGCCGATGCCGCTTACGCCGTAGTCGCGGATCATGTACTCAACGCCCTGCCACAGCGCAAAGCGGTGCTGCGCGGAGGAGTCGATGTGTCCGCTGCTTCCGAGAAAGCTTGTGACTATGCTCGTGAGCCTTGTTATTATCGTCGAGGGCAGCAGCGGTATTGCAAGCAGCGCCAGCGCGATGAAAAGCGGAATGAGCTTTTTGTTGCGCAGCCAGATGTAAACAAAGGCTGCGAGCATAAGCGATATCCAGCCCGAGCGTGAGTAGGTCATGATAAGCGCAACGGCAGGGAACGCAAGTCCGAGCAGAAGCAAAACACAGCTCAGCTGCTTTTTGCGCGTTCCGGCAAACGCCGCGCACAGCGGCATGAACAGAACGAGAAATTCCGAGAAGTTGTTCGGGTTATCGAGCGTCGATGTAACTCGGCTGGGGATGCCGGTGTTGAGCTTGAGATCGGTGAAGGATGCGCTGACGTAAACAAGGCCGAACTTGCGCTGGATAATGGCGTAAAGCGAGGTGAGGATAACGGCGGCATAGATAAATGCAAGCAGCTTCACAAGGCGCTTTTCGTCGCTTATATCGGCGGCAATGACGTAGGTGAAGATAAATGCCGCAATGAAAAACAGCAGTATTCTTATGCTGTCGGAGCGGCTCTGCGTAAACAGCAGGCTGACAAGCAGCGCTATTGCAAACAAAGCAAACGGAAATCCGAGCTTGTCCGGATACAAAAGCTTTCGCTTTCCGCAGCCGACGAGGATAAGATACAGTGCAAGGAAGCTCACGGCGGCAATGACCGCGTATGCGTTGTTCCAGCTCTCGTGCGGCATGACGAACATAAGGCATATAAACGCGCCGAGCAGGAACTCAAAGTTCAGAATAAAGCTGCCGCGGCAAAGCCTTGCAATAAGGCTGCCCTCCCACGCCGGGGCGAAAAAGCCTGCAATGGCGGATAGAATTTTTTCGATAAGATCAAGGATGAAGCGGATAATGCGCGCAAACAGCGAAGTCTCGTACACCGCCTGGATGCGGTCGCCGCGCCGCAGCCACTTTACCAGAGCAAGATCGTCGTAAGCTCGCTTAAACGGTTTCCAGATCTTTTCGAGTATGGCAAAGAACACGCTGTGAGTCCAGGCATTATAAACATAATTTAATATAGCGCCGTACTGCAAATAAGCCGCCCTCCTTTCGCGTTGATATCAAGGCTCATAATTACGCTGCTTCGGAAACGCCGGAAACGCTGGCGTAGATGGTTGCCTTGCCGAAATGCATGGTGAAGCTTGCGCCGACACCGTATAGCCTGCCGCCGACGTAAAGACCCTTCTCCGTGAGGTTGCCCTCAAGCTCGACCGTCACGGTGACGGCGTCGTTATATGCTACCTCGGCCTTGGCCTGATTGCCGTCGGCATCAACAAAGTAAGTGTACGACGGCTCGCTTTCAACGGCAACTACCTTGCCGAAATCGACGTTTGTCGTATCCTCAAAGGCAGGAGCGCCGATCTCTATCGCGTCGGCTGCGCCGATCTGAGCCTTATAGCAGAAAAACTGAACCCTGACTGTGCTCGTCTCGGTTTTCGTGGCTTCCTGAGCAGGGGTGAAGGCCTTGGTTGCGAAAAATACGGCAGCTGCGATAATGACAAGGATTATCAGCAGGTCGATAATGTTGATTTTTCCGAAAAGTTTTCCGTTTTTGTCGATCATTTTTTCAATACCTTTCAAGATTATTTATATGTTTCAAACACGTCGAGTGCAAGCTTGCGCAGGTCAAACTCCTCGCTTACCTTCTTTAACGCATTTGCCGAATACTCTGCGCGCAGAGCGTCGTTTTCCATAAGCTCAAGCATCGCGTCGGAAAAACCGTCGCTGTCGCCGAATTTGAGGACTCTGCCGCAGACCGTGTGCGTTTCGGCAAGGTCGCGGTTTCCGCCGACATCGGTCACGACAAGCGGAACACCGGCGTTCATTGCCTCAAGTATCGCAAAGCTCATTGCCTCATTTTTCGAGCTCGTGTTCAGATAAAGATCCGAAGCCTTCAGCATTCTGTCCGAATCGCGGCGGAAGCCGAGCTGGATAACGCGGTCGCTCATGCCGGAGTTTGTGCTCATAACGGCAAAGTCGTCAAACTCCTCGCCGTCGCCGGCAATGAAGCACACAAAGGGCTTATCGGTCTTGCGCCTGAGCTTTGCAAGCGAGGCAAGCAGGAAGGGCAGTCCCTTTTCCGGGGCGTAGCGCGCCATGATTGACATGACGAAGGTATCGTCATTAACGCCGAAATCACGGGCAAAGCTGCGGTCATACACGCGCTCGCGCTTCGGCTCGACTCCGTTGTAAACCACCTGAATGCGGTCTTTTTTCACGCCGTTTGAGACCATTATGTCCGCGCCCTGACGGCACACGGCGATTATTCGGTGGTCAAACGGAGTGAACAGCCGGTTGAGTATCTTCCATTTCGTGTTCTGATATATGGTAAGATGGCTCGTGTACACGACCTTTACCTTGCGGTAGAAAAGCTTGGACAGGATGGCGATGACGTTTTCCATGGGATATTGCGCGTGGATAACGTCGATTTTGTTCTCGCGGCAATAGCCTGCAAGCTTCTTTGCCGCAGAGAGAGCCTTTTTTGTGCTCATCTCAAACCGGAAGCATGCAAAGCCCTCGCTGCTCACGGTTTCCGAAAGCTGGCCGGGAACATTGTAGGCCAGATGGCATGTTTCGCCCTGCCCGGCCAGAATGTGCATAAGGTTCAGAACGTATTTTTCGGTTCCTGCTTTTCCTGCATAATTTATCAGGTACAGGATGTTCATATAAACACCTCTATTTTTTAAACTTGTCCTTATAATATACAATGTAATTGCATCGTTTTCAAGAACAAAAGGTTAAGGTTTAATTCTGTTGTGCAACAGTTTGAACCTAATGTATATTGACTTAGCAAATATTTGCGGTATAATATTGGCAAACTATACATCGTGTATATGAAGGTGCTGGGGATGAATATTAAAAGCCTAAACAGGAAGCTGAACAAGAAGTTCGTGGGAAGGGTCACGGCAAGGCTCAGTGACGGCTGCATCGTGCTCACGGGCGAGCTTGACGATTGGAACGACGTTGTCGATGCCGGCATGACCGCGGCAACGCCGCATTCGAGCACGCACGTTGTAAACGATATTGTTTTCACTGCTGCTCCGGAGGAGAAAATGCATGTGCCGGCTTTGAGCGACAATGCGCTTGAGGGAGATAGGCCGGATGTTCTCGTCATCGGCGGCGGCATATCCGGCTGCTCGGTGGCGCGCGAGCTTGCGAGATACAAGCTCAATGTTCTGCTTATCGAGAAGGAAGCCGATCTCGCGCTCGGCGCGTCCGGCCGCAATGACGGCGAGGTGCATCCGGGCGTTGACCTTTCCAAGGGCTCGCTCAAGCACAAATACATAAGGCGCGCAAACCACATGTACGAAGACCTCTGCCGCGAGCTTGACGTTCCCTTTAAGCGCACGGGGCAGTACGCCTGCTTTACGCACAAAAGCTGGCTGCCGTTTGTTAGCCTCTATGCCAAATGGCGCAGAGATCATGACGGCATTGAGGATACATGCATCGTCATGGGCGACGAGATACGCAAAAAAGAGCCGAGTATATCGGCAGATGTCGCCTTTGCACTGTCAAATCCCTCGTCGGGCAGCGTAAGCCCGTATAATCTTGTCATTGCTTATGCCGAAAACGCGGTGCAAAACGGTGCGAGAGTTTCGCTCAACACTGCCGTTACAGGCATGGACGTTTCGGACGGGATGATAAAAGCCGTGCACACAAACCGCGGAACGATCTATCCGCGCGAGGTGATAAACTGCGCCGGAGTCTACTCCGACGTTGTTGCGCAGATGGCGCAGGACAGATTTTTCAGCATTCATCCGCGCCGCGGCACAAACTCTATTCTTGACAAAAAAACCGGCGCTTCATTCGGAACGATCGCGTCCGTCGTCGGCGCAAAAACGCCGGGACATACGCACACAAAGGGCGGCGGCATACTGCACACGGCGCACGATAACCTGCTCATAGGCCCCGACGCCGTCGAAACGCCCGAGCGCGAGAACACCGCCACCGATGCCGACAGCATCGCGCGCGTTTTCGCAAAGCAGAAAATAACCATGCCCACTCTGACGGAGAAGGACATTATAACATATTTCACCGGCGTCCGCGCGCCGACCTACGAAGAAGATTTCATTATCGAGCCGGGCAGAAAAACGAAGAATATCTACCACGTTGCCGGCATACAATCTCCCGGACTTACGACGGCTCCGGCAGTCGCTCAGGACGTTGCCGAGTATGTCGCGAAGCTCTTTAACGCGGAGAAAAAATCGGACTTTGACCCCGTGCGAAAGGCTCCTCCGCATCTTGCGGAGATGAACGACGCCGAGCGCGCCGAGCTTATACGCCAAAATCCAGATTACGGCGTTATCGTGTGCCGCTGCGAGGAAGTCAGCCGCGGCGAGATACTCGATGCACTCAGAAGCCCCGTCTGCGTGCCGACGCTCGATGGAGTGAAAAAGCGCGTCAGACCCGGCATGGGCAGGTGCCAGGGCGGCTTCTGCTCGCCGCTGGTCACGAAAATAATTGCGGAATATCTCGGCGTTCCGCTCACGGAGGTAATGAAAAGCTCCGATCGGTCGCCGATAGTTTTCGGAAGCAAAAAGGGAGGCAGCGACAATGCATGATTACGATGTTATCGTGATAGGCGGCGGCCCTGCCGGCCTTGCGGCCGCACTGGCCGCAAACGAAAACGGCGCGAGAGTGCTCGTTGTTGAGCGCGAGGAGCGCCTTGGCGGAATGCTCAAGCAGTGCATACATGACGGCTTCGGCCTGCGCCGCTTCGGCGAGCGCCTTGCAGGCCCCGAGTATGTCGAGCGCTTCATGGATAAGATAGCGCAGTCGGATATCGAAGCGGCCTGCAATACCTTCGTCACGCGCGCGGAAAAAACCGACAGCGGTTTTGCCGTGACATTAGTATCGCGCGAAGGCCTGCGCACCGTTGCGGCCAAAAGCCTTGTCCTTGCCACCGGTTGCCGCGAGAGAAGCGCAAAGCAGGTGTTTATCCACGGAACGCGCCCGGCAGGCGTGTTCACCGCCGGCACCGCGCAGCATTTCACAAACCGTCTCGGTGTCATGCCGACGAAAAAATGTGTTATCCTCGGTTCGGGCGATATCGGCCTTATCATGGCGCGCAGACTTACTCTTGAAGGAGCGGAGGTCCTCGGCGTTTATGAAATTAACCCCACGCCTTCGGGACTTACGCGAAATATCTATCAGTGCCTTACCGATTATAATATACCCCTGCACCTGAGCCACACTGTAACGCGCGTGTTCGGAAAGGACAGACTCGAAGCTGTCGAGGTCTGCGCCGTTGACGAAAACTATAAGCCCATCCCGGAGAGCGCCGAAAGGATCGAGTGCGATGCGCTTATCGTCTCCGTCGGACTTATCCCGGAAAATGAGCTTGCCCAGTCGCTGGGCGTTGAGCTTGATAAGCACACGGGCGGCCCTATGTGTGATGCGCAGCTTATGACAAAGGTTCCGGGCATATTCTCCTGCGGAAACGCATTGCATGTAAACGACCTTGTTGACTTCGTTTCCGAATCCGGCGAGGAGGCCGGAAGAAACGCGGCGGCATGGTGCGGCGCAAAGCAGCGCAGAGTGGATATAAACATCGGCGGCGAGTTTTTGTATCTTGTTCCGCAGCAGATAGACCTTGAAAGCGATAATTCAAAGACGGTCGTCTACTTCCGCTCGAAAAAAGTTCTGGACAAAAGCGTTCTGCGCCTTAAAATAGACGGTGAGGAGGTCTGGAAAAAGACCTATCCGTTCCTGCGTCCGCCCGAGATGCAGCAGCTTACGCTTGATATGACAAAATACGATATAAACGAAAACAGCGACGTGCGCTTTGAGATCGAGGTGGTAAAATGAAACAGCTCGTATGCATAGGCTGTCCTCGCGGCTGCCGCCTTACCATTGATGAGAATAACGGCGAATACACAGTCACCGGAAACACCTGCCCGAGAGGCAAGGAGTTTGCAATAAGCGAGATGACAGCGCCGAAACGCACGATATGCTCAACGGTGAAAACCGCATTTTCCGATGTGCCGGTGCTGCCGGTGAGGGTGTCGGACGATATTCCAAAGGAGAAAATATTCGACGTCATGCGTGAAATTAACGCGGTGACGCTTAAAGAGCGCATCGGCAGGGGAGATGCCGTTATCAAAGATGTGCTCGGACTGGGCGTGGACGTCATTGCAACAAGTGATCTTTTAAAACAGATATAAATGCAAAGACGGAGGGAGAAGAAACAATGAACAGACCGCTTATACTGACTTACGACGTCGGTACTCAAAGCACGAGAGCCATACTGGTGGATAAGCAGGGCAATATCGTTGACAAAGAGCAGGTCAAATACGCAGAGCCTTATTTCCGGCAGCGTCCGGGCTGGGCGGAGCAGAAAACGGATTTTTACTTTGACAACATGTGCAAGGCATCGACGGCGCTCATGGCGCGCAATGCCGACAAGGTGCCAGATATCATCGCCTGCGCAGTCACCGTAATCCGCGATACGCTCGTGTTCCTTGACGAAAACTATCAGCCCACGCGCGATATCATCCACTGGCTGGATGCACGCAAATGTGTTTTTGACGATCCGTTCCCCCTGTGGAAGGAAGCCGTGTTTGAGCTTATCGGCATGGGAAAGGGCACGAGGATAGCTTACCGCACGTCGAAGGTCAACTGGGTGCGCCAAAAGCAGCCGAAGGTCTGGGCGCGCACAAAGAAGATAGTCTGCCTGCCTGCCTATATAAATTACCGCATGACCGGCCGCCTTGCCGACACACCGGCAAGCACCATCGCGCACATCCCAATGGACTACAAGAAAAAGCGCTGGATGAAGGAAAACGACCTCACTCGCTGCTTTTTCGATGTTCCGCAGGATAAGCTGTATGAGCTTATCCCCTCCGGCGAGGTGCTCGGATACATAACAAAGGAAGCCGCCGCGCTCACCGGCGCGCCCGAGGGACTGCCGCTTATTGCAACGGGCGCGGATAAAGCCTGCGAAACGCTTGGCCTTTCCGTGGCAAGCCCCGATAAGGCGTCGATATCCTTCGGAACAAGCTCGACCATTGAGATGTACACCGAGCAGTATTTCGAGCCGCAGGCATTCCTGCCGTCTTATCCGTCGGTCATCAATAAGGCGTGGAACCCGGAGATCCAGGTGTTCCGCGGCTTCTGGATGCTCAGCTGGTTCATTAAGGAGTTCGGCGACAAGGATAAGGAAGAGGCCGAAAAGCTTGGCGTGTCGCCCGAGGAGATACTCAATAAGAAAGCAGCTCAGGTCCCGGCCGGCTGTCAGGGACTTATGCTCCAGCCGTACTGGACGCCGGATGTGCTCAAGCCCGACTCCTACGGAGCAATAATCGGATTTTCCGATTATCACACGAAGTATCACATTTATCGTGCCATCATCGAGGGCGTATGCCTTGAGCTTTACATGTCCATGAAGAGCATGGAAAAGCGCGGCAAAAAGCACATAAAGCAGCTGTATGTCGGCGGCGGCGGCTCGAAGAGCGACCTTGCCTGCCAGATACTCGCCGATACCTTCGGCCTGCCCGTAAAACGCATCCACACCCACGAGGCGTGCTCGTTGGGCGCGGCGATGGTGGCCTTTGTCGCAAAGGGCGAGTTTGAAAGCTTTGACGAGGCGATAAAGAGCATGGTCCACGAAAAGGACGTTTTTACGCCCGATCCCAAGAACCACGAGATCTACATGAACATGTACAATAAGGTCTACCGCAAGATATACAAAAACGTAAGACCGCTTTACGCAACGATGAATAACCTCAAAGAAAGGAACATGATCTGATGAGTCATAAGCAGTATAAGGGCTTCGAGCCGAAATGGGTAAAAACCCCCGCGCCGGCCAACAGTTACCGTTCAATATTCCGCTGGGGTGATCCCGAGTTCTTCAAGTTCCCGAAGGAATCGCTTTACAAAATGATGAAGGAAGTCTTTAAGCTCACAGACGATGACTTCAAAGAGTATTCCGACGATATCGGCTTTGATCCCGTTGACCTGTCCGACCACCCTGTGAAGCTTGCCCAGGAACATCTTGATGCGCTCAAGGCGATAGTCGGCGAGGAGGGCTTTTCCGTTTCCGATTACGACCGTCTCGCTGTCGCCTACGGCTTCACCGCCTACGACATTCTCCGCCTGCGCCATAAGATCATTGACTCCGTTCCCGATGTCGTTCTGTATCCCGATACGACAGAACAGGTCGAGAAGATTGTAGCTTACTCTACAGAGCATGATATTCCCCTGTACGTCTACGGCGGCGGCAGCTCCGTAACGCGCGGCGTCGAGCCTGTAAAGGGCGGCATTTCGCTGGATATGAGACGCCGCTTCAATAAAGTGCTGTCCTTTAACGAGATCGACCAGACCATAACCGTTCAGGCCGGCATGTCCGGTCCTGATCTTGAGAAAACGCTTCAGAACGCGCCCGAGCTTTTCGGCGCAAAGCGTCAGTACACCTGCGGCCATTTTCCGCAGAGCTTTGAATATTCCTCCGTCGGCGGCTGGACGGTAACGCGCGGCGCAGGTCAGAACAGCACCTACTACGGCTGCATTGCGGATATCGTGCTCAGCCAGAAGTATGCCACCCCCATCGGCACGATCACTACCAGCCACTATCCTCGCGAGGCCTGCGGCCCCGATCTCAACCAGATCATGATGGGCTCGGAGGGTACATTCGGCGTGCTGACCGAGGTCACGCTTAAAATTTTCCGTTGGATGCCCGAAAATCGCAAGAGATTTTCTTACATCTTCAAGACCTGGGACGACGCAATGAAGGCAGCACGAGAGATGATGCAGCATGAGTGCGGCTATTCCTCCGTGTTTCGCCTGTCCGATCAGGAGGAGACGAGCATGATGCTCAGACTGTATAACGTTGACGATACTCCGCTGTATCCGTTGCTCGACAAGCTCGGCTATAAGGATATGGAAAGATGCCTGTTCCTCGGCTTCACCGACGGCGAAAAGGGGTACTCCAAAAACGTCGCGAAGAACATCGCAAAGATCGCCCGTCAGCACGGCGGCCTGCCCCTGACCGGGTACGTCACGAAGAGTTGGGAAAAGGGACGCTTCAACGATCCGTACCTGCGCGATACGCTCATGGACTTCGGTATCACCACCGATACCCTTGAGTGCACCGTCAATTGGTCGAACATGGAGCAGGTGCATCTTGACGTGCGCAAGGTCTGCCACGCGCTGCCAAACACCGTCGTCACAACTCATATGAGCCACTGCTATCCGCAGGGTGCGAACCTGTATTTCATCTTCCTGACGAAAATGCAGGACGAGAAGGCGTTTAAGGCATACCACACCACAATTCTTGACGCTATCCAGCGCTCCGGTGCGTCTATAAGCCACCACCACGGCATCGGCAAGATGTTCGCGCCCTGGCTCGAGGGCTACGTCGGCGAGAAGGAATACGGTGTGTTCAAGGTGCTCAAGAACTACTTTGACCCGAAGTATAACATGAATCCCGGCGGCACCATCGGCCTCGACCTCCTGCCCGAGGAAAAGAAATTTGAATCGAAGCGGCCAGTTTTTTCAGCATTTTCATGTACACCGATTACGAAGCTCAGCAGAAGTTCGATTGATACAAAAAAACAGCGCCGCACTGCATTTTCGCAGCGCGGCGCAATTTTTCCTTGAAATGTCCGCAGCATCATGCTATAATACAAAAGCTGCGGAGAATTAGCTCAGCTGGTTAGAGCGCTCGCCTCACACGCGAGAGGTCAGCAGTTCGAGTCTGCTATTCTCCACCAACATTTAGGACCTGAAAGTTAACGCTTTCGGGTCTTTTTTGCGTTTTTGCAAACTTTTTACGGCAAATTGAAAAAACACAAATACGGGCGCTTTTTGAAATACGTCCAAAAATACGTCCAAAATTTAAGAAAAATAAATTTTGTTCATAAGATTTGCCGTCTCAATTTTAGCCTCGTTGAGGCAATGCGCGTATATATTCATCGTCGTGCTCACAGTCTCGTGACCTAAAAATTCCTGCGTCTGTTGCGGCGTTGCTCCGCTGGCTATTAACAATGAAGCTTCCGTATGCCCTCTATATCCGGCTGTCCATCGAGGATTACAAATACGACAGCTGTCAATCGTTTCTTTCCCCAAAACCTCGGAGATTTCTTTCAGCGTCGTTTTCTCCTTGCCGCCGAGGAAAAAAGAAACTTACGCAGACCGATAGAAGATACAATAGGTACACTTGTGCATCATGACTGTGCCGCCTTCCTGATGCGCGAGGGACGGTCGAGGACGATCATGAAAGCAAATGCGGCAAGGAAGTTGAAGAACAGCCCGAGGATCGGCCAAAGAGATTTGTTCATGCCCTCTTTCACGGCCTCTTTATAAAGCCAAGCCACAACATCAAACCAGTAGAACAAAACGAGCACTGCCCAGAGAACGCTGAGTCCGCCGATGATGGCATAGTTTGTTGCGTTAAGGGGAGTGATGCTGCTTTTGAGCGCGCGTTCTGCCTGATGCTCGGTCATGTCGGCAGCCTGCGCCTGCTGGCGGAAGTTCGATGCGTCGCTTATCTGCTGCGAAAGGCTCAGCGGAATGGCCACCGCCGTGAAAACGGCAAGAACAATGAAAATAACTAAAATGAGCTTGAATGCTTTTGCAAAGTCCTTATGCATGATCCTGTTTTTCATGTTGTTTTCCTCCTGTACCGTTCCGATGCGCTCCGGCCAAGCTGAGACTCCCACTCGTAAAAATATTTAAAAGAAGAAAGAGGTGAGAGCTGCTGCATCTGTTGGGGGGTGGGAGATGCTGTCTTTAGGGGTAAGGGGGTGAGTGGGAGCCTTAGCTCGACCGGATATAAAAAATCTGTCCTCCCTATCGGACAATGTCAGTATAGGAGAACAGATTAAACCTGCAATAAATCAATTTTAAACGATTTTTAAACGGTATCCAACGCCCCAGACGGTCTGAATGTATGATATGCTCCCTTTATGAGAGACAGTGAAATAAAAAAACTGTCAATCATGAAGGGAGTATTTTTATGTCTAAAGGGAAAGTAACGGCAGAAGAACGAATAGAAGCCGCGAGGGCGTGCTTAGACGGAAGAATGAGTATGAAAGAAGCGGGACGGCGGTTAGGCGTCAACAGTGCGACAGTGGAAATATGGGTAACTCGGTATGAGGCAAACGGGCCGAGTGCGTTTATGTGGAGTGGAAAGCGCACAGCATATCCGAAGGAGCTGAAAAAGGCAGCTGTGGAAGAATATCTGTCAGGAGGAAGCTCCTTGCGTCAGTTGGTCGGGAAATACGGTTTGCGTGATACTCATACGCTCAGGAAGTGGATAAAGGTTTATAATAGCGGCAGAGACTTTAACAGAAAGGCGCCAGGAGGAAGCCGCATGAAACAGGGACGGGAAACCACACAGGAAGAAAGGATTGCCATCGTAAGGGCTTGTCTGGAGAATGACAGCAATTTCGGTGAGACAGCCATCAAGTACGGCGTGAGCTACCAGCAGGTATATACATGGGTAAAGAAATACAGGGAGCTGGGTGAAGCCGGTCTTGAGGACCGACGGGGGAAGAAAATTGCTGCCCAGAAGCCACGCACTGAGCTTGAAGAACTGAAGATAAAGATGGCTCAGCTTGAATATGAAAACTATATGCTGCGAATGGAGCGTGACCTATTAAAAAAACTGGACGAGTTGGAAAGGAGAGATGCCTTTCGCAAGTAAGACAGAGCAAGCTGTATATCTCAGTCAGAGATTGCCACGAAGAATATGGCTATCCTGTAGATCGTTGCTGTTCCATACTGCATATTTCAAGAAATGCCTATTACCGCTGGCTTTGCGGCAAAAAGTCCTCCCGTCAGCAGGAAAATGAACAGATTGCCGACATAGCCGAGCAGATTCATGCCGACAGCCCGGATAAGGGATACCGACGGATTCGTGACGATTTGATGCGGCTTTATGACATCCGCATCAGCGACAAACGAGCTTTGAGAATCTGCCGCAATCGTGACATTAAGTCCACCATCAAGTACGCACGCCAGGGCTGCACAAGAAATGCCGCCAATCCTCAGTATCTGGCGGAGAATGTTCTCAACCGTGAGTTTCACGCAAACAAGCCCAACGAAAAATGGCTGACGGATGTAACAGAATTCAAATGGTATGAGAACGGAGAAAAGCGCAAAGTGTATCTGAGCGCCATACTTGACTTATACGACCGACGCATTGTTTCCTATGCAATACGAAACAGCAATGACAATTCTCTCGTCTACGACACATTCGATGCAGCTGTAGCCGCGAACCCGGATGCACACCCCCTGTTTCACAGCGACAGAGGATACCAATACACGAACCGAACATTTCATACAAAGCTGAAAACAGCCGGTATGACGCAGAGCATGTCCAGAGTGGCACACTGTATTGACAATGGTCCCATGGAGGGATTCTGGGGCATCCTCAAGCGAGAACGGTATTACGGGAGGAAATTCACTGACCGCGAGAGTCTCGTTCAAATGCTTGAAGACTACATAAGCTACTACAACACAAAACGCTTGCAGCGTAATCTCGGTATTCTCACGCCAATGGAAAAGCACGAGCAGTTCTATCTGGCGGCATAAAAACGACCAGCTCCGTAGAACTGGTCGAATAACTTTATATTATTTCACTGTACTCTTGACGGGATGCGGTTCAGTATTCCGGCGCGGAGGGGTCTTTTTCAATCTTCTCGCGCAGACGGTTGATGTGAACGGCGACGGTTATGTTGTCGCCCATGCTCTCAAGCCCCCAGATCATTTCGTACAGATCCTCTCGGCTGAAAACCTGATTCGGGTGGCGCAGAAGAAACAGCAGCAGCTCAAACTCCTTGTTCTTGAGCTTCAGCTCGCGCCCGTCGATCGACGCCGTGCGCGCGTCGGAGTCCATGACAAAAGGCCCGACGCTTATGATGCTGTCTGCGGCTTTTGCCGCAGGGCGCAGCCGTTCGTACTGCGCAAGGTTTGCTTTTACGCGTGCGACAAGCACGCTCGGCGAAAACGGTTTTTCTATATAATCGTCCGCGCCGAAGCCGAGGCCGCGTATCTTGTCAATATCCTGGGTGCGCGCCGTTACCATTAAAATAGGTATATCGAGCTTCTCGCGCAGTTTCTTGCATATCGTAAAGCCGTCAAGTCCCGGCAGCATCAGGTCGAGCAGAATAAGATCAAAGCCGCCGGACAGCGCTTTGTTCAGCCAGTCCACGCCGTCGTACGCAACGTCGGTCTCAAAGTCCGAAAGCTCAAGATAATCTCTTTCAATGTCGGATATCGCGCGGTCGTCTTCAATAATAAGAATTTTAGCCATCGGCTTCTCCTCCCGGAAGATCTATAACTATGCAAAGTCCGCCGTAAACGCTTTTTTCGGCGAATGCGCCGCCGCCCATCTGCTCGGCGGCTTTTTTTACTATCGCAAGGCCGAGACCGCTGCCCTTGCCGGAGCCTTCTCTTGCGGGGTCTGTGCGGTAGAACAAATCAAACAGCTTCGGAAGTGCCTCACCGGGCACACCGTTGCCGTCATCGGCAAAGCGCAGGCGCACCATGCTGTTAGAAGTTTGAGAGGATATGAATATTTTCACCCTTTTGCGTCCGGAATAGCGTATGCTGTTGCATATTATGTTTTCGGCGATGCGGCGGAACTGATAGCGATCGGCTGTGACGATGGCGGCTTCAAGCCCGGACATGTCGATATCCGCATCTGGTGTAATATCGGAAACTATTCGCTCAAGCTCCGTTTTAATGTTCAGCACTTCGGGCTGAATTGGGTATTCACTCAGCTCCAGCTTTGAAAACTCGAGCAGTCGGGCAACCATGTTCTCCATCTCGCTGCCCTTTTTCTTTATCGTTTCAAGATACTTTTTCTGCATCTCGGGAGTTTCGGCGACACCCTCAAGCAGTGCCTCGGTGTAGGCGCGTATGGAGGTGAGTGGGCTTTTGAGGTCGTGCCCCATGCCGGCCATAAGCTCTCTGCTGCTCTGCTGACGGCGTTGGTCGGCTTCGAGAGAGGCTTTGAGCTTTGCCGCCATAAGATCGACAGCGTCGCAGGCAGCCTTGAACTCGTCCGGCTCCGTGTAATTTATCGGATTATCGAGATCGCCCGAGCGAATGCGGTCAACGCCGGCAACAAGAGTGTCGAGCGGATCGGAAATGTGCGTGAACAGCTCACGTGTGAGACTGACATTAGTGAAAACAATCGTCAGCAGCAATGCCATACCGACAGCGCCGACATATATCCATACGAAGGTTTCAAAGCTCTGGAACAAGCCCTCGTACTGCTCAACGGCGATGTGCATGTCGTGCAGGCTCAGACCGATCTGCGGCAGATATTTTACCTCCAATATATATATGGCAATTCCTGCACCGAGAATGAGCAGCAGCGCCGCCGTCACCAGCGGAATGAGAAACATATATATATTTGAGCGGTGAAGTCTCTTTTTGATCGTCATTTTAATCACACCATATTAATAGTGTGTTCATTATATCAGGCATTTCGGCCGCTTAGTTAAACAAATTTTAAAACGTCGGCGAAAGTTTTTAAGTTTTGTTTAATTTCTCGTTATACCGGCTTAAAAAAGCTCGGGTAGACTAATAGCCGTGGACAGGAAAGAAGCCACAGCCGCAAACGAATAAAAAATCATAAAAACTATCTACGGAGGTAAATTGAAATGAAAAATACTGTTTCCAACATCAATATAATCAACACCATTCTTGAGGCACTTGAGCGCAGCGAAGAGGATATTCGCCGCCGCGCAGCCGATGCTGCCGCAAACGAGGTCGGCTATGCCTACGGCGCAGGCAGCTTCACGGTCAAGCTGTTTTCCGATTGCACCGGCAACTATGCCGAGGTAACGCTGCCCGGCAGCTATGAATATGCCTGCGGAATGAAGCTGTGCTGCATCGTCGATACCGACACCATGGAGGTTCGCGGTGTGTGCCTGGTCAAGGAATTTTGAGATAATAAAGCCGTAAAAAAGAAAAACCGATGCCTGTACCGGCATCGGTTTTTTGCTGTTATAGTGCGGCGCGCTGCTCGGGAGTCATGCGGTATTGCGGCTTGACATGATAGGCGACCTCGGCATACTGCCGCGCTCGCTCGCGCAGCGAGAAGTTGCCGTCCTGACTGCACCAGACGTAAAGCTCGTGCAGAATAAGATCCGTCGCTATGCGCGACAGAAGCTCCGGCGGCTCCTCGGTTTCGATAATGCCGTTTTTTGCGCAGTTTTTCGCGAGAGTGGCGAAAAGATCGTCCAGCGCATGCACCGCGTCACGTATGCCCTTGGGCGAGTCAAACTGCATTATAAACAATCTGCTCGTGAGCTTCGGACCGAAATCGAGCGCGATATCAATGAAGCGGTCAAAAAGCTGCCAGATGCGTTCAAAGTCGTTTTCCGCATCGGCAAACTTGCGGAAGCTCTCCTCGTCGTTCTGCTGCGGCTTTGAAACGACATAGTCCAAAATGGCGCGCTTGCCCTTGAACACGCTGTAAAAAACCGAGCGCGACGTGTGAGCCGACTCGCATATTTCGTTGACGCTTACATTATCGTAGCCCCGGTCGCGAAACAGGGCTATCGCGCACTCGGCAATGTCATCCTTGAGGCGGTTAGACGTACTTTGCACAAAAAACACCCCACTATCAAAATGTCCTGATTTTAAAAACATTTTACGATTTTTGTCCGAGAATGTCAACTGATTATCAAAGACGTTCTCAAAGTTTTTGCAATTATTTTGTGAGTTATTACAAATTGAAAGGCGCATTATTGACTATTTTCAACAAAAAATGTATTCTGCGAGTAGCAATTGATACATTAATAACAAGGATGAAGCAAACCACACATTTTATCAGGAGGCCTGAAACTCATGACAAAAGACCAGAAGATCGCAAAGCTTGGCAAAGAGATCACCGACCGGGCTACAGTGCTGCTCGGAAAGGACAAGATCACGCCCAATTCCCCGGAATACCTGGGCATCAATTCCGCACTGAAATACACCGCTTATAAGTACGATCAGAAGATGGCGGACGATATACTCGATATCTGCCTGACCATGAAAAAGCGCGTTCCCCTGACCATCGAGCAGCTGGCCGCGAAGAACCCTCAGTTTGACAGAGCATACCTTGAAAAGGCAATGCAGGCAGTCAGCGAGAGCGGCCTTGTCGAGTTCCACTGGGAAAACCTCGACGGCAAGAACCCCAACCATGAAAAGCGCTGGGTGCTGGACATGTTCGTTCCCGGCAGCGCTGAGATCATGATGATAAACCCCGAGCAGTCCGATATGTATCCCGAGACGGCCGACTTCTTCGAGCGCATGGCATACCTGCCCCTGGCAGGCATAACCGAGCTTGTACCTCCCGGAGGCGCAGGCATCGGCATGCACGTTATCCCCGTTGAGAAGGCCATCCCGGCCGAGAGCAAATCACTGCCCATCGAGCATCTGAGCCACTGGCTGAAAAAGTACGAAGGCCACATCGGCGTTTCCGTCTGCTCCTGCCGTAAGCAGCAGCGCATCCGCGGCGAGGGCTCTGGCGATATCGAGGGCGAATGGTGCATCGGCGTCGGCGACTTTGCCGACTACTGCCGCGAGACCAACCACGGCCGCGACATCACCTATGAAGAGGCAATGGAGATCCTCCAGAAGGCCGAGGACAAGGGCTATGTTCACCAGATAACCAATATCGACGGCGAGAACAAAATCTTCGGTATCTGCAACTGCGCAGTAGGCGTCTGCAACGCTCTGCGTACCTCCCAGCTTTTCAATACCCCCAACCTTTCCGCTTCCGCATACACCGCAGAGTCCGACCCCGAGAAGTGCGTCGCCTGCGGCAAGTGTGTTGAGACCTGCCCGGCCGGCGCCGTCCGCCTGGGTCAGAAGCTCTGCACCAAGGAAGGCCCCATCCAGTATCCGCATCACGAGCTGCCCGACGACACTCAGTGGGGCGAGGATCACTGGAACAAGAACTACAAAAACGAAAACGGTTCCATCCAGACCTGGCCCACCGGCACCGCACCCTGCAAGGTCGCATGCCCGGCGCACATCGCCATCCAGGGCTACATCAAGATGGCAGCCGACGGCCGCTATGCCGATGCGCTCAAGCTCATCAAGAAGGATAACCCCTTCCCGGCAGTCTGCGGCAGCATCTGCCGCAAATACTGCGAGGATGCATGCACCCGCGGCACCGTCGATGAGCCTCTGCAGATCGACGAGATAAAGAAATTCATCGCCGAGCAGGATATGAAGGCCGAGTATCGTTATGTTCCGCCCATGGTCTCCTGCACTCACGAAAAGTTTGACCAGAAGATCGCCATCATCGGCGCAGGCCCTGCCGGCATGAGTTGCGCTTACTTTCTCGCTATTGAGGGCTACAGCCCCGTAGTGTTCGAGAAGGAAGCAGTTCCCGGCGGCATGCTCGTAAACGGCATCCCCTCCTTCCGTATCGGCAAGGACATCGTAAAGTCCGAGATCGACGTTCTGCGCGAGATGGGCGTTGAGTTCCGCTGCGGCGTTGAGGTCGGCAAGGATATCACCATCCAGCAGCTGCGTGAGGAAGGCTTCAAGGCATTCTACGAGGCAATCGGTGCACAGGGCGGACGCAAGGCCGGAGTTCCGGGCGAGGATGCGGATGGCGTGAAGACCGGTGTGGAATTCTTAAGAAGCGTGAACCTGGATGAGAGCACCAAGCTTTCAGGAAGAACCGTCGTTGTCGGCGGCGGTAACGTGGCAATGGACGCTGCAAGAACGGCAAGAAGACTTGGCGCAGAGGTACATATCGTATATCGTCGTGGTGAGGAAGAACTTCCGGCACGTAAAGAGGAAGTACACCACGCAAAAGAGGAGGGTATCATCTTTGATCTTCTCCAGAATCCAACCGAATTATTAGTGGATGAAAACGGTTGTGTAAAGGGTGCAAAAGTGATCAAAATGGAACTTGGCGAACCGGACGCTTCCGGCCGTAGAAGCCCTGTGCCTATAGAAGGTGCCATCGATACGCTTGATGTGGACCTCGTTATAGTAAGTATCGGAGTTATGCCCAACCCAATAATACCTACATCGGTAAAAGGATTGGAAATAAGCAAGAAGGGTACAATTGTCGTGGACGAAAAAATGTGCTCTTCCAAACGAAATCTTTACGCCGGCGGCGATATAGTACGCGGCGGAGCAACCGTGATATTAGCAATGGGTGACGGGCGAAAAGCAGCAAAAATGGCTGACGAAGCATTGAGAAACGCAAAGTAAAGGCAGTACAACTGTACGTAGCCAAATTTAATATAACAACAAGCAACCGATGATTCCGGTACAATTCATCACAAACTCATCCGAAAGATATACACACGAGCAAAGTGCTGCGCTGGCATTGCAAGGCGGTTGCAAGTGGATTCAGCTGCGTATGAAAGACAGCCCGGCGGAAGAGAAAAAAGAAGTAGCCATAAACGTATTGAAATTGTGCAAAGAGCATGACGCCGTCCTTATAATAGATGATGATGTGGAACTGGCCAAGGAAATCAACGCCGACGGTGTGCATTTGGGAAAGAAAGACATGCCCGTAAGCGAAGCCAGGCAAATCTTGGGACAGGGCATGATTATAGGAGCTACAGCCAATACTTTTGAAGACATTGTAATAGCAAAACAATCCGGTGCCGACTACATAGGATTGGGTCCTTTCCGGTTTACGACCACAAAGAAAGGATTGTCGCCTATTTTGGGGCTTGACGGATATAAAACAATAATGAAAAAAATGGACGAGGCTTCTATAGATATACCTGTAGTAGCTATCGGCGGAATAACAAAAGAAGATGTGCCCCAAATAATCCGTACCGGTGTTAACGGTATAGCCATAAGCGGGGCGGTTCTTCGTGCCGAAGACGGTGCGAAAGAAATGGAATCATTCCTTAATATAACAATAGAATAAGACATGGACAACAAGATAAAAATCTCTTATCCCTCATCTGAAAAAGTTTATATTCCCGGTAACATACATAAAGACATAAAAGTGGCCATGCGCCGCGTCAAACTGACTCCTACGGTAAGTATAGTAAACGGAGAGAAAAAAATTAAGGAAAACAGTCCGGTTTATGTATATGATACCAGCGGACCGTTCAGCGACCCGAACGCAGAAATAGATTTGAAAAAAGGCCTTCCACGATTGCGTGAAGAATGGATCTCCCGACGCAATGACACGGAGCAACTTCCCGGTCTGACATCCGAATACGGGAGGGAACGGCTGGCCGACAAGAGTCTTGACAGCTTGCGCTTCGAACATATACGTATGCCATTGCGGGCAAAAGAAGGACATCAGGTGTCGCAGATGTATTATGCTAAAAAAGGCATAATAACAGCCGAAATGGAATATGTCGCAATTCGTGAGAATATGAATTGCAAGGAACTCGGAATAGATACGCACATTACGCCCGAGTTCGTAAGGGACGAGATAGCTGCCGGGCGCGCCGTGTTGCCAGCCAACATAAACCATCCCGAAGCGGAACCGATGATAATAGGCCGTAACTTCCTCGTAAAAATAAATACCAATATAGGAAACTCTGCCACTACTTCAAGCATTCAGGAAGAAGTTGAGAAGGCGGTATACAGTTGTAAACTTGGCGGCGACACGCTCATGGATTTGTCCACCGGCGCAAACATACACGAAACGCGCGAGTGGATAATACGCAACTGCCCTGTTCCTGTGGGCAGCGTGCCCATTTACCAGGCCATGGAAAAGGTGAAAGGCAAGGCATACGACTTGTCGTGGGACATTTACCGCGACACGCTCATAGAGCAGTGCGAACAAGGCGTGGATTATTTTACCATACACTGCGGAATAAGGCGAAAGAACATAGGGCTTTCGGCCAACCGTCTTTGCGGTATGGTAAGCCGCGGCGGCAGCATTATATCCAAGTGGTGCATTGACCATGACAAGGAAAGTTTCCTCTACGAACATTTCGACGATATTTGCGATATTCTCGCCAAGTACGACGTGGCAATATCATTGGGCGACGGTCTGCGCCCCGGCTGCATAAAGGACGCCAACGATGCCGCACAGTTTGCGGAGCTCGACACCATGGGCGAACTTGTGGAACGCGCGTGGGCAAAGAATGTGCAGGCTTTCATCGAAGGCCCAGGACATGTGCCGATGAACAAGATTCAGGAAAATGTACAGCGTCAGATAGAAAAATGCCACGAAGCACCGTTCTATACCCTCGGTCCGCTTGTTACCGATATAGCTCCTGGTTATGACCATATAACGAGCGCTATCGGTGCGGCGCAGATAGGTTGGTACGGTACGGCCATGCTTTGCTATGTAACACCCAAGGAACACCTCGGGCTGCCAAACAAGGAAGACGTGCGCGAGGGCGTAGTGGCATACAAGATAGCCGCACATGCCGCCGACCTTGCCAAAGGACACCCTGCAGCACAGATTCGTGATGACGCATTGAGCAAGGCGCGTTATGAGTTCCGCTGGAAAGACCAGTTCAACTTGAGTCTTGACCCCGACCGTGCCTTGGAATATTTCAAGGAAAACAGCAAAGACGACAAGAATTACTGCACCATGTGCGGACCTAACTTCTGCGCCATGCGTATAAGCCACGACGTGAACGATTGTGCGCTTTGACGGTACAGGTTTCGCCGGTAGAAAAAACAAATAAGCCGTATTCATTGAATACGGCTTATTTTGTTGCGGAAAGAGAGGGATTCAAACCCCCGGTACGGACAAAGCCGTACAGCGGATTTCGAGTCCGCCCCGTTCGATCACTCCGGCATCTTTCCTTTAACGGCTGCAAAGATAGCAACTTTTTTAAATCCCGCAAAACATAAAGCGTTTTTTCAATGCAATGGCAGGTATTCCTCACGGCCGGCGGGCAAGATGTCCGTAAAATAAAAAACTCGGTCGCTAAACGGCTGCGGATGAATAAATATTACGGCACAGAAAAAACAAGGTCGGACTTTTTTTTAAATTCAAGGCACAAATTTCGAAATATCTCAGACATATTTTTTGCTCAAAAAGAGACTTTGGTTTTCAAGCAGTTACAAAGGCGCGTTTTTTACCGCAAAATGAATAAAAGTGGGAACGTAAATGCACGTTTATGCACGCAGGGAATGCCGGAAATGAGTGCGTTGTTCATTTATGCCGCAAGTGCATGTGGTGCAGGCTTCTATGTTGAGAAACGGTTGGTATCAGGGGATTTTTAGTACTTTTGCACCATATTTATTACAGAGGTGAAAAAGTTATTGTTTGCGGCCGTTCTTGCGGTTACGTTGTGCGCATGTGGCAATACGTCTGATAAGGACAAAATCCTTAACAGGGCTGAAATGTTGTTGGAAAACCGTCCCGATTCTGCCCAAACGATATTGGAAACATTATATCCATATTCAAAATTGACCCAGCAACAAAGAGCACGATGCGGAATATTGCTTGCTACGGCAAAACTTCAACTAAGCAAGGCCTTTGCCTCTGATAGCCTATTGGACAACAGTGTATCATATTTCAAGCAAAATTGTGACAGCATAGAGCTATTCAAAGCCTATCAACTCAAAGCCTATCAGTCTATGTGGCGTGGACAACAGGATTCAATGTCCTATTATTTGCAGCAATCAATCAACATGATAGGTAAAGGAAATAAAACCCAGCTATATTCTTTGAATATGAAACTGGCAGATATTTATTGTGAACCATCTGCTGAAAAAGATTACAATAAAGCAATAGTATATGCAAGAAAAGCATTAACTTATGCGGAGACAGAACAACAAAAGGCCTATGCTCTGCATCAAATTGGTGCCTGCTATGGCTTCATCAATGAAAATGACTCCGCATTGGTTTATATCGCCCGTGCCATTGATTTTTCACAACAAAATAAAGGAGAATCAAATTATACAACCTATGTGCTGAATTATGCAAATACACCAGGCGTAAATTACGAAAAAGCCAAAAGCTATTTAACTGAATTACCTGGGAACAGTTTGGGAAGATTGATTACTTTAGGTTTTCTCAATCTAAACAATAGGCATACAGGCATTGCAAAATACTTTTGCGACAAAGCTGATTCGTTATATAGTAGCGCCCCTGATAAGTATTCAATCAATACATACAACAGTCTCAGAACACTAAATGCTTGTGTTAAGTATGCCATGAGCGAGGAAGTCTCGCCCGGCGGGAACATAGTATCGATGAACGATTCGGTTATGCAAATCACTTCGATGAACAAGGCACGCAATGAGGAAATGGCCGAAGGCAACCTGCTGCAACAAAAATATATCAATGACTTGAAGGCAAGGAACAGGTTGTATGCGGTACTTGCACTCTCGGGCGTGTTTTTGTGTGTAATAGTTTTCTTCCTTTACGAGTTGCGCAGCAAGAACCGGTATATCCGTTTGAGAAAGGAATTAGACGGAAGCCGCATAAACCAAATCCGTGCTTACGAGGAATCTTCCGGCCTTGGTAACGGAGGCGGTAATGCGGACATGGCGGAATTTTGGAGGCGAAGGGTGGGGATTTGCAAGGAAAACTTTGCCCGAACAGGCTGGATGAGGAAATTGCAATCGCTTGAGGCGCAAGGTTTGTCTGCAAAGAGTACCTTCCTACCGCCACGCGAAAGGGAACGGTTGAGGAATGCCCTGTTTGAGGAGTTCACCGATTTCATAATCGACGTAAAGTCGGCCGGCGAGGGAGTGAACCTCGACGACATTTCCCTGTGCCTGTTCAACGTTCTCAAGGTAAGCAACTCCACTATTTCCATGTGCATGGCCGCATCCGAAAACGCCATACGCACGCGAAAGAGCCGTTTGAGAGAAAAGCTCACTCCCGGGATGTATCAATTTGTGTTCGGCAAATAATTCCGTGTTACACAAATGTTTGCAAGCCCCTTGAAACGTTTTTGAAACACGCAAGTGTGCATTGCAACAAAACCGAAACGCGCCTTCCTGCCGGCATAGACCGCGTGCGCCATACTTTTGCATTGAACAAAAAATGCAAGTATGAAAAAATGTATTCTGGTATCGGCGTTGTTGGTAATGCCGCTTACGATCAAGGCGCAAATCAGCGGCACAGTATGCGATGAATCACGAAAACCCGTAGGATTTGCAAACGTTATAGTTTTAGACGCCGACACGGCGTTTGTGTCAGGAGAAATAACCGACGTGAACGGGACGTTCAAGTTCAAAAACAAAATTCCGAAAGCCAAATTCCTGAAACTCTCGGCTGTGGGTTACGAAACAGACACTGTGGCAATAAATCCGGGCGCGGACGGTGACGTCGGAACGTTAATGTTGTTTTCAAAAAACGTTTCTTTAGAAGGAATAACAGTAAAAGGACACCGCCCAACGCAACGCCTGAGCAAAGACGGCATAATCACGCAGGTTAAAGGTTCGGAGCTGGAAACCGTGGGGAACGCCATGGATGTAATGGGGCAGCTGCCGGGAGTGAGACGGGAGGAAAATGAGGTTACGGTTTTCGGAAAAGGCAATCCCGAAATTTACGTGAACGGTAGAAGGCTGGTCAACAACAACGAATTACTTCGCTTGTCGTCCAAAGAGATAGAAAACGTTGAAGTAATAAACAATCCCGGGTCGAAATACGGTGCGGAAGTAAAGTCGGTAATATTGGTGAGTACCGTAAAAAAGCAAGGCGACGGTTGGAGCGGGGCGACGCAAGCCGTAACAAAGGCTGCGCATTCGTGGTCGCCGTCGGGCAACGCCGACTTTAACTACAGGAAAAACGGAATAGACATATTCGGCTCATTTGCTTTCGATTACTCAAACTTATACCAGAAACAGCGCAACCGCACGTACATGGAAGCCGGGCGGTCTTTTTACCGCTTGAATTCCGGAATAACAATTCGGCCTACAATGGCAAATTATGTGGCAAACGGGGGCTTTAATTGGCAGATTAATCCTAAACACGTGTTGGGCGCAAGGTACGAGTTCCGTGCAACGCCTTACAGCCGTTCCAAGTGGACTACCGGTGAAAGTGTGACTAAAGACGAAACGCCTGTTGACGAGATAAAGTACAAAACCCGCTACAAAAGGTACAACAGTCCGCTTAACAGTTTGAACATGTATTACATCGGAAAGTTCAACCGTTTTACCTTAACCATGAACAACGATTATTATTCCAATCGAAACAGGGTAGAGCAGGATATTGATGAGCGCAGTTTAACCGAAGGTGAATCGTCCGTAAACAGCCTTAACAGGATAAAAAGCTCCATGTTCGCTTCGAAAGGAGTATTGGAATATGCATTCGGTAAAAACATTGCCGAGTGCGGGTATGAATACACACTAACCGACCGCACGGACAGGTATTTCTATTACGGAGACTTGCTGCCTGACGCGGATGACAACATAAAGGAATGGAGCATTGCCGGATTCGGCAACGTAAGGATTCCGCTGGGGGCGTTGGAAGTGGCCGGCGGCTTGCGTTACGAGCACACCGTGTCCGACTATTACAAGGGCGGAGAGTTCGTCCCAGGGCAAAGCCGCAAGTGCGACCGTCTTTTTCCGAACGTAAGCATTGCAATGCCCGTAAAGGATGTGAATCTCACATTGTCGTACACTGCCAAAACCGTACGCCCGCACTACAGTCAGCTGAGCAGCAACATACAGTACGACGACCGCTTTACCTACGAGACGGGCAACCCACTGTTGCAGCCGGAACTGAACCACGATGTTACGTTGGAGGGTATGTATAAATGGATTTACGTTGTGTTGTCATACCAATACGTAAAAGACGCTATTGTGAACATCGTTGAGCCATACGGCGGTGAGAATCCTGTCAATCTTATGACATGTAAGAACTTGGACAATATGTCGCGCTATAGTGCATTGCTTTCGCTTTCTCCTAAAATATCCCGCTGGTCGCCACGCCTGCAACTGGTTCTCATGGGGCAAGAGCTCGAGCAGCAGGCTTTTGGAAAGCGGCGGTTCGACAACCCTTTGCTTTTCGTTGATTTTTACAACAGCGTGTCTTTGGGGAAAGGCTTTGTTGCCACGGGCGATGTTATCTGTCACACGTCGGGCGACATGGATATGGTTATGCTCAAGCCTTCATGGCAGGTAGACCTCGGCGTTACCAAGACTTGCGGCAATTGGTATTTTCAGCTTAAAGCTACCGATTTGTTCAAAACGGCACGTAATTCCATGGTCACTTACGGGCGGAGCATGAAACTCGACAAATGGAACTACTGCGATTCGCAGGCCGTGCGCCTAACCGTGCGCTATGCTTTTAACATAACTGAAAGCAAATACAAAGGAAGCGGGGCAGGCCAGAGCGAAAAAGAACGGCTGTAGGAAAGCCGGAAGCTCGGAACAAAGCAAACCGTTCGCACGTGGGTAAATAACCGGGCCGCCAATGTGTGAATGGATAAATATTCGCACGCAGAAAAAACAAGGTCGGACTTTTTTGAAAATTCAAGGCACAAATTTCGAAATATGTCCGACCTATTTCAAAATATCTCAGACATATTTTTTGCTTAAAAAGTGGGCTTGGTTTTCAAGTAGTTACACAGGCTCGTTTTTTGCCTTGATTTGAATAAAAAACGGTTGCGTTGTGTATTGTTATGCAGTGCGAAAATATGACCGGCAGACTTGGGGATATAGGTGTGTAATGCAGAGCAGAAATTGTGCCTTGTATGGCAAAATAATTGATAAACAGGTAAAAGGACGCGATATGCAGGACTAAGATTGCGGTTTGCGAGGCAAAAGGTGCGGTACGAAAGGCAAAAGCTATGGTTTGCCTGAAAAAAAGCGAGGGACACGTGATAAAAGTCGTGATTTACATTATAAAAGCTACGGCATACGTGGCAAAACGTGCGGCATGTCGGGAAAAAAGAAAGCGTGTCGTTACAAAATAACCTCGCTTATAAGGGTATTACTGTTTCATCTCAATGCGAAACGTCGTGCCGCGACCTATCTCGGAGTTGAGCACATAGATTTTGCCGTTGTGGTATTCCTCCACAATCCTTTTGGCCAGTGTCAATCCAAGTCCCCAGCCGCGGCGTTTTGTTGTGAAACCGGGAGAGAACACCGACTTGAAGTCCTTGTGCGCTATGCCTTTGCCTGTGTCGCTTACGTCGATGTACACCTTGCCGTCCACTGGCTTGTTGTGGAGGCAGTCGATGACCTCCCGGATGGTGACGATGGGATAGACCTGGATGCCATAGTCCTCCCGCAGCTCATCCAGGGTGGTGCAGTCCCGGGTGCCCCGCTCCATCCGGTCCACGCTGACGAACA
>OLVZ01000748.1_pt1 | contig 30502 bp, 16 predicted proteins | sample 1673341 | NCBI WGS metagenome assembly OLVZ01 (sample SAMEA3178944, study PRJEB25190) | human gut metagenome | biome: human gut; feature: human-associated habitat; material: faeces | place: Austria | collected 2013 | reverse complement strand
ATCTGCATATGATCACCCGGATAGATGATAGCACGATCCTACGAAAAACACAACAGCAAATGTTAGTTAGCTATTGACAACTGAAGTTAGCAGTGCTAAACTAGCAGACGGTTAGAGGATACTAACCGAATCTATCGACTTGGGGTGGTCATCATCATGCCGCTGACGATGTTGGGCCGGGGACAGGAGAGCAATGTCAAACGTATCACCGGAAAGGACGAGGTCCGTACCTTTTTGAAGAGCCTTGGCTTTGTGGAAGGGGGCAAGGTGACCGTGGTCAATGAGATCGGCGGCAATGTGATCGTCAATGTCAAGGACACACGGATCGCCCTGAGCAAGAGCATGGCCAGCCGCATCATGGTGTGAGCGGGCGTGCATTTGGCCATAAGCTGAGAAGAGAGGAGAACATTGCCGTGAAAACACTCAGGGATGTCAAGGTGGGCCAGACCGCTTCCGTGGTCAAGCTCCACGGTGAGGGCGCCCTCCGCCGCCGGATCATGGACATGGGCATCACCAAGGGCACCTCCATTTACGTGCGCAAGGTCGCGCCGCTGGGGGATCCGGTGGAGATTACGGTCCGAGGTTATGAATTGTCCATCCGCAAGGGCGATGCGGAAAATATTCTGGTGGAATAAGCGCAGGCGAGGGCCCGCGTTTTTTCGGGGATAAAGTTAGCTAAAACTAACTTACTTTGTTTGATAGATGACCGCCTCTTGGCGGCGAAAGGAGTTTAAGGAGTATGGCGATTAAAATTGCTCTTGCAGGAAATCCCAACTGCGGCAAAACGACCATGTTCAACGATTTGACAGGCTCGAATCAGTTTGTCGGTAACTGGCCTGGCGTTACAGTAGAGAAAAAAGAAGGCAAACTCAAAGGGCATAAGGATGTTATCATCACCGACCTGCCCGGCATTTATTCTCTGTCTCCCTACACGTTAGAGGAGGTCGTGACCAGAAATTATCTCATCCAGGAAAAGCCGGATGTCATTTTGAACCTGGTAGATGGATCCAACATTGAGAGAAACCTGTATTTGACGACCCAGCTGACGGAAATGGGAATCCCAGTGGTTATCGCCTTGAACATGATGGATGTTGTTCGGAAAAACGGCGATCATATCGATACCAAAAAACTTTCTGATGCGCTGGGCTGTCCCGTTATCGAGACTTCGGCAGTCAAAGGCGTGGGCTGCATGAAAGCGGCAGAGCAAGCCATTACTGTGGCAAAGGCCGGAAGAGGCTTTTCTCCGAAACACACTTTTGACGATTCGGTAGAAGGCGCATTGTCCGAAATCGAATCCATGATGGAAGGGCTGGTACCGGCTGAAAATTCCCGCTGGTTCGCAGTGAAGCTGTTCGAACGGGACGAGAAGGTGCTGGATTCTCTTTCGCTGGCCCAAAACCTCAAGCTCCGGCTGGAGGACATCATATCCAGGCTGGAAAAGGAAGAGGACGACGATGCGGAAAGCATCATCACCAATGAGCGCTATGTCTACATCGCCGAGATCATCAAGGGCTGCTACAAGCAGAAGCGCAAGGGTCAGCTCTCCGCCTCCGATAAGATCGACCAGATCGTCACCAACCGCTGGCTGGGCCTGCCCATCTTCGCTCTGGTGATGTTCCTTGTGTACTGGATCGCCATGGTGGCCGTGGGCGCCCCCGCTACCGACTGGGCCAACGACGGCGTGTTCGGCGACGGCTGGCACCTGCTGGGTATCGGCTCCAAGGCCTATAACGAGGTCAACGACAAGTATACCGCATCCCTGCAGGCTGTGGAGGCCTTTCTGGGCATCGAGATCGATACCGAGGCCGATGACTTTGATCCCTCTGCCGTCATTGCTCAGATGAACGGCTTCACCGCCAACAGCAACACCACCGCTACCGTGGATGTGGAGGATGAGGAGACGCTGGCCATCAACACCATGACCGCCTACTACGACACCATCCCCGAGGGTGCCGACGAGGACAGCACCGTGGGTGTCACCTATGTGGACGCCGTGTCCTACCTCAACGAGAACGGCTTTGACGCCCCCGATCCCGCCGACTACGGCGTGTGGGTCCCCGGCGTGCCTGTTCTGGTGGAGAGCGGTCTGGAGTCTGCCGGCGCAGCCGATTGGCTCAGCGGCCTGATCCTTGACGGTATCGTGGCCGGTGTCGGCGCCGTGCTGGGCTTCGTGCCTCAGATGCTGGTGCTGTTCCTGATGCTGGCCTTCCTGGAGGCCTGCGGCTATATGGCCCGTATCGCCTTCGTTCTGGACCGTGTGTTCCGCAAGTTCGGACTGTCCGGTAAGTCCTTCATCCCCATGCTCATCGGCGTGGGCTGCGGCGTACCCGGCATCATGGCCTCCCGTACCATCGAGAATGAGCGTGACCGCCGCATGACCATCATGACCACCACATTCATCCCCTGCGGCGCCAAGGTCCCCTTCATCGCCATGATTGCCGGCGCCATCTTCGGCGGCAGCGCATGGGTTTCCACCTCCGCTTACTTCATCGGCATGGCCGCCATCATCATCTCCGGTATCATGCTGAAAAAGACCCGGATGTTTGCCGGCGACCCCGCTCCTTTCGTCATGGAGCTGCCCGCCTACCACTGGCCCACTCTGAGTAACGTCCTGCGCTCCATGTGGGAGCGTGGCTGGTCCTTCATCAAGAAGGCCGGTACCATCATCCTGCTGTCCACCATTTTCGTGTGGTTCACCACCTACTTCGGCTGGGTGGACGGCACCTTCCGTATGCTGGATGAGTCCGAGATCGACTCCTCCATTCTGGCTGCCATCGGCGGCGCTATCTGCTGGATCTTCAAGCCCCTGGGCTGGGGCAGCTGGCAGGCGACCGTGGCCTCCATCACCGGTCTGGTGGCTAAGGAGAACATCGTGGGTACGCTGGGTATCCTGTATGGCGGCGGCGACGGCACCGTGTACCAGAACGTCGCTCAGGCATTCACCGGCATCACCGGTTACAGCTTCCTGGTATTTAACCTCCTGTGCGCTCCCTGCTTCGCCGCCATCGGCGCCATCAAGCGTGAGATGAACAACCACAAGTGGACTTGGTTCGCCATCGGCTATCAGTGCGGCTTCGCCTATCTCATCGGCCTGATGATCAACCAGTTCGGCAACGCCTTCACCGGCAGCCTGAACATCATCGGCCTTATCGCTGCTCTGGCTGCGCTGGCCCTGATCATCTATATGCTGGTCCGCCCCTACAAGGAGGCCACCAAGCTCAGCGCCAAGGTGTAAGCACCTTATCCTGGCCTTTCCCATGGATACGGAGGGCTCCGGCCGACCGGCCCCCCTCCTTCGGGAGATGGGACCCACGCCGCCCCTTCGACCCCATGTCTGAAGATGCTGCAAGCATCTTGAATGATCCGAGTATATCAGAAAAGGAGTGAGTTTCCATGCTGCAATGGATCAGTGAGAATGTAGGCACCATTTTGATTTGTATAGGACTCATCGTCATCGTAGCGTTGATCGTCCGGAGCCTGATCCGGCAGAAGAAGCAGGGGAAGTCCTCCTGCGGGGCCGGATGCGCCCACTGCGCCATGCACGGTCAGTGCCATAAGGACTGACGGGTGCAGAAAATGCCATAAGGAAAGGGACACGGAAGCACCCCGTGTCCCTTCTCTTATGCGCTCTCCTGTATGCTGCGGGCGTCCCTCTCGGCGCAGGGCAATGGAGCGGGGCAGAAGAGGGCCTTTCCCACGGGAGAGACCCTCTGCTGCTTCTGACAAGGGCGGATCACAGCCTGCAAGCGGCGCATCACGGCCCGCAGGTGGCAGATAAAAGGCGGGACCCTTACGGGTCCCGCCTTTTCGCTTATGCGGTCATGCCTTGCGGCAGGTGGTCATGCGTCGGAAGGTTTTCCCTTATCCCCGGCGCTTCTTGCCCACCAGCAGAGCCGCACCGGCCATGGCCGTGATCCCCATCAGGGAGACCCACAGCACCAGACGGCTCTCGTCGCCGGTGGCGGGCTTGGTGGGATCGGTGGGCTGGTCGGGTTTACCGGGCTGATCGGGCTTGCCGGGATCCACGGGATTCAGCTCAGCGCCGCAGGTATCACACTTGCCGTCCTTGTCCGCATCCGTATGACCGGTGGCGGGGAGCACACGGGTCTCCGTCTCGCCGCAGGGGCAGGTGCGGGTCTCCACGCCGTCCCCGGTGCAGGTGGCGGGAGTGGTGACCTCCCACTCACCGAACTGGTGGGTGTGGGCGGTGCAGATGATGTCGGCACGGTTGCTGATGCGGATACGGGGCGCCATAGCGGTGCCGTCGGCCAGCACGAAGGTGTTGTCGTAGGAGGCCAGACCCGTGGCGGAGATCTCGCAGCCCGGCTCCAGGTTCTTCACCTCGTCGTTGGGGCAGATGTAACCGTCGATGAACACACGGGACACCACACCGGCGCTGTCACGAACCAGAATGGTCTGCACCAGACCGTTGGCCATCTCGATGCCCACCACATAGCCCTTCAGGGTGATGAGCTGGCCCAGCACGGAGCCGTCGTTGACTTGGGTGGAGGTGACCTCTCTGGGGGTCACGGCCTCACCCTCGCCCAGCTTGACGATGTCGGTGACGGCCAGCTGGTGCTCACCCTGATAGGAGCTGGTGGTGCCGGACACACGCACCCGGTCGCCGATCTTGAAGTCGCCGGCCACGGGGAAGCAGTTGATGCCGCCGGTCTCGTCCTGCACATAGATGCAGTCGAAGAAGGCCGTCTCCTTGTCGTAGCCGGAGGCGTTGGAGGTGACCACGCCCTCGATGGTGTACTTGTAGCCGTCCTCGGCCTGGGCCTGCACCTCGGCGATGGGCGTGATCTGCACGGGGTTGATGAGCCGCAGCAGATTCTCGCAGATCTTGTAGTTGGAGTAGTTCTTCTCGGAGCCGTTGTCGCTGATGCTGGCCTGCACCTCAAAGTTGGACATGAAGGCCGCACCGGAGACCACCACCATGCCACGGCCCTCCAGCTGCTCGGTGGCCATGACCATCAGGCGGCTGTCGTTTTCGGCAAAGGCATACTTGGGCGTACCGGCGCCGCCCAAACCGTCCTGATCCACGTCCACGGAGTAGGTGGTGGCATGGCCATACACCACGGGGGACACGGCAGCGGGCAGCGTGGAGGTGGCATTGCCGCTTGCGTCCACGGCATAGATGGAAGCACCGCCGTAGTGGCTGAAGCGCTCGGTGTAGAGCTTGTCATAGGGATGGTCGGGATCGACCTCCACGCCGTCCATCAGGGGGTTGTCCATGTTGTAGGAGCTGAAGTACAGCCGCCACTTATCCACGCCGTCGGCGGCGCTGCGAACGTCGTCATAGGTGGCGTCGTCGCTGATGCGGAGGCTGGAGCCCAGGGCCGCCAGCACCTCATTCTGGGTGGCTGCCATGTGCTTGATGGCGGGGTTGCTCTGAATGACGTCGTAGTTCTCGTAGTTGTCGGACCAGCCCGCCAGAATGACGGTGCCTCCGGCTGCGTTGAAGGCGTCGATGGCCGCCAGCTCGTCAGTGCTGTACGTCTTGGGATCGGCCTGAGCGGCCTCCAGACGGCGGCTGGGAGCGGTGAGGATCAGAGCCTTGAACTTGGGATTGCCGCAGGCGGCGATGAGCTCCTCGCTGGAGTTCAGCTGCACGGTCCGGACGCTGTATTCAGCGGCCAGATTGCTGAAGTTGCCCATGGAATCCTTATAGTTGCCTGCCACATACTCGTTGTAGTGGGAGGCGTCGATGCCAATGTACACCAGTGCATCCGCATTGAGCACATCCAGATCGATGGTCTTGGTGAAGGTGTACTCCTTGCCGTTCTGTTCCACCACGGCGGTGACCTGAACGGTGAACACACGGGCGGCGGTGGGGGTGTAGTGGAAGGAGACATCCAGCGTGCCGCTCTTGCCCAGCGTGTAGCCCTTGTCGCCCTCACCCTTATCCACGCCGATGACGGTGCCGCCGATGGTGTAGGTCAGGGACTTGATGGTGGCATCGGTGTCCTCGCTGTTGAAGAGGGTGGTGGTCAGGGTCAGCTCCTCGTCGGTGACGGGGGTGGCGGTGCCGCAGACCATGCTGGAGATGCCCAGCTTCAGGCTCTCACCCACCCACACGGGGGAGGTGACCGCCAGATCGCCGTCACCCTCGGTGACACGGATGAAATAGTAGCTGTAATCCGGATCCAGCGTCACGGACAGGCTGCCCTGATTCAGCTCGGCGGGGTCGGACCAGGTGTGGACCACCTTGCCGGAGTTGACCACCACCTCCACCTTGGAGATGGAGTCGCTCTTGTCGGGATCGTTGACGGTGACCTCAAGATTCAGCTTCTCGGGGACCTCGGTGATGCTGGAGCCCATCATCTGACCGTTGACGGTGTAGCCCAGCTCCAGGTTCTTATCCTCGGTGGCGTACATCCGCAGGGCCCGGATGGCCTCGTAGATGCCCTCCTCGGTGAAGTTGTCGGTGAGGATAACGTCACGGGCGTCGTTAGCATTGCCCCAGCGGCCCTTGTGGTTATCCTGGTTGTTGGTGGGAGCCAGATGCCAGCCCTTATCCAGCGCCATGATGTACTGCTCATAGCTGGGATAGTAGCCGCCGGCGCCGATCTGGCCCTCGCCGTTACCCACCTCCACCATATACATGCGGCTGTCAATGACGGGATCCCAGTAGGAGAAGTCACTGAAGTTGCCGAAGGTGGTGCCGGGATGGTTGAACTGGCTGATGGAGTCCACGCCCTCGGCCTGACTCAGCAGAGCGTAGTAGGCCTTCATACCGGCGTCGTCGGTCTTGTTGTTGAGGGTGGTGTTGTTGCGGGAGACCACGCCGGGGGTGTTGAAGGTGTTGATGTGGCCGGGGCCGCCGGACCATGTCATCTCGAAGCCGCCCAGCGCCACGATGGAACCGGCGTTCTCGGCGTTGAAGGCATCGATGGTGCTCTTATAGGTGCTCCAGCTGTGGTTGGCGTCGGAATCCTTCACCAGAGAGGTGTCATACAGAGCGCCCTCCACGTTAGCATTGGTCTTGGAGTCGAAGTAGTTGGAGTGGTCGGTGAAGGCTACGAACTGCACGTTGGCGCTGGCGGGGATGCTCTTGATGTAGTCCAGCGCAGAGGTCAGCGTACCGGAGCCGTCGGAATACTGGGTGTGGCTGTGGAGCTGACCGAAGTACAGCTGATACTGGGTCTTACCCACGGTGAAGAACCAGTTGAAGCTGGCCTCCTTGCCATCGGCACGCTTGGCGGTGACCACCACCTCCGTGCGGCCGTCGGTGAGGTCGGCAGCGGGCGTGTAAGTGACACGGCCGCCCTCATACACGGCGCCCACGGTCTTGCCGTTCACCGTCATGGTGATGGTGGGCTCCGTCCCGGCATTGGCCAGCGTCACGGAGATGGCGGGCCGCTTGTCGCTGCCGGTCTGAGCGCCCCGCATGGGCGTGGGATCGGAGAACACCGGCTCGTCCTTCACGGGGATCTCCACCGTGCGGGTGATGGCCTTGCCCTGATTGTCCACGCCGCTGATGGTTACGGTGAGCTTGTCGCCCGTCACCTTCTCCACGGGGATGGTGACGGTGTAAACACCCTCCTCCTCGGTGACAGTCAGGGCCTCGCCCGCCAGCGTGGCGGTCATGTCGCCCTTGACACCGAAGGGAGCATCCACGGTGAAGCTAAAGGTGTAGGCCTGCCCCACATAGGCGTCATACAGGTGGTCGATGACCACGACGGGCATATTCACGATGCCGCCGGTCAGCTCCGTCCCCTCCGCCACGGGATAGAAGGAGAAGGAGTAGATGGTGTAGTCCAGACTGCCGGTGGAGCTGTACATACTGTATACCTTGAAGCTGTCGCTGTAATACTCCAGCCACTGGCTGTATTTGCCGTTATACTTGGCGGTGCGGCTCTCCATTTCGTAGCCGCCCACGTTGCCGGAGCACTCCCGGACCAGCCAGTCGGCGTCCTCGCTGGCGGTGAGGGAATAGAAGGCGTTGTTGCCGGTGCCGTTGGCACACAGATAGCCGTAGGTTTGGTTGTAGAAGCGATAGTACTCGCCGCTGCGCTCCACGGTAAAGACCACGGCGCCGTTGGAGCAGACAGCCTTGCCGTTGGCAATGGTGGCGGCCGCCTTGTTGATGGCGGGGCTGTCGGTGTTGTCATTTTGCTCCGCCAGAACCGCCTCAGCGCTCTGGTTGTAGATGACCACCTGATCGCCGGCTTGAGGCAGGTCGCCGGTGGAGGGAGGCGTCACGTTGGTGACGTAGTCGGTGCTGGCGCCGTTGCGGAGCTGATAGGTGCCGTTATAGGCGGAGCAGCAGGCATACAGGGCCGTGACATCGGCCTCGGTGACGTTGGCAGGCAGCGGCACGCCCTTGAAGAGCTTGGTGCTGCCGGTGGCGTCGGTGACGGGGGTGTTGCCGGAATCGTTGTAGGTGCCCAGCGTCACGTCCTTGATGTAGACGTACTCACTGAGATAGTCGGCGCCCAGCTGGGAGACAGTGATCTCCTGAGCGGGGATGGCCTCCACACCGGCCTTCACCACCTCCATGGCGGGGGACTTCATCTGAGGTACGCCGCCGTAGGGGCTGACGGTGCCGGTGACCTTCACCACGTCGCCCACCTTGTAGTTGGCATAGTTGGCGTAGTCATAGACCTGGAAACCATAGATCTCGCCGTCGATAACATCCTCCAGAATGATGGAGTTGATGCTGGCAGCACCCTTATAGGCATTGCCGTAGTGGTACACCACCTGACCGATGACGGTGACGTTCTGGGTCTCGGCGGTGATGGCCCCGGCCTCCTTGACGGTGAGTGCCCCATCGGGGATCATGTCGTCGGAGATGGGGTCATTGACGGAGCCGGCAGCCCGGATCTCATCGGCGACGGTGTTCCGCAGCTGCAGGGTGCCGTTGTTGGTACCCACGGCGGCGGTGACATCCACCTTGTCGCCCACGGCAAAGGCCCAGCTGTCGCCGTTCTTGGCCAGAACTGCCTTATACAGCTGGATGGTCTTGCCGTCGGCATCCTTGAAGGTGACGTTGGGGTTGGCGTACTGACCGTTGTTGTCGTAGATCTCGGTGATCTCCAGCCCCTTCAGCTGCACATAGGTACACACATCGTCGGCGGTCAGGGCGGCGATGGTGACGGGCTTGGCATCCAGCGTCAGACCGCTGGACTTGACGAAGGTGCCGCTGCCCAGCTGGGCCATGCCCTTGAACTCGGCCCGCTTGCCGGTGCCGATGATGGTGTCGCCCAGAGCGATCTCATTGGTCTTGGCGGCCAGCCGCAGACAGATACCGCCGGTGGCGTCCTGCAGATAGTAGTTCTGGCCGTCCACCAGCGTCACAACGCCCTTGACGGTGAACTCGGTGTCGGTGGCGCCCTCCAGCGCCGTGCGGATGGGCACGGTGACAGGCTCCTCCGGATCGGGATCCGGGGTGACGTCCACGTAGACCTTCTCCTGCGTCAGCTTGTAGAAGGTCATGCCGAAGTCCGCTTCCTTCAGCCGGTCGGTGCTGGTGCAGTAGGCGGAGAACTCGGTGTACTTGGCGTAGTACTCGATGTAGACCTTGCCGTACTGGCCGGTAACGCCGCTGCCGGAGAGGTAGTAGGAGGCGTTCTCGGCATTGCAGGTCTCCACATCCCAGCGGGTGGTGCCGTTGGCGGCCACGTTGAGATTGTACTTGCCGCTGTTTTCACCCAGCGTCAGGGTCTTGCCGCCCTGCGTAAAGGTGTAGGTGCCGTCGTCGTTGGCAGTGACGTCCCAGACCAGTGCATCCATGGTGTCGGCAGTCAGCACGTCCTTTTCCACCGTGGCGGCCACGGGGGTCAGGTAATAGCTCCCCTTCATGGTGGAGCTAATGGCAAAGCCGTTGCCGGCATTGAAGATGACCGCCTTGTCGCCGCCGGTGAGGGCAGCGGTCTTGACGTACTTGTCCACCAGATTGTAAGCCTTATAGGTGAACACGGCCTCCTGACTGTCAGCCATGCCATCCTTCACAGCCTTGACGGTGATGGTGCAGGAGGTGGTGATGGTCACAGGGCCGGTGTAGGCCTGATAAGCGCCGTCGTCCACTTTGTACTGCAAGGAGGCATCCGCCGTCTCGCAGGCAAAGGCCACGGTGTCGCCCACCTTCACATCGCCGGAGGCGGTGCCGGTGGGGGTAGCCACCTGCTCCAGTCCGCCGCCCAGCTTATAGAGGGTGAAGTGGCAGGGGTAGCCGCCGGGAGACTTCGTAATGGTTTCATTTTTGTAAGCCCTGAACTTGTTCTGGGAGGCGGCGTTGCTGGCCAGCTTGACCGTGTCATCGCCCTGTCCGGCGAAGGTAAAGGTTTCATCGGTGGCATCGAAATCCACGGCCCACCGGTAGCTGCCGCTTTTAATGCCATTGTTGTTGCCGCCTTTGGGAGCAATGGCCTTGCCGTTGGCGTCGCTGAGAATGGTACCATTTTTGTCCACGGTCAGCGTCCAGACGCCGCCCGTGGGATCAATGACCTGATCGTTGGCAGCTGTCACGGCCACTGCCGTGACCCATGTGCCGTCCAGCACACCGGGGGCGTAACCGTTGTTGGCTACCATCACATACTCGCCGCTGACCAGTTCATCGGCGGACGTGACCTTGGTGTAGGTCTTTGTCGCTGATTCGTCTGCCAGAACTGCTGTGGGCAGCAGCGAGAGCAGCATCATCAGCGACAGCAGCACGGACATGATCCGACTGCTGAGTCCTCTCTTCTTCAATGAGATCCCTCCTGTTCAATATTACACGTTTACACGGCGGCCCGCTTCCGCCCTTCCGGCTCCCGGAGACAGCACAAAGCCGCCTGACCCGCATCCGGCGGGCAGACGACCTTCCACAGTGAGTCCTGATTTTGGCACGCAGGCGGCGTCAAAGGCTCCGACCGGCCGGGACAGGCAGACTGTGGGGGATACCGTTGAGCGAAAACAAACCTTTCGTGTATGATCCACCGGCCAAAACCGTTCATGCCGCCTTCGACCGATGGTAACAGTCTATCATAAAGCAGCCGGAATGGCTACCCCTTTTTCAATGATTTTGTCAGAAACGTGCAATAAGTTTGTATAATAGCTGCAAAGCAAATTGACAGATGTAGCTGACTGGTGAACACTATTGACATCGGGGGCGGAAGTTGCTATGCTGTAACCAAATACCATTGATGGAGGAAACGCCCATGAAGCGGAAGGAGCGGAAGGCGGACCGGCTGACAGCCGGAGCATGGTGGAGCAGAAACCGGTGGAGCTGCGTCATTCTGGCGGCGGCGCTGGTGCTGTTCATCGTCCTGCGGATGGCGGCTGTGACCTTTGAACAGCCCCAGCCCCAAGGGGATAACTATGCCGAGTACGAGACCGGTGTCGTCACGGATATCCTGTCGGACAACACCGAGGCGGATGCCGTAGCCGACGGCGGCTACCGGGGGGAGCAGCTGCTGCTGGCGCAGGTGCGCTCCGGCCAGTACAAGGGCGAGACCATGCAGGTGTATAACTATGTGGGCCCCCTGTACGGCCAGCCCCTGAAGGTGGGGCAGCGGGCGGTGCTGCTGATCTCCACCTACGAGGACGGCAGCCACACCGCCACAGTGTATGAGTACGACCGGACGGTGGGTCTGGCGGTGATCGTGGGCCTGTTCCTGCTGGCGACGGTGCTGGTGGGCGGCAAAGTGGGAGCCAAGTCGCTGGTGGCGCTGGCGGTGACGCTGGTGTGCCTGTTCTGGATCCTGATCCCCCTGCTGATGCAGGGAGCGTCCACTCTGCTGACGGTGTTTCTGGTGTGCGCCTACATCACCGTGGTGACGATGGTGATCTTGGGCGGCGTGTGCCGCAAGACGGTGTGTGCTGCGCTGGGTACGGTGGCCGGTACGGCGCTGGCGCTGCTGTTCGGCCTGCTGTCTCAGAGCCTTCTGCGAATCGACGGTCTGCGGCTGACGGATGTGGAACCGCTGCTGCAGCTGCGGCAGACGGGTACGCCCTTGGGCCTGCGGGGCCTGCTGGTGGCGGGGGTAGTCATCAGTGCGCTGGGCGCCGTGATGGACGTGGCCATGAGCATCTCCTCTGCGCTGACGGAGGTACATACCGTGGCCCCAGACCGGGACGGCCGGGCTCTGTTCCGCTCCGGTATGAATATCGGCCGGGATATGGTAGGTACCATGACCAACACCCTGATCCTGGCATTTTTGGGCAGCGGCCTGTCCTTCATCATCTATCTGTATTCGCTGGGGCTGGATCCCCGGCAGCTCATCAGCTCCCCCTATATGGCCACGGAGGTCATCAGCGGCATCGCCAGCAGCATCGGCGTCATTTTGGCGGTCCCCCTGACGGCGCTCATCACCTCGTTCATTTTGGTGAAAGATAAAAAACCGAAGGCCCCCTGCGGATCGAAACCGGAGGATAAGAAGCTTCCCAAAGAGGTTCAATAAGGGAGACACCACCGGCGGCTGGACAAAAAGGCGTCCAATGCTGGACAAAAGCTGGACAAAAACCGGGACGTTCCAAGGTCAGAAAATGGGGCAGTAACTGGACAAAACCGGCGGATGCAGACCGAAAAAACGACAGCGCAAAAATCCAAAGGGATAAAAGCAGCCCTCTCTGAAATCCAAAAACGGAACACCGGCAGAGAAAAAACTTCTAGGCACCGGACTGCTATCGATTCCGGAAAAGAAAAAATACCGGCATATGATCGGCACCGAAAAGAAGCAAGAGCCGAGATGATAGCAGCGCCGGGAAAAGGCGGGATCCATGCCGATGACAGAGTCGGAAACGGGGGAATATCGGGCCAATCAAAGAAGCCGGAGAAGTGCAAAAGCCGGTTCGGCAGCAGTGCCGAAAGCGCAGGTACCGGAACGATAGCAGAGCCGTGAGAGCGAAAATACGGAGCAATGACAACGCTGAAAATACGAATACCGGCAGAATAGAAAAAACAGAAAAAAAGGCGGGGAAGGCAATTTTGCCTTCCCCGCCTGCTTGCCGCCGGATGCGGCTGTACAGGAGGAGAGCTCACCTGCTTGCGGCGCAGGGAGGAATGACCTATATATTTTCTAGTATATACGAAATCCGGAGAAATGGCAATGTTTTTCCGGAAAAATTTTCCCGATGGGAGCATGAATTTTTTGAATATTTCGCATGGAGAAAATACTGAGACGCAGAAGGGCCACAGAGCCGCTCCGGATTTTTCGATTCTGGCAGCGTGGCGGCATCAGGGAAATGTGGCAGCAAAAATCGAATCGTATCAGAAGATGAAACGGTATCGAGAAAATCAGGAAGCAGCGGGAAATCAGGCGACGGCGGAGAAGCCGGGTGGTTTCGGAAAAGCAAAAGGCGGAGGGGGGACCCGGTAGGGTCCCCCCTCCGCCTTTACAGAAGGAGAGATGCGCTATTTCAAGGGGCTACGCCGCCAAGGGGCTTTGCTACCAAGGGGCTGTGCCGCCAAGGGGCTACGCCGCCAAGGGCTTTTATCGCCTAAGAGGAGCGCTGCGAAAGGGGGGGGGGATCAGGCCCGGTACCTCTTGCCGAGAACCAGAACGGCTCCGGCCAGAACGGCCACGGTCATGAGGCTCAGCCACAGGCCCATGGCGGCTTCGTCAGCGGTGTTGGGGCTGTCGGTGCCGTTATTGCCGGTATTGCCGGTATTGCCGCCGCTGTTGGCGTTGGGATCGGCGGCGCCGCAGACGGTACACTTGCCATCCTTGTAGCTGTGGCCGGCGGCGGGGATGACCTCGCCGGTCTCGACGGTCTCGCCGCAGACGGTGCAGACCTTATCGCCGGTGTAGCCGGGCTCGGTGCAGGTGGCGTCCTTGGCGTTTTTCACCACGGTGCTGTGACCGGTGGCGGGCAGCGTCTCGGTGGACAGTACCTCATCGCAGTCATCGCAGATGACGGTGACAGAGCCGTCCTCTGTACAGGTGGCGGGGGTCTCGGTGCGGGTGGTGTGGTCGTGATCGCAGGTGACCTCCACGGCGATGAGGGCGTAGTCACCGGTGTTCAGCAACGCCCGCACCATGCCGGTGCCGGTGTGCAGCGCAGTGACATGCCCACTCGCATCCACGGAGAGGATGCTCTCATCCAGGCTGGCATAGTTCACAGGGTTCAGCTCCGGAATCACCACGCCGGACTCGTCCAGCAGGGTCAGGTACTGCGTGAGGTCCGCGCCCTGGCCCAGCTTCAGCTGAATGGCATCCTGGGTGGCCTGAATGCCGTCGTACCGCTTGGGTACCACAGTGACGAAGCACTGGACGGTATCCTGGGTGGTGCTGGTGGCGGTGGCGGTGATGACGGCATTGCCGGGATTTCTGGCGTCCACAAAGGCGCACTCATCGGGCAAATCACGGTTGGAGGTGGCACGGATCACGGGATTGGTCAGGTCCACCACATTGGGATCGCTGTTGGTAAAGGTGATGATCTGATCGTCGCTGGTGGCGGCGGTATCCGTGGCGTGGATGCCGTCACGGCCGGCACCCACGATGCCCTGCTTGCCCTGCAGGAAGATGCGGTTGCTGCGGGCCTGGATCCAGACGTGGTACAGCTCCACAGAGCCGGGGTACGGACCCACATGGACGGTGAAGGAGGCGGTCATGCCCTGATACTCGGCGGTGACGGTGACGTCACCGGACTTGCCGTCCTTATTGGCCACCAGTGTGGTCTTGCTGTACTCATCCAAGTCGGCAATGGTGGGATCGGAGACACTCCAGGTGAGGCCTTCGGTGCCGTAGATGTTGTGCTTGCCGGAGAGGGCAAAGCCGTAGGGCTCCAGATACACGCCGGGCAGGTCGATGGTGGAATCGAAGTACATGGTGGTGGTCATCTCATCGAAGTCCAGACGCAGACCGGTGTAGGTCAGCTGATCGCTGACGCCCACCACGCAGGAGACGGAGGCACCGTTGGCGGTAGTGGCGGTGACGGTGGTGACGCCGGGGGCCTTGGCAGTGACCAGGCCGCTGTCGTCCACGGAGGCCACGTCGGCATTGCTGCTGGTCCAGGTAAGAGCGGTATCGGTATCGGTGTCGAAGGCCAACAGCTGCTGCTGTTCACCGGTGAACAGGAAGGCAGTGGTATCGGACAGGGACAGGGTGGTGCCCTCGAAGGTGTCGGGCAGCTGCACCAGATAGGCGGCGTAGTTGTAGCCCCAGTCGGACAGCCGGACATACAGGAGCTTGCCGGCGTAGTCGGTGACATCCACGGACATGGCGTCAGAGGTGACATCGGGCATATCCGCCAGACCCACGTTTTTGTGGAGAATATTCTCGGAATTGGTGCTGATGGTGCCGTCGTCATTGGCCACGAAGATCTCGGTATCCAGATACAGATGCTCGTCGGAGACCTGCATCCCCAGGGTGGTGCGGCCGTCGGCGCCAGTGCTCAGGGTCACGCAGCCCTGGTCCAGCTGGGGAGCCTGAGTATCGATGTACACAGGGAAGGTCAGGGTATCCCGGACATTGCGGCTTTCGTGATCGGTGACGGGATCGGCGGTGATGGTGTAGTAGTACTGACCGTCAGGCAGGGCGTTGCCCTGGTTGTCCGTGCCGTACCAGGCGTCAGGAGCCATATCCTGATACATGGTGGCGGGAATGGGGCTGCCCTGAGAGGACACATAGATGGTCTTGGGGACGTTGGTAACGGCGTCGCTCCAGACCTCCTGGCCGTCGGCGTTGGTGACGGTGAAGTGCAGGGCGGAGGCGTTGCGCATCTGGCTGACGTTGACCAATTCCACGCCGTCCATATAGGTATCGCCGTTGGGGGAGATGGTGATATGCTCGGCCTTCAGGGAGGTTTTCTCTGCCCCGTCCATGGTCACGGACAGATTGGCGCCCAGACGATAGGCAAAGCTGCTGGTGAAGTATGCGCCCAGCTCGGTAGAGAGCTGGCTGTAAGGCACGGTATCCTCATTGAGCATAGTGGCGTAGTCCAGCATACCGGGGGCGGACCAGTCGCCGTAGTAGGCCAGGAAGGGGATGGACAGATCTGCGCTGCCATCCTTGGCGGTGAGCACCACGAAGCCCTCCACATAGATGCCGTTTTCATAGGCGGCGTCCAGCTTGGCCTTCTGGCTCTGGGAGAGGGAGACGCTGACCTTCACGTCGCCGGTGGCCCCGGCAGCCAGCGTCACGGTCTTGTCGCCGGAAACGGTGACATCCAGCGCCTCGTCGTGGCTGCTCATGTAGGTCTTGCCGTCCTGCTCCAGCACGGCGGGGGACATGGCGATGACGGACACGTCATACTGGGCGGCATCCTTGCCCATGTTCCGGGCGTGGAAGGTCAGGTCGTAGCTGCCGTTCCTGGCAACATCGTCCCCCAGATTCAGCACAGGCTTGGTGTCGCCGTACTGGTCGGCATCGGTGTAGAGCACCACATCGCTGGAGGTGGCGGCGGACAGGTCAATGAGGCCGCTGCCCTGCAGACGGGGGGAATAGGGGAGCTTCGTCTCCGGGTCAACGACCGGGGAGGCAGTGGACATCATCAGGTTCTCCGTCATGGAGGCGGCGTCATAGCTGCCGGTCCAGTTCTCGGCCATGTAGGACTTTACCAGAACGCTGGCACCGGCCACATAGGGACTGGCCATGGAGGTACCGCTCATGGAGGCGTAATCGCCCTTGCCCTCGATGGTGGGGATGGAGGAGTAGACGTTGCCGCCGACAGCGGACAGCTCCGGCTTGATCCGCAGGTCGGGAGTGGCGCCGATGCTGGTGAAGGTGGACATCTGGCCGGCGGAGGGGTTGGGCTCGGCGGTCAGCTCCGTGGTGGGGGTGATGCCCACGCCGCTGCCGGCCTTGGCCGCCAGCTTCTGAGCGGCGTTATAGCTGATGAAGGCGGCGGGCAGCTGGTAGTAGTTGGTGGCCATGCGGATGGAGCAGTCATCGGGATGTTCGGTGTCATTGTTGTACACCAGAATACCGATGGCGTTCTTCCACAGGGCGTTCTGGATCTTGGTGACGAAGGTGATGGGCTCGCCGTTTTCGTCGGTACCGCCGCGCTGCACCACAGCGATCTTGCCGGTGACGTCGATGCCCTCGTAGTCGGAGTTGGCGCCGTAACCGGGAACCATGACATAGTCATAGGGGGCGGCCAGATCGTCAGATACGTCACCGTATATCTTCAGGAGAGAAACGTAGGAGTCCAGGTCCAGAAAGGAGGTCTGGCTGTCGGTATAGGTGATCTTCTCGTTGCCCAGCAGCACATAGTTGGCGTAGATCTCCTGACCCTCCACGCTGGCGATGGACAGGTTGGCGGGGTACACGGAGGGGGCGGCCACCACGCTGTTGTCGGGGTCCCCGGTGAGGGGAGCGTCGGTACCGTAGTTGTTCATATAGCTGGAGGAGGTCTCGTTGCCGGCGGCAGTGATGACCATAATGCCGGCGGCATCCAGCTTGTTGTACACATCGTTGATGAGGGCGTCCTCGTCCACGGTGAAGCCGCCGTAGGAGCCCAGGCTCAGGTTCACGGCGTCCACGCCCAGACGGTAGGCATCCTCCAGAGCCGCCAGAATGGTGGTCGTGGCGGCACCCGTGCCGCTGTCGTCAAAGACCTTCATGGGGATGACCTGAGCGTCGGGGGCCACGCCGGAGAAGGAGACGGCGCCCTCGCCGTCCACGGCGTAACCGGCGGAGATGCCGGCCACATGGGTGCCGTGCTCCAGATTTGCTGCATCCCACTTGCTGCCGGGGGCCACCTGAGCGTCCTTACCGGCGTAGTCAAAGGCGAAGGGGATCTTGGCGCTGAGATACACATCGTCGGCGGTGACACCGGGCATCAGGGCCTCGGCGTTGAGGTCGGCCGCCTGCAGAATACCGCTGACGTAGTCCTTGGTGAATTTGGCGTCTGCCGGGGCGTTGGCAAAGGCGGGATGGGCGGTATCCAGCCCGGTATCCAGCACGGCAATGGTCATGCCCTTACCGGTGAACTGATTGGTGGCCAGCGCCACCTGCAGGGCCTGCGTATCGGCCTGCTCCACGGTGGGCAGGGTGTAGGAGCCTGCCACGAAGGCACGGCTGACGCCCTTGGCGCTCTGGATGGTCTCCAGATTCTTCCGGGCGGTCCGCAGGGCGAAGCCGTTGAAGAGCATGGTATAGGAATAGGTATAATCCACCTGCTCCTGCCGCAGAGAGCGGCCCAGACGGGACTGCACCGTGGCCTGACGGCGCAGCAGGGTCTGCTGGACCTTGGCGGCGGTCTTTTCGGCTGCGGCGGTGCCGGGGGTCAGAGACTGGGCCGCCAGCACGGCGGCAGCGGGTTCATCGTCCAGCTCCACCAGAATATCCACCACTTCATTGGGGTCCTGAGGCTGGGTGGTCATCTGCTGGGTGGTGTTGCCCATGGTCTGGGACAGGTCGGCGGGGGTGACGGAACGGACCGTCAGGCCGCTTTGCGTTTCTGCCGCCGAGGCGGGCAGGATACACGACAGCGCCAGCACGGCGGCCATGTACAGGGAGAGTATCCTCTTTTTCATTTGCAAGCTTCCTTTCTTTCATAGAATGTGCAGAGGAAAGAGACGGTGGGGGTGGAGCATCCTCCTCTCGACTTTCACGAACATCAAAACGTTTCTATATTCATGGGCGCATCATAGCACCAGAATCGAAATTTGTCAATGGGTAAATGCATAAAAGATCAGACCTCGGGGAGGTCTGATCTTTTCGGATGGAGTTGTGCGTCCTTTGACTACAAAAGAAGGCGGCGGATATCGTCCACCATGGACTCGATGGCCTCCGGGGCCAGACTGCACCGCAGGCGGCTGCCGTCCTTGGCGATACGGATGAATTCGTCCCGCACCAGCACGTTCAGGTGGTGGGAAACGGTGCCTTGGGAGATGCCCAGCTCCTTGGCCAGCTCCTGCCCGCTGCGGTCCTGCTCCTTCAGCAGCTTCAGGATATCCAGACGGCTCTTGTCACCCAGCGTTTTCAGGCAGGCCAGCAGATGCTCGTCGTTGGCGGCGTATTTCTCCGTCAGGCGCAGAATGAGCCAGTACAGCACCCCGGCGATGACGGTGATGTGGTCGTCACCGGTGAGGAAGCGCATGGAGTTGAAGGACATGACGCAGGGCAGAAAGGTGATGCTCTGGTCGGACAGCGTCTGGGACTGGGCAAAGGCGCTCATAAGACGGGGGGTGTTCTCCCGTGTCTGCTCCAGACACTGCCGCAGCAGACGGTCCGTCTCCGGCGTCTGCATCACTTGTGCCAGCAGGGTGGCGGACTGCTCCACGATGCGGCAGGCGGTGCGCTCGTACTCCTCCAGATGGGCGTACAGCGTCAGCAGCCGCCACCGGTCGGCAGGGGGCAGGCGGGTGAGGTCCATGTAGTCGATGAGGTCGCAGATGGTGTCCAGCTGCTGCGGCGGGGGGAGGGGGTCCTCCTGATACTGGCCCACGGCGGTGACGATGTCCCGCAGCCGCTGCTGGGGTGTGTGGCCTGTATATTTATAAGCTTTTTCGCCGCCGGGGCGAACATAATCCCAGACCAGAAACCATGCCAGACAGGTGTTGCTGCCGGAGAGAGGAGTGAACAGGAATTGCAGCGTCTCCTCGTCCTCTGACAGGTGCTCCAGCAGGTACTCCTCGGCGGCGGCGATATGGCGCACCTGCGGCACCAGCTCCCGCTCCGGGATGCCGTAGGTGTCGCAGATGCGGACGGCCTCTGTGACGGCGGTGCAGTATTTTTCCTCCGTGGGGGTGTAGTGGCGCTCCAAGGCCACCAAGGCCTCTACGCCGTATGCATTGGCCTCCTGATAGATGAAACCCATAAAATCCTCCAGAAAATTTGATGGAGATAGAAACGTTTTAATTATTCTGCAATGTATTGTACCCCACTTCTGGCGCTGCGTCAAGCATAGGGACTTCCTCTGAGGGCATAGGCTGGCAGAAGAGGAGGGATCTGTATGCTGTCTGCGGCGTTGCTGCTGCTGTCCAACAGTCTGTTTTTGTCCCTGCGTCTGACGGGGAATCCCGGTTCGTTCCCCCGGCCGCTGCGGCCGGAGGAGGAGCGGGCGTGTCTGAAGCAGTGGGCGCAGGGGGATCTGGAAGCCCGGAACCGGCTGGTGGAGCACAATCTCCGGCTGGTGGCCCACATCATCAAGAAATACTATACACAGGCGGACAATCAGGAGGATCTGATCTCCATCGGCACCATTGGACTCATCAAGGCCGTCAACACCTTCCGGGCAGACCGGGGCATCAAGCTGGCTACTTATGCGTCGAGGTGCATTGAGAATGAGATCCTCATGTACTTCCGCTCCCAGCGGAAGCTGCAGGGGGAGGTGTCCCTGTCCGACGCCATCGACACGGATAAGGAGGGGGGCTCGCTGTATCTGCTGGACGTGGTGGGGACCGACGACACCATGCTGTCGGATCTGCAGGATCGGGAGGAGCAGCTGCTGCTGCGGCGTCTGGTGCGGGACTGCCTGACGGAGCGGGAGGCGGACATCATCCGGAGGCGGTACGGGCTGGAGGGGCATCCGCCCCAAACCCAGCGGCAGGTGGCGGCGGTATACGGCATCAGCCGCAGTTATGTCTCCCGCATCGAGAAGCGGGCGCTGGAGAAGCTGGAAAAGGAGCTGCGAAAGGGGTAGGAGGATAGCGAAAGGGCTTGTCTTTGGGGCGGGAACATGGTAAGATGATAAAAAACACCTATGCGGCAGCCTGTGGAAATGAGCGGAGACAACATGAGAAAGTTTTTCAGAGGAATATGCGGCGTACTGGCGACGCTTTTGACCCTGTGCATCCTATTGATGGCGGCGGGGCTCATGGGGGTGCGGGCCTTCGGCATCACGCCTTATGTGGTACCGGCGGACATGGAGGGGCTTCCGTGGTCCGCCGGGGCGCTGCTGTACGTGCAGCAGGAGCGGCCGGAGATGCTGCAGCCGGGGGACACCATCGCCTACGTCACGGACAGTGACCTATCGCTGGAGGGGGGCGTCATCGGTTCCGTGGACACAGAGCGGCGCTTCTTCTATGTGGAGGGAGCCCCGGTCTACTGGGACAATGTGCTGGGGCAGCCCCTGTGGGGCATCGATGGGCTGGGCTATGTGTCCGGCTATATCAGCCGGCCGCCGGGACTGTATCTGGTGCTGGGGGCTGCTGTGGTGCTGGCGTTGCTGTGCATCTTCCCCCTGCGACGCCGAAAGGGAGAGAAAACGGAAGAATCCCCCACCGGGAGATGTATGGCAACGAATGCGGGAGAGAAAACTCCCACCGAATCGGTGCAGGCTGCGGCGATGGAGGAGGAAGTCCCCACCTTGACGGAAAAGCCTGCGTCTGCGGAGGTATCTGAGCCTGTGAAGGTGCCTAAGCCTGCGGTAGAGATACCGAAACCTGAGCCTGTGCCGGAAGCGCCTGAGCCTGTGGCGGAGGTACAGCGGCCTGCAGAGACCGGGCGGCGGCAGATTTCTGGCAAGCGGGACGAGGCGGTGGCCCGTCACGGCGGCAAGCGCCTTCGGCGCTGATGGAATCGAGCAAAAGAAGGACCCAGAGGCAGAGCCTTTGGGTCCTTCTTTTTAGAATGGAGCGTTATGAAAGTGTATCTGGCTGGGCCTCGCCGGGACGGTCAGTCAGCACCAGCTGCACCTGACGCCGCCGCAGGAATACCGTCAGCCAGCAAACCGCCATGGCGATCAAGCCGCAGATGGTCATGCAGAGCCGATAGTCCAGCACCTCGCCCAAAGCACCGATGGCCAGCGACAGCACCGCTCCCGCCGCCGTGCAGAGCATGGACTCATAGGCATTGAGCCGAGCCCGCAGCCGGTCGGGGATGTAGCGCTGCACCGCCGCCTGCCGGATGGTGGCACTCTGGATGCCCAGAAAGCCGCAGACGGCCCGGTTCACCAGCATCAGGGGATACGGCAGCCACAGAAGGCAGGCGTCCATCAGTTCGTAGGTCTGATACACCCCGAACAGGAAGCCGAATCGCTTTCGTTCCGGCAGGGAGTAGCGGTAGCGGACGGCGCCGCCGATGGTGCGCCCGGCGAACTCCGCCACGGAGAAAAAGGAGTACATGGCGGTGGTGAAGCCCGGCGCTGTGCGAAAGAAGGCGATGAGCAGGGGAGAATAGCCCATGGCCATGCCGTTGGTGACGGCCATGTACTCATAGAGGCCGTGGAGGCCGTGCTCCTGCCGAAGATAGGCGGCGGCCTCCCGGACGTCCCGCCACCAGGTTTTCAGCGACAGCAGCGGCTCTTGATCCCGGCGGCTCTCCTGCACATGGATGCGGTTTTCGATGAGGGCGGCCAGCACCGACAGTGCGCCTTGGATCAGCAGCAGCCGTCCCACGCCTAAGGTGTCGTACAGCAGCGCCGCCAGCGGCATCATGAGGACCTTCAGAATGGGATAGAGCATGGCGGAGACGGTGTAGGCCCGCTCCTCCTGTCCCTCCGGCAGCAGCAGGGGGTAGAAGCTGTTGTAGGCCAGCTCATCGAAGGCTGCAAGGCATGATACCAGCAGGGAAAAGGCCAGATAGGCGGTGTAGGAGAAGGCACTGCGCAGCAGGAACAGTCCCGCCCCGGCGTAGCATATGCCGTTGAGCAGGTCGCCCCACACCAGAAAGGGCTTGCGGGGCAGGCGGTCCATCATGGGGGCGACGACCAGCGGCAGCAGCACCATGGGGATCAGCTGAATGGCCACCACCAGCGCCGAGGCCAGAGTGCTGCCTGTCTCGTCAAAGGCCAGAAAGGACAGGGCGAATTGACTGATGATGCCGCCGGCAGCGCCCAGCGTCGTGGCGGCGGTGATGCGGGTAAAATTCCGTGTCCAGAGAGTTTGTTTCATGGCGTTCACCTCACTGCTATGATTATCCCACAGCTGCTTACAAAAGAAAAGGGGGTCATCGTGGGAAAGTTATTCCCGTGATGACCCTCTTAATGGGGCAAAAATGCTATTTTGCAGGAAACTCCTCCAACAGGCGGCAGGCTTGACGGTACTGACGGTTGGCCTTGTACCACGCCAGCACCCACGGCAGGTGGAAGCGGGTGAAGCCCATAGGATATGTGTCTCGCAGACGATGGAAGCAGTCCAGAAGTTGGGTGCCGTAGGTATCGTCGTGGAGGTAGTCCGGGTGCTCCAGCCGATAGCGCACCAGCGCCAGCATCCGCTGCTCCATTTCGCCGGAGGCCATAGGCTCCGCCTGCTGGACGGCGGCCAGCGCCTGCTCCCGATGGCCCAACTGCTCGTGGCAGATGGCCAGCTTGTGCAGGTCCAGAAAGCCGGGGCGGGGGAGGGAGGCAAAGTAGGGCAGGGCCTTTTCCGGTTGACGCAGCTCCAGTTGAGTGGAGGCAACATTGTAGCGGAGGGCAGACAAGCTGCCGGTATCCCTCAAGGCTTCTGCCAGATGCTCCGCTACAGAGTAGTGGGTCAGCATCTCCTCCATGCGGCCCAGATCCGAGTAGCAGTTGCCCATCCACAGGCGGCAGGACAGCATCAGGTAGGGGTAGCCGGCGTCCGATGCCGAGCGGTAGGCGTCCCGCAGCACCTCGATGGCGGCGGTGTATTCGCCCTCGGCGTAGAGGAACTCTCCGTAGTGGGCAGCCAGCAGCGGCAGCGGCTCCAGCCGTACCGCCTCTTCCCACCGGCCCTGAAGGCCCCGATGCAGGGCCAGCTGCCGGGTGGAGAGAAAGGGCTCCCACTCCACCGGCAGAGGGCGCATCTCGTCGGCGTAAAAGGCATCCAGCAGCAGGGCGTCCGCTGCCAGCGGACTGAATGCAAGAATCTCCCGCCGGGGCTGCACCAGCTGTTCATAGAGGGAATCGAAATTCGGGCTGCCGGAGAGCAGGGCCTTCCAGCAGGGCGCTAAGCCCTCCGGCTCCGGAGTCCAGACAAGACCCAGCCGGTGCAGCAGCAGCTCCGTCACCTCCGGGGAGGGGGCGGCCTTGCCCTGCTCGATCTTGGACAGATAGGAGGGGGCGCAGATGCCACGGCACAGACCTTCCTGACTCCAGTCCCGCTGAAGGCGGGCCTGCCGGATCAGCAGTCCGGCGATGTCGCCGCCCCTCATCCGATGAGGTCCCGCACAATGGTGCCGGCCAGCAGGATACCGGCGGTGGAGGGGACCCATGGCACACTGGCAGGGACGCTGCGGCGGCCGGGGGAGGGGGCCTCCAGCTGGGCAGTGGCGGCAGGCTGCTCCGGGCTGAACACCACCTTCAGGTGGCGGATGCCACGGCTGCGCAGTTCCTTCCGCATGACACGGGCCAGCGGGCAGCCGCTGGTCTGAGAGATATCCGTTACCCGCAGCAGGGTGGGGTCCAGCTTGTTGCCGGTCCCCAGCGCCGACAGGATGGGGATACTTCGGTCCATGGCCTGCTGGATCAGGTCCAGCTTGCAGGTCACCAGATCGATGCAGTCGGCAATGTAGTCATATCGGGCGGAGAAGAAATCCTCCCGATGGGCGGCGTCGTAGGTGGCGCAGATGGGGTGGATGACGGCGCTGGGGGAGATGTCCCGGCAACGGCGGGCGGTGACCTCCGCCTTGGACTGGCCCACGGTGGAGTGGAGGGCGCAGAGCTGGCGGTTGATGTTGGTGACACTGACGGTGTCCTGATCCACCAGCGTCAGCTCACCTACGCCGGAGCGGGCCAGAATCTCGGCGGCATAGCTGCCCACGCCGCCCAGGCCGAACACGGCCACATGGGCACTTTGCAGGCGCTCCAGCGCCGGCTGGCCCAGCACCATCTCGGTGCGCAAAAACTGTTCGTGCATAAATAGGCTCCTTTGCTTCCAGACGGTATCAAAAAAGACCGGCCTCGGCCGGTCTTTTTCGGAAATTCATCAGACGAGGTACTTCATACCGGAGGTCTCGGTGGCGGTGATGTCCTTCACCAGATCGCTGCTCCACTGGGAGTAGTCGGCGTTCTTCATGGCGTTGCGGACCTGCACCTGCCAATAGGGGGCGTCGGTACCCACGAAGTACACGACGTGGTAGCCGATGTAGCTGCCCTCGTTGTAGACGATGCCGGTGTCGCCGGGCTGACGGGACTCGTCGAAGCACCAGTCATTGAACTCGGTGACCATCTGGCCCTTATACACCTCGGTATACAGGCCGCCGTTGGTGTTGGAGCCGGTATCGGCGGAGAGCTCGTTGGCCAGCTCGGCAAAGCTGTCCTCGGTGCGGGCGCCCTCCTCCCACTTCTTCAGAGCGGCCTCGGCGGCCTCCTTCTGCTCGGCCTTGCGGGCGTCCAGCTTCTCCTGATAGTCGTCAGCCTTACTGTCCAGATCGGAGGTATCCACCTTGAACAGAATGTGGCGCACGTCCACGGTGTTGTAGTCGTTGCGGCCACGGCTGTGGAACAGGACCACATAGTAGTTGTCGCCGCTCTCGATGAGGGTCAGATCGCCCTCCTGACGCTCCTCGTTGAACACCCACTCGGTGACGGCGTCGCCGCTGTAGGTACCGGTGGGACGGTCGGTGTAGGTGCCGTTATCGTAGTTGTCGGCGGCCTTCTCCATCAGAAGACCGTTGCGGACGGCCTCCAGAGCGGCGTTGGCATTGGCGGAGGCAGCCTCCTTGACGGCGGCGTTCTCCTCGTCGGTGGGCTCCACGGTGTTGCCGTCGGCATCCTTGGTGGAGTCGGCAGTGCCCTTGAAGTAGATGTACTCGTAGTCGGCCACGTCGAAGCTGTTCTTGTGCTCGTTATAGTAGGTCTCCACTTCCTCGTCGGTGTAGGTGAGGCTGTCGATGTAGTCCTGCTGATAGTGGGAGGCCAGAACGGTGTCCTTCAGAATGCTCTTGAAGGTGGACATCGTCATGTTGTTGCCGTACATCAGCTTCAGGTAAGCGCTGGTGGAGTAGCCGGCATTCTTGGCGTAGGTGGAGAAGGTCTCCAGAGTGCTGTCGATTTCCTTCTGCATATCGTCGTCGAAGGTCAGACCCTTCTCGGCGGCGCCCTTCTTCAGCATGGTCAGCTGAATGAGACTCTTCTTGGCGGCGTCACGGAAGTAGGCGTCCCAAGTCATGTCCTCGCTGACACCCAACAGCATCTTGGCGGTGTCGTTCAGGCTCTGCTGAGACAGGGAGGTATTCTTGTCAATGCCGTAGAGACTGGCATAGTTGGAGTTGACGATACTGTTATAGGCATTGTGATAGTAGTAGCTGACCTCGGCGGCGGAATAGGACTCGCCCTCCACCGTGACGGCGGTGGTGCCACGCTGGATGATGTTGGAGTTCCACACCACCAGGCCAATGGCGATCACCACAAAGGCGATGGCGATGATGGCATAGAGCCGGTTGGAACGGCGCTCCTTGGCCTGCTCCTGAGCTTGACGGGCAGTCTTGGGATCCACAACGCCGCTGGCGGCGACCTCCTGCCGGTTCTTCTTTTCTCTTGATGCGCTCATAGTTGTTTCATCCTCTCAAAATAGGGGTCATTACGACCCGACTTCGTAAAGTTAATCGTAATTATACAGGAAATCTGTCTGCTGTGCAAGGGGGAAACGGAAATTATCCGGCCATAGGCCGAAAAAGCGGTCAGCTCCGGAGGCATTCCGGAGCTGACCGGGCTTTTACCAGTTGTCCCGCCGGGCGTGGGGGCCAAGTTATAACCTGCACCGTTTCAGCAGGTGGGTTGTCTCCAGCGTGCTTCACCGCTTCCAACTTCCAGCCGCAGACGGCAGCCGGGAGGCCTGCGATCCACACACTGATCCGACATCCCCTATAACAAAATGTGAGGATAAAAAAGACCCGTCACATCCCTGCGGGACCTCGCCTTTCGGCGATGACCTTATTATAACAGACCTGCGGGAAAAATAAAAGGGGTTTTCGCAGAAACGGTCAGGAATTTTCTTCCTCGTCGGCCAGCAGCTGTTCCATGAACAGCTCGTAGATCTTCTCCAGCTCCGCTTCGTCATCCAGCGTGCTGAGCAGCTCCTCGCCGTTTTCCGTGACGGATTTCAGGATCACCAGACCGTAGTCCTCGGATTCCTCGTCCGCCTCGTCCTCCACGGCGGGGAAGAAAGCCATATAGGTCTGCCCCTCGTGCTCCAGTGCGTCCACATACTCCAGCTCGATATCGTTGCCGTCCTCGTCGGTGAGGGTGATAAAGCTGGGGCCAAACTCATCGCTCATGAGAAAATACCTCCTGCATAGGTTGATGTCCCCCTACTATAACGGATTTCCACAGAAATTGCAAGAGGGCGGCGCTGCCGATTTCCGCGCAAAAATTGGAAAAGCAGCACAAAACGGGACCTATGTGCCGGGTCAAAGGATACGGTGATTGCGTTTTTTGCGCAAAAAGGTATTTTTATCGGTTGACAGGTGTGGTAAAATAGCTCTTATATTGGTTTAATATGTGCTTTTTGCCGCAGCCGGGACCTTCCGGAGCAGGGCGGCAGGGAGAAGCCGTATAAAAAGCCTGAGGCCGCCCGGCGGCGGCCGGAACAACGAAACAGAAAGTGAGGTGCGCTGTCCATGAAAGAACACTCCAACGACCGTGATAAGGCAGAGCAGAGCGCCCATCAGAGGAAAAACCGAGGGAAGGGACGGGCCAAGAGGGTCTGGGGCGTCATCGGCACCATCGTGCTGGTGGGCGTGCTGACCATGGCCATTTTTGTGGGGATCTTCATGACCTACATCAATAAGTCCCTGAAGGGCCACGTAGAGGTGGATATGTCCGAATATGACAGGAAGGTATCCACGGAGCTGTACCGTCTGGGGACGGACGGCGAGACATGGGAGATGTATCAGACGCTGTTCAGCGATGAAAACCGCATCTGGGTAGAAATCGGGGACATCCCCAAGTATTTGCAGGATGCCACCATCGCCATTGAGGACAAGCGTTTTGAGTCCCACCACGGGGTGGACTGGAGGGGGACCCTGCGGGCCATCACCAGAACCCTGACCGGCAGCGGAACGCAGGGCGGCTCCACCATCACCCAGCAGTTGCTGAAAAACGTCACCGGCGACAATCAGGTGACGGTGAAGCGGAAGATCACGGAGATCTACCGGGCGCTGGCACTGGAGAAGGATTACTCCAAGTCCCAGATCCTGGAGATGTATCTCAACACCATCTTTCTGGGAGAGCAGTGCTACGGCGTGCAGACGGCGGCCCGGATGTACTTCCACAAGGATGTGAAGGACCTGACGCTGGCGGAGTGTGCCTGTCTCATCGGCATCACCAACAATCCCTCCATGTATGATCCTCTGATCAGCGACTGGACCCGTGAGAACAACCGGGAGCGGCAGCTGACCATCCTGGGCGAGATGCTCGGTCAGGGGAAGATCGATCAGGCCACCTATGATGCCGCGGCGGCGGAGGAGGTTCAGTTCAGCGACGGGTATACGAATCTCGGCAATTTCACCGAGCCTACGGAGGATCAGGAGACCCCGGAGAAGCCCACCGTGCAGTCCACCGCCAACAACTCCTATTATACGGATCAGGTCATCTCCGATGTGGCGGCGGCGCTGGTGGAGAAGCTGGGGCTGGAGGACGATACACCCGACGAGAGCGGCAACGTCCGCACGGCACAGGAGAAGGCCGTCAGCAAGATTTACAGCAGCGGCTATAAGATTTATACGCTGCAGGACAGCAAGCTCCAGTCCATTGCGGAGAACATTTTTGAAAACAGCGATCTGGTGGAGTATACTGACGACTACGGCAAGCCCTTGCAGGCGGCTATCACGCTGGTGGACAATTCCAACGGCAACGTGGTGGCTATGGTGGGCGGTCTGGGCGCCAAGACGGTGGACCGTGGCTGGAACTGGGCCACGGAGCCCCGGCAGTGCGGTTCTGCTACCAAGCCCATCTCCGACTATGCCCCGGCGCTGGACGACGGTACCATCACCGCTGCCTCCGCCATCGACGACTATCCCGTCCGGGATCTGGACGGCTACGGCGCATGGCCCAAGAACTCCCACTCCGGTTTCTACGGCTTGACCACCGTGTGGACGGCGCTGGTGGAGTCTCTGAATACCTGCGCCGTGCGGGTCAATGAGAGCTACGGCTCGGCGGCCTCCTATAATTATATGGTGGAGAAGCTGGGCTTCACCACCCTGACCCAGCGGGACAGCCAGCAGTCCGGTAACATGGGCCTGGGCGGTTACGACGTGGGTGTCACCACGGAGGAGATGGCTGCGGCCTATGCCGCCATCGCCAACGACGGCGTATACACCAAGCCCCGGACATGGCTGCGGGTGGAGGACTCCGAGGGGAATGTCGTCATGGAGAACGAGACCTCCGCCCACAGCGCCATGAAGGAGACTACCGCCTATCTGCTGCGGGATATACTGGAGAGCGTTATCACCAGCGGTACCGGTACGGAGGCATATTTCTCCGGCATGACCATCGCCGGTAAGACCGGTACCACGGATGACAACCGGGACCGTTATTTCGTGGGCTTCAGCCCCTACTACTGCGCTGCGGTATGGACGGGCTATGAGTCCAACGATGAGCTGTCCTACGGTATGGGCAACGGCTCGGCGCAGCTGTGGAAGCAGGTGATGAGGGAGATCCATGCTGATTTGGAGGACAAGGCCTTCGACAGCTGCACCGGCCTGACGCAGGTGACGGTGTGCTCCGACAGCGGCCTGCTGGCCACGGATGCCTGCACCAAGGATCTGCGGGGCAGCCGGGTCCGCACCGTGACGGTGGCGGCGGATACGGCTCCCACGACGACCTGCAACGTCCACAAGCTGGTGGACTACTGCACCGAGGGGAAGCACATTGCCACCCAGTACTGCCCCAAGGACAAGGTGAAGCAGGTGGCGGTGCTGGACTGGAACCGGGCGCTGTTCAACGATATCAAGGCCAGGGACCATGAGTACCTGTTGAAGGTGCTGGACGGCTCCGCTACGCCCAACGATCCCAAGGATGATATCTGCCCGGCGCACCAGAAGGCCATCACACCGGTGACACCTACCGACCCCACCACACCGACACCCCCCACGGATCCGACAGATCCCACTACGCCGGATACCGGCGGTGCTGAGGACTCCGGTGGCGTTGGAGGCAGCAGCAGCTGGTGGAAACGACCGTAAATAGAGAAACGAGAATGCAGCCTGTGAGCGGTGCTCACAGGCTGCATTCTTGCGAGGCGGTGAAAAAGAAGGGGTATGGCTCTGCCGTACCCCTTCTTTTCTTGCATAATAGGGAGATCAGAAGCTGCGGATGATATCCACGATCTCGGTGCCGATGCGCTTCTGAGCCTCCACGGTGGCAGCGCCGATGTGGGGCGTGCAGGACACCATGGGATGGCTGTACAGAGCGGCGTTGGCAGTGGGCTCGTCGGCGTAGACGTCCAGACCGGCGGCCCGGACCTTGCCGGACTCCAGAGCAACCAGCAGGGCATCCTCGTCCACGTTGGCACCACGGGAGGTGTTGATGATGACCACGCCGTCCTTCATCTTGGCGATGGTATCGGCGTTGATGAGGGGAGCGCCGGGTGCGGCGGGAGCGTGGAGGGAGATGAAGTCAGACTGGGCCAGCAGTTCCTCCAGCGTCACATAGGGGATGCCGAATTTGGCCTCCACCTCCGGACGGCGGGTGGTGCTGTAAGCGACGACGTTCATGCCGATGGCCTTTGCCATGACGCCCAGATGCTGGCCGATGCGGCCGAAGCCGACGATGCCGAGGGTCT
>OLVZ01000740.1_pt1 | contig 30595 bp, 20 predicted proteins | sample 1673341 | NCBI WGS metagenome assembly OLVZ01 (sample SAMEA3178944, study PRJEB25190) | human gut metagenome | biome: human gut; feature: human-associated habitat; material: faeces | place: Austria | collected 2013 | reverse complement strand
ACCTTTCCCTTCGGCCGGTGACCGTTGGTTCAGGGCGTGTGGAGCTTACATGCGATCCCCTTTTTCATGCGATCGTTTTTTGATTGTTTGCCCTTGGTTTTTCTTTTCAACATGCGTTTTTGTGAAAAAGATACCCTCAAATCGTGGTGAAACCTTGATTTTGATGTACCACTTTCGTAGTCACTTTTGCGGCCTAAAGACAGGAAAGTGAGACTTACGAGACCTATTTAGCCCCATTTTTCTTCGACTTTTATCGCCTATTATATCGATAATTCTATTGGATTGAGAGATGAGAGCAAAGAGGTGGGAGAGATAATCTGCAGATAATAAGCCTTTTAGGAAGAAAGGGTGTGGAAAAAACCAATGAAAAGCCCCCTGCAAGCCATCCTTCGATGGCATGCAGGGGGTGTTGTTTACCCCAATGCTGTCTGTGGGGAGAGGAATGCGGGGACTATTCGGCTGTGTACCATTTGGTACCGTTAATATCTGTCAATTCTGGTTCGTCCTCAAACTGTTTTATTCCGTCGAGCCGTCCACCATATGGGATCGGGTTGTCATATTGTCCTCCCGATGCTGCGAGGAGTGGTGTGGTGGTCGTGATGACGACATCGATGGACGGCTTAGTATATACTTTTCTGTTCATTTCTTTATTGATGATTAAGATTTGTTGTGGGATAATATCATTACTTGATCACTACCTTGCGGGTCTTTCCGCCCATGCGGACGAGGTTGATGCCCTTCTGCGGACCATCGAGGCGACGGCCTTGAAGGTCGAAATATTCGGCCTTGTCGCTCAGGAGATTGTCCACGGTCGGTGTCTGGCCGATGCTATTGGTCTCGCCCACGACCACGATGCCGAGCGACTGAGCCTGCGTGCTTTCTGTCGTTATCGTGGCACGGAAGGGCGGCACGATAACACCCGTGATGGTGTTGCCCACTTTGTCATAGCCCGAAACCTGCCAAAACTTGTCTTTAGCGATGAAATAGTTGCTTGTTCCCTTCAACTGCTGCTCTACAAACGTACCTTCGATATGGCTGGTCTCTGTTCCAGTGACAGGCTGGGTGACGATAGTTTGATTGCCCTCGGGAGAGCAGACCTTCAGGTCTGTGCCCTTCGTTCCTTTGACGATCACGGGTGTGCCTGCGGCAATCACGCCTTCCTCTACCTTCTCAATAAAGAGGTTCTCGCCCTCTACTTTGTGGAACTTGTAAATCTCGCAATTGGTCCCCGCGTCCTTCTTCACATCTATGATGAATGGCACGCAGACCGTGCCCCAGGTAGAGGACATGTTCTGTCGGGTGTACGTACCCTTGTAGATATGGTGTTCCATGGAGACCACGAAGGGATCGGCATTGTAGAGGTTGAGCACAATCCGGTTTTTCTCGTCCTTCTCAAAATAGCTCACATTGAGATTTCCGTCGGAAAAGTGGGGCATAAAATAGCCTGTCTGGGCGTTGGCCATGGTGGCGTCTGTCTTGCTCTCGTTGTACGCAGCTTCGCCCACGAGATTGGTGCATCCCAAAAACATATGGTCACTCTTGCCATACACTGTGAGGCCCTTGCTGTCCCAGTCGCTGGCATAGATAGACTGTAGGCTTGAGCATGCCCCAAACATAGCCTGAGTATTGGACAGGCTCCAGGTCTGGAAACTTGAAAGATCGAGCGAAGTGAGTGCTGCGCAACCATAGAACATATAGCTCATGTTCTCCACGTCCTCCGTGTTGAGGTATTTTATGCCTGTGATTTCTGTTAGGTGTGCGCAACCATCAAACCATTCTTTGCACGAAGTCGGTCTGAATTGCGCAAAACTCTCATCAAAAACGACAGTTTCGATATGCTCTTTACGGACAGGGTCGTTTTCACCACTCTTGATCCACTCGGGGGAACAGTTGGCGTCGATGGGCGCGCCATCGATGATCCATTCGCCCTCAGCCGAACGGGCATCAACCACTTGGTTGTTGTTGTCCAGTCTTTTGCCGCTCAGATCACCGCCCTCTGCATAGGTGAATGTTAGCGTGCCTTTTCCTTCTGGTTTGGTTAGTACCCAGCAAGCCACTTTTGTACCTGTGTTCTGTGCCGAAGCCTGGCTCATTGGGACGCAGATCCATGCGAGGAGCAGGGCTGCGAAAAACTTCCAAAGGCTGACGTGTGCCTTGAAAGCTCGTAATGTTGAAGTTTTCATAATTGATCCTGTGTTTAATTTTGTTTAATATTGATCCTCTTTCCGAAGGGCACGAAGCTGCAGAGGGCGCTCCTGTGGTCGTAGAAGCTACTCTGTTTGCTAAGTCCTTGTCGAATGGTAGTAATAGGCGGTTGTGGTCAATCAAGCCGTTTGCATTTCCTGACCATCTCCTTCCCTCCTTTGCGTCTCTATGGTGTGTGGGACGCGAAGATCTGCCTAAATAACGACCGATACGGGCCTTCTCTCCATTTCGACGGCTCAAAATTACTGTCATTACTCTAAAATTCCAGGGTTTAATTGTTAATTCGTGTTGGTTTTGTATTAAAAAACTGAATTTACCCCCCCCCAATCTTGATCTGTGTCAATCTTTTGGCCTTGTTTGTAGCCAGCCTTGGAATGATAATACTTGGCTTTTGGTGGAGAAAGCTACCTCCCTCCTGCCGTCTTCCCCTCGTGTCTTCTGTCCTCTTCTGTCCTCTTCCCCTTCATCGAGATTTCTTCGGGAATTCTTCGGGAATTCTTCGGGATGGCGCATCTTCCTGTTGCCGGATAGGCTTTATGGTTCATCCGACATTTCGAGTGACGCATGAAATAGCTTAAAGTGTTAAGGATAATAAGAAAACAACCAAAACAATTTTTACGACATATCAACAACATCAGTTATTTGCAGTATGAGTTGGCTACGGATCAAGCCAAAACATCTCTCCTGAGTCCATGTTTCTATGGCTAACGTAGGCACACATGCCCGTACAAGTGCAATAGTTAGAGACGCTTTGTCTGTCGCCTTGATTGCGGTAATTGTCGTATTGAGATGCCAAAATTACTAATCTGACGACTAATTTAGCCGTATTTGAGGAAAAAGATATAGAAAATCTTGTTAATCCCAATGGAAATGAGTATATTTGCAAGGCAAATACTGTATTCGCATTACCGCACCCATCAAAACAATGGCGAAGAAGAACGACATAGGAAATCTTGAAATCACAACTTGTGATCTTAAACAAGTTGGAACAGAATCTGCCACAACGGTTGGCCAGTTAATTGTGACGCAGACCAGCATAGAGAGTTGCATTCTCACCATGCGGGGACAGCAGGTTATGCTCGACCGCGACCTTGCAATGCTTTATGGCGTGGAAACAAGACGCCTTAACGAACAAGTTAAACGTAATGCAGATCGATTCCCTGAAGACTTCATGTTCCAACTTAGCCAAGAGGAATTCGAGAATTGGAAATCGCAAAATGCGACATCCAATTCGATTCTGATGGGTGCACGCAAACGTCCGTATGCGTTTACGGAAAATGGAGTGGCTATGCTTAGTGGTGTGTTACACTCTCCTACTGCCGTAGAGGTAAACATTCGGATTATGAGAGCGTTTACCGCTATGCGTCGCTTCTTGGTCTCAAACGCTGAGGTATTCCAACGGCTTGAAACAATCGAATATCATCAGTTGGAAACGAGTCTCCAACTAAAGCAATACAAAACGGAGACCGACAAGAAAATGGAAGAGCTGTTCAAGCGGCTTGACGCTGGTGCAGGTCAGCCTAAACAAGGCATCTTCTTTGATGGACAGATGTATGACGCATACGAGTTTGTATCAGGACTGGTAAAGCAGGCCAAAAGCGAGATAGTGCTGATTGACAACTATGTGGACGAGACTGTGCTGACGTTGCTTGACAAACGAGCAAGTGGAGTGAAAGCCACTATCTACACTGGCCACATCGGCAGTCTGTTACAGTTGGACATCACACGCCACAACAGTCAATACGCTCCGATTGACGTACACGTATATCGTCGCTCGCACGACCGCTTCCTGTGCATAGACGAGAAGGTCTATCACTTCGGAGCGTCAATCAAGGATTTGGGTAAGAAGTGGTTTGCGTTCTCCCTCTTGGAGGACACGCATCCCACGGAACTTGTGAATAAGATAAACGGCATGGCTTAGGCCACTCGCCACAGTGTTTCCGGATGAACCCCATTTTCCCCCTTTTTCATACGATTGTTTTTTGATGGTTTGCCCTTGGTTTTTCTTTTCAACATGCGTTTTTGTGAAAACGAACCCCTCAAATCGTGGTGAAGCCTTGATTTTGATGTAGCACTTTCGTAGTCAATTCTGCGGGCTAAAGACAGGAAAGTGAGGCTTGCGAGACCTATTTTACCCCATTTTCTTCGGCTTTTATCGGCTATCATATCGACTATGTTGTCGAATATAGACGTGAAAGTAAAGTAGTAGAGAGGGATAATCTGTTGGTAATAAGCCTTTTAGAGAGAAATGGGTGTGTGGGGGTTTCTTCCAGTTCCAGTTGTTCCAGTTATTTTTTGAGGGTATGCAAAATCCTATTATCCCTATATATACTATATAACTAATTAGTTATTAAGTAGTTATAGGTAATAAGAGAAAAATGGGGGTATCTCGAAATTAATTGGAATACTGGAACAACTGGAACGCTCTTCTTTTCTCCGAGGCTTCTCAAGTGCTGTGATGCCTCTTTCTCCAAGGCCCTCCCGGGGGATGTTCTCCTCTCTGAGGCCCTTTCTGTGATGGCCCTTCCCCTCGCTGGCCCCAGCCATTTGCTCGAAGCTTCGACAGAAGAGTATTTCCGTCTCCTTGCGTCTCATTCCACCCTCATCTCACGTTATCTCACGTTATCTCATCCAATCTCATCCAATCGCATCGTATCGCACTATTGGGTTGGCAGAAAGACTTAACTTTGCAGCATGAACACGATTCTTGGGCAGGCCCGCATCCCGATTGGCCACGGCAGACGTCCGCCTCTCCTGCAGAATCCATGTCTCCACGGTCTTTGACATACTGACACACAAAGGGCGGGCCCAACCTGTGCCAGGCCAGGCGCCCCCCTCAGCCCCAAAGAGAGAAGAGAAATTCCCTACGCCCCCTTCGCGCAGGAAGTCGAGCGCCTCGCGAGCCTCCTCGTCGCCGACGGTCTGTTGCATTTTAGCGTGATAGGACGACGTGAAATCTGCATTTTAGCGTGATAGAAACATCAAAAACCTGCATTTTAGCGTGATAGAACGAGGTAAAATCTGCATTTTAGCGTGATAGAAAGGTCGGAAATCTGCATTTTAGCGAATTTTAAAGTGGCTAAATTGCTCGTTTTCAATATTTTCAGTATTTTTGCACTTGAATAGATCAATAAGCTTACGGTTATGGTAGAAGAAAGAATCATGCTTCAAGTATTGGCAGAACAAAAAGAATATGTCGGCAACTATCATCCCGAACAATGGGTAAAGCGGAGCGAGGAGGCGTTGTTCGAGTTTGACAGTCCGCTTGCACAAGTCGTGATAGGAGTGAGGCGAAGTGGCAAATCGACCCTTTGCCATAAGGTGCTTTTGGAGCATCGCGTCAACTATGGCTACGCCAACTTTGATGACGACCGTTTCGCAAAATTGCAAACAGAAGACCTGAATACGTTGCTTTCTTGCATCTATCAGGTATATGGTACTGATATACAGTATATCTTTCTCGATGAGATACAAAATGTTGATGGATGGCATTTGTTTGTCAATCGTCTTCTACGTTCCAACCTGCACGTTGTGGTAACGGGAAGTAATGCCAAACTGCTCAGTGGAGAGTTGGCAACACATTTGACGGGCCGTTACAATGAAATCCATTTGTTCCCATTCTCTTTTCGAGAATATTGTTGTTTCCGTCGCATCGACACTCGTGGCATCACAACCAAAGCCGAGGCCGAAAAGAAAGCGGCATTTATTGACTATATCAATGATGGAGGTTTTCCGGAAATGCAGAACTTGCGCAATAAGCGTGGATACGTACAGAGCCTCATGGAGGCTATCATCACAAAAGACATACAGCAACGTTTCAAAATCCGCAACACGGACGCCCTGCGGAAAATAGCCAACCACCTGATCAACAATGTGTGCCAGGAGGTCAACTACGATAGCATCTCTGAAGTGTTGAAGATAACGGATCAAACGGCAAAGAAATACGTCGGTTATTTGCGCCAGGCATTTCTCATACAATTGCTTTCCAAGCACTCCTTCAAGAGCAAAGAGCGCATAAGAAACGCCAAGGCGTACATCGTGGATTGTGGGCTGCAGAACAATCGTGAAAATTCTTTTGCGCCCGAAAATATTGGTTGGCGCTTGGAGAATGTTGTCTATATAGAACTGCTTCGAAGGTGTAGCAACGACTTCTTGGACATATACTACTACAAAGAGTCGCCTCGCTCCAAAGAGGTGGATTTTGTAGTGTGCAACCAAGACAAGGCCGTGGAGCTGATACAGGTGGCATACGACATCGACAGCACAAAGACGTTCAACCGCGAGACGAGCTCGCTTGTGAAAGCCTCGACGGCTTTGCGTTGTGACAATCTGACGCTCATAGCCATGACCCCGACCCGTGATGTTGTGGTAGAAGGCAAAAGCATTCATGTGTGCTCCGCTATCGACTGGCTTCTGAAAATAGAGAGATAGGCAATCATTTCGACAACTTAAACCAGCAAGAAAATCATGGAAGAAAAGAAACTGTGGCATAGAAAAATCCCCCTCTGAGAGGCAGGTCTCGGAAGGGGGATCTTGAGCCACGTAGGCCGTGGCGCAACCCGAGGCAGGCAGGGCCCCGGGTCGAAACAAGGTTCTTCCGGAAAATGGAGTGATGCAACGTGGACACATGGAAAACAACTTGAACAACTTTTACAACAAGATACAACGCTTCGCGGGGACATCGCCTCTTCGAGGCCCATGCAGACATAAGGCTTGCTGCAATGGAAACAACTATGAACAACGCTTCGCCTTGGACACATTTCCTGCTGATTTCTCCTGGCGTAATGTCCTGGCGAAGCCTTGTATTTTGTTGTTTACCTTGCAGCAGGATTGCAATACGCGCGAAGCGTGTAGGTTGTTACTTGTTGTAAAAGTTGTATTTGTTGTTTTCCCTAACTCAGCAGGACGTATTGGCAACAGCACAAACCCTATCACTCGATTTTCCGGAAGAACCCGAAGCAAGAGGGAGGGAGAGCGCTTTAGGCCCCCTCGCGCAGGAAGTCGAGCGCCTGGCGAGCCTCCTCGTCGCCGACGGTCTGGTCGATGATGGGCCGGCCGAAACCGCTCAGGAGCACGGAACGGATCTCTCCGTGGTGCGACTTCTTGTCGTGGTGCATGAGCGTGACGAGCTCGTCGTAGTCCTGGCAACTGATGGCCGGCGTGCCGTAGAACTCGCGTACGAAGCGCACGGTCTGCTGCATCTGCTCCGTGGGGAAGCCCGTGCGGAGCGTAGAGAGATAGAGTTCGCAGACCAGTCCGAAGGCCACGGCATGGCCATGGGGCAGCGCCTGTCGGCTGAGCGACCACTCCTCGATGGCATGGCCGAAGGTATGGCCGAGGTTGAGCGACTTGCGGATGTCCTTCTCCAGCGGGTCGCGCCTCACGTAGCGGAGCTTGATGTTGATGCTCGCCTCGATCATCTTGGCCAGCTCGTGCCAATCGGGCTGCGAGAGGTCGAAGCCGACGAGTCGGGCCCATCGCTCCTGGCTGTCGAGGAGACCGTGCTTCAGCATCTCGGCATAGCCGCTGCGAAGGTCGTCCGTGTCGAGCGTCTTGAGCCAGTCGCTATTGATGATGACGCGGGAAGCATCCTTGAAGGTGCCGATCTCGTTCTTCATGCCCCCGAAGTTGATGCCCGTCTTGCCTCCCACGCTCGCATCGACCATGGCCAGCAGCGTGGTGGGGACGTTGATGAAACTGAGGCCCCGCTTGAAGGTCGCTGCCGCGAATCCGCCGAGGTCCGTCACCATGCCGCCGCCGAGATTGATGACGAGCGAGTGGCGGTTGGCCCCGCCCTTCTGCAGCCGCTCCCAGACGCGCGTGAGCTGGCGCAGGTTCTTGTTGGCGTCGCCATCGACGATCGTGATCACCTCTGCCTGGCGCAGGGTGGGGAAGTGGGCCATCTCGCTCCAGCAGAAGCGATGAGAACTGGTGTCGCAGATGACGAAGATGCCATCGTGCTCACACTCGGAGATACACAGCGCGAGATCGCTCTCGAAACGATCTGATAGGATGATTCTCTGTTCCATATCTGTTTCCTTTCTTTGTCTGTTCTTATTCTATACAAAATTATCATTTTTCGTCGTAACGACGGTCAAAAGCTGGCTGTTTTAACAATAATACACATTTCGGCTTCCGTTCTTGCGCATCCACCCGCCGTAGTGTGCAAGATTGTAAGGACAGACCGAGACGACACGAGCAATGCTTCGCCAGGGCATATAGACAACAACTGATGCAATGCTTCGCTAGGACATGATAGAAAAACAACTTGAACAACTTTTACAACTATGAACAACGCTTCGCGGGGACATTGTCTCTTCGAGGCCCATGCTAACCAAGGCTTGCTGCAAGGGAAACAACTATGAACAACGCTTTGCCTTGGACACATTTCCTGCTGATTTCTCCTGGCGTAATGTCCTGGCGAAGCCTTGTATTTTGTTGTTTACCTTGCAGCAGGATTGCAATACGCGCGAAGCGTGTAGGTTCCATTTCATGGTACCCTTTCTCGCCATGGCTAACCTCGAGCGAGCTCGGTTCTGCGCATGGCTTATCGAAAGCGTTGTTACTTGTTGTAAAAGTTGTATTTGTTGTTTTTCCCCATCAGCAGGTTGCGTTTTCTGCTAGCCCATTTTAAACCATCAGGGCGCTGGCGCGTCCTAAGACAGGACAAAGCGATAGATAGAAAGCAAGAACAAGAGCAAAAACAAGAACAAGAGCAAAACAATAGTAACTACACAAGAACAAGATGGATATAAGAAAGAGAGTCAGTATAGTCCTGGTGGCACTCCTGGCCCTGGTGGGCGTCTCGGCCCGGGCACAGACCGTCTCGGGCACGCTCATCGACGGCCAGCACAAGCAGCCCCTCGGCTACGCCGTCGTCCAGCTGCTGGGATCGGACAGCACCTACGTCTCGGGCACGACGAGCGACGACACAGGCCGCTTTGCGCTCGCCGCCCCGCGCGACGGCCGCTACATCCTCAAGGTCTCCTTCGTCGGTATGCGCACGCTCTGCCACGACATCGTGGTCGCTGGCGGCAAGGACAAGGAGGTCGGCGCCCTCACGCTCCAAGCCGACGAGCACGTGCTGCGCGAGGTGACGATCGCCGCCCAGGCCCCGAAGGTCGTGCTCAAGAACGACACATTCCAGTATAACGCCTCCGCCTACCGCGTGGCCGAGGGATCGACCGTCGAGGCCCTGGTCAAGGTGCTGCCCGGCGCAGAGGTGGGCGACGACGGGGCGATCAAGATCAACGGCAAGGAGGTGAAGAAAATCCTCGTGGATGGCAAGGAGTTTATGACCGGCGACACCAAGACGGCGCTGAAGAACCTCCCCGCCTCCATCATCGACAAGGTGAAGGCCTACGACCAGCAGAGCGACCTGGCCCGCGTCACGGGCATCGACGACGGCGAGGAGCAGACCGTGCTCGACTTCGGCATGAAGCAAGGCATGAACAAAGGATTCTTCTCCAACATCAACCTCTCCATGGGCAACCACGGGCGCTATAGCGAGCGCGGCATGGCGGCCTACTTCAAGGACAAGTTCCGCATGATGGGTTTCCTCTCGGCCAACAACGTCGGCGACATGATGTTTGGTGGAGGCCGACGGGGCGGATTCGGACAGACCCGCCAGGGACTCAACAACACCAAGATGGCGGGCATCAACATGAACTACGACAACGGCAAGACCTGGCAATGGGACGGATCCCTGCGCTGGAACCACAACAACGGCGACCTGCAGGCCAAGGTCTTCTCCGACAACTTCCTGGCCTCGCAGCACGCCTACACGCGCCGCATCAGCCAGCAGTACACGCGGTCCAACAGCTGGGACGGGCGCTTCCGCCTGGAGTGGACCCCCGACTCGATGTGGAACGTGATGTTCCGGCCAAGCCTGCAGCTCAGCAAGAGCGACGGCCTCGACGTGAGCACCTCGGCCACCTTCTCAGAAGATCCCTATGCCCAGGGCGACGACCCGCTCGCCGACGACCTGCTCGCGACCATGCAGGCCCAGGGCACCCTGGTCAACCGCCAGCGCAACACGACCGTGACCTATGGCGACAACACCTCGGCACAGGCATCGCTCCAGGTCAACCGCAAGCTCTCGGCCAACGGGCGCAACGTCACGCTCCGGCTCCAGGGCAACTACAACGACGCCGACGCCAAGACCTTCTCCACCCAGGACCTGCAGTACTACCAGCTGCTCGACGCCCTGGGCCAGGACTCCATCTACCGCGCCTACCGCTACAACCTCATGCCGACCAAGAGCCACGGCATCGGCGTGGAGGCCACCTATAGCGAGCCCATCGCCCGCCGCACCTACCTGCAGCTGGCCTACCAGTACAACTACGCCCTGAGCAAGAGCGACCGATCCACCTACGACTTCTCCTCGCTCGGCGGCGGCTACTTCGACGGCGTAGAGCCCGCCTACCGCTCCTGGGGCAGCTACCTCGCCCTGCTGCAGCAGCCCCTCGGCAGCTACTTCGACCAGTCGTTGAGCCGCTACTCGGAGTACAAGACCCACACGCAGAATATCCAGCTCATGATCCGCATGAACCAGGAGAAGTGGCGATTCAACGCCGGCGTGCAGCTCCAGCCGCAGCACAGCATCTACCAGCAGGACTACCTCGGCGTGCATGTCGATACCGTGCGCAACTCCTTCGACTGGAGTCCGACCATCGACTTCCGCTATAAGTTCTCGCCACAGAGCAACCTCCGCCTCTTCTACCGCGGATCGGCCACGCAGCCCACGATGACCCAGCTGCTCGACATCACGGACAATACCGACCCGCAGAACGTCAGCGTCGGCAACCCGGGTCTGCGACCCGCCTTCACCCATCGCATCCACATGTTCTACAATGGCTACCGGCAGAGATACACGCAGTCGTGGATGACCTTCTTCCACTTCGCCTCCGTCCACAACGCCATCGGCAATAGCGTGACCTACGACGCCGCCTCGGGAGCCCGCGTGGTGAGGCCCGTCAACATCAATGGCAACTGGAACCTGAACGCGGGCGTGATGTTCAACACCAGCATCGACACCCTGGGCGTATGGAATGTCAACACCTTCACGACCGTCGATCTCAACCGCTACGCCTCGCTCCTGCAGCAGTCGCGGCAGAGCCTCGTGGAGCGCAACATCACCAATCAGACCAACCTCAGCGAGCGACTGACCCTCAGCTATCGCAACAGTTGGCTGGAGGTGGCCCTCGACGGGTCGGTGGAGTACAACCACACGAAGAACCAGTTGCAGTCGGCGCAGAACCTCAACACCTGGCGCTTCGCCTACGGCGGATCCATCAACCTCACGGCACCCTGGGGCACGAGCCTCTCCACGGACCTCCACATGAACAGTCGCCGAGGCTACAACGACGCCTCGCTCAACAGCAACGAACTGCTTTGGAACGCCCAGGTGGCGCAGAGCTTCCTGCGTGGCAAGCCGCTTACGATCTCGCTCCAGCTCTACGATATCCTCCACCAGCAGAGCAACCTCTCGCGCGTGGTCAACGCCATGGGCCGCACGGATACGGAGTATAACAGCATCAACAGCTACGCGCTCCTGACGATCTCCTATCGCTTCAACCTCTTCGGAGGCAAGCCGCAGCACCCAGCAGGCGTGCGCCGTGGCGACGACGGCCCGATGATGGGACCTCCGGGTGGACGCCCGCCTATGGGACCCCCGGGTGGCCGTCCGCCTATGGGTCCTCCGGGTGGACGCCCGCCCATGGGTCATCCCGGAGGACGCCCCTTCTGACGCCCGTTAGCAAAACAGCGTGATGGTTTTCGACCTGTACGGTTGAAACGGGCTGAAAGCCCAACAGACCATAGCCCAGGGCATCGCCCTGGGTATAATAGCAATCAACAATACGCCCTGTAAGGGCAAAAGCCTTATATATTGCCTGGATTTTTAAAGCTTTTGCCCTTACAGGGCGACAGGTTTGCGTCCGTAATAACCCAGGGCGATGCCCTGGGCTAGGAGCTACTGCCCTTTCAGGGCGTGTGGAGCTTACATGCGAAAGTTGAGTAACAACGCTTCGCCTTGGATATTTCCTGACATTTTGTCCTGGCGAAGCGTTCCATTTCATGGAACCCTTTGTTGTATTTTGTTGTTTACCTTGCAGCAAGATTGCTCAAGGCGAAGCGTTGTTCATGATTGTATTGGTTGTATGAGTTGTTTTCCCCTATAAGCAGGACGTTTGTCCACGTCTTGTTGCTTGTCCTTTCCCTTTATAGGCAAAAAGAGAAAAATGAGCCCTGAATGTTTTGGCATTCAGGGTTTTTTCGTATTTTTGCATCGGGGATACGCTTTTTGCCTTTTGGCGGATGCGAATCTCGCTCCTTCCAAGAACCGAGAGGCCGAGGGAGACATCATTTAAAAAGTAGAAATATAACAGAAAGAAAAGTATGTTGCTAAACGCTTTGTGGATCGTGGTGGGCGTGGTGCTCGTCCTTTGGGGCGCCGACCGACTCACCGAGGGGGCGGTGGCCGTGGCCGAGCGGCTCCGCGTGCCCCAGATAGTCATCGGACTGACCATTGTCGCCCTGGGCACCTCCATGCCCGAGCTCTGCGTCAGCGTCGTCTCCGCCCTCAAGGGCACTCCTGACCTGGCCGTTGGCAATGTCGTGGGAAGCAATATCTTCAACGCCCTGCTCATCGTGGGCGTGGCCGCCCTCGTGGCCCCTATGACGATCCTGCGATCCACGGTCTTCAAGGACGTGCCCTGCGCCCTCGTGGCCTCGGTCGTCCTACTCATGATGTGTCAGAACGACTGGGTCATCACACGCCTCGACGGTGCCATTCTCTTCGTCTTCTTCCTCGTCTTCATGCGCCTCACGATCAAGGGCGCCACCTCGGCCCAGCCTGTTGCGCAGCCTGTCCAAGGAGAGCCAACCCAAGGTCAGACAGCCCAGGAGGCCGCAGCCGACGAGGCTTCTGCCAAGCAACCCATGAAGGGCTGGCTGGCCGGCCTGTGGATGGTCGTGGGCCTGGCAGCCCTCATCGGCGGCAGCAACCTCTTTGTCGGAGGCGCTACCGAGGTGGCACGGGCGCTGAACGTGAGCGACGCCGTCATCGGACTGACCATTGTGGCGGGTGGCACCTCGCTGCCCGAACTGGCCACGAGCGTCGTGGCGGCCAAGAAGGGCAATAGCGGCATTGCCATCGGTAACGTGCTGGGCAGCAACGTCCTCAACATCCTCTTCATCCTGGGCCTCACGGGCATGATCTCGCCCATGCACATCGAGGGCATCACCAACGTGGATCTCTACATGATGCTCGTCTCGACCATCATGATCTGGTTTTTCTCCTTCACCAAATATACCATCGAGCGGTGGGAGGGAGCCGTCCTCGTGCTCACCTTTGGCGGCTACATGTGGTACCTCCTCGCCTAAAGCGGGGGAAGTCGTGGTCTCCGTTCGCCTAAGGGCGCTCCGCTCGCTACGCAGTATTCACCAATTTTTCAACTACTTACGATATGAACAAAATCAGACTATTACCATTGGTCGCTGCCTCCCTCCTCTCGCTGGGCACGGCGGCGCAAACGAGTTTTCCAGGCGCGGAGACCATCCGCTACGAGGCGCCCGAGGGCACGATCCATGCCCACCAGGTGAGGAGCGCCACCAGTTTCTATGACCCGGGAGAGGGCGTGGCCTACCTCGACAGCGTGACGTATTATACGGCCGACTATGTGGTGGCCGAGGACGGTAGCGTCTATTTGTCCAATCCCTTCGTCTTCTTTCCCACCGACACGTGGCTCAAACTCGACCGTGCGGGGGGCGACACCCTCGTGGCGCGTCTGCCCCAGGCGATGTTTGAGGGCGACGATGGGACCGTATTCTATGCGCGCCGCATGGTGCTCAGCGACCGGGGCGATGGGGAGCTCGACTGTCTTCCCGACGAGACCGAGACCGACGTCCGCTTCACCCTGCGCGGCGATACGCTCGCCCTGGTCGATGGAGGCCTCGACGAACAGGGCATGCCCCGCTACATCCTCGGACTGGCCACGGCCACGGGCGGCTGGAGCTGCTATGGCGAGGGACTGACCACGATCGTGCCGCTCCGCTATGAGCCCACGCAGAAGCCCGAGGGAAAGCCTGAGCAGACCATCCATTTCGTCCATTATAACCCCTTCATAGAGGATGATATGGACGAGGAGGTGCCTGCCGTCTGCGATGGCGACAAGATCTACTGGCAGTTGCCCTATAGCTCCAACAGGGACGAGACCTACTGGGTGGTGGGCGAATGGCGCGACAACCGCATCACCGTCCTTCCGCAGTATCTTGGCGTAGATACGTGGTCCTGTCTTCACCTCTTCGCCATGCCTGCAGACTATCTGCCCGAATCCTCCCAGCTCGACCCCTTCGACCTGAAGGATATGCTGGTCCTCAACTACAATCCCTCCACGGAGACCTACGAGACCGAGTACAAGACCCAGACCCTGCTCGTCAACGTGGGGCCCGACCGCGTCTATTACGCCGACTCCTATGTCACGCCCCGCTTGCAGTCGTTGCCTTCCACCTCCATCCTCTCCCGCCCGCGCCTCGACACCCCCGCGCCCTCAGTCTGCTACAGTCCTGACGGACGCAGACTCCGCCAGCCCACGCGCCACGGCATCGTCCTCCGCAGGAACGCCGATGGCACGGTCGTCAAGCAGGTGGCCCGGTAGCGTCAAAGCGGCCTGCTGAGTAGGGAAAACAACCAATACAACTTTTACAACAAGTTACAACTTTACACGCTTTGCGTGTCACAATCTTGCTGCAAGGTAAACAACTAAATACAACGCTTCGCCTTGGACACATTTGCTGCTGATTTGGCGAAGCGTTGTTACTTGATGTACATGTTGTTCAAGTTGTTTTTCTTGTGTGTCCCGGCGATGGACCCGTTATTGGTTATACCGGTTGTTTTCTACTATTTTCGCAATTCTTTTCCCCGCGACACGCTATTTCCGCGGTTGTTTTCCCCGCAATACGCTAAAAAACAGTAAAAAGATACGCCCTTCGGAATATTCTTTGTATCTTTGCAAACGTAGAAATAATTATAGAATCATATCTTAGGTAATATGAACATTTTAGAAATGAGCGACCAGGAGATTGGCCGCCGACAAAGTTTGCAGCAGCTGCGCGAGATGGGTATCGACCCGTATCCCGCAGCAGAATATCCTACCAACGCTTTCTCTACCGAGATCAGAGACGAATTTAAGGAGGACGAGAAGCGCGAGGTGGTCATTGCAGGACGTATGATGAGCCGCCGTATCATGGGCAAGGCCAGCTTTGTCGAACTTCAGGATAGCAAAGGCAGAATCCAAGTTTACATCACCCGCGACGACATTTGCCCGGGCGAGGACAAAAACTTATACAACGTAGTCTTCAAGAAGTTGCTCGACATCGGCGACTTCATCGGCGTGCGTGGCTTCGTCTTCAAGACCCAGATGGGCGAGATCAGCGTCCACGCCCAGGAGCTCGTCCTCCTGTCGAAGAGCCTCAAGCCGCTGCCCATCGTCAAGTACAAGGACGGCGTGGCCTACGACAAGTTTGACGACCCCGAGTTGCGCGCCCGTCGCCGCTATGTCGATCTCGTCGTCAACGACGGCGTCAAGGATACCTTCCTCAAGCGTGCCACCGTGCTTCGCACCATGCGCGCCTTCTTCGACCGCCACGGCTATACCGAGGTGGAGACCCCGACCCTCCAGTCCATCGCCGGAGGCGCCTCGGCCCGCCCCTTCATCACCCATTTCAATGCCCTCAACGTCGATATGTACATGCGTATCGCCACCGAGCTCTATCTGAAGCGACTGATCGTAGGTGGATTTGAGGGTGTCTATGAGATCGGCAAGAACTTCCGCAACGAGGGTATGGACAAGTTCCACAACCCCGAGTTCACCTGCATGGAGCTCTATGTGCAGTATAAGGACTACAACTGGATGATGGCCTTCACCGAGCAGCTGCTCGAGACCATCTGCAAGGCCGTCAACAACGGCGCCACGGAGGTGAAGCATGGCGACCACGTCATCTCCTTCAAGGCTCCCTTCCGCCGCCTCCCCATCCTCGAGGCCATCCAGGAGAAGACGGGCTTCGACTGCACGGACAAGAGCGAGGAGGAGATCCGCGCCTTCTGCCTTTCCAAGGGCATGGAGGTCGATGAGACCATGGGCAAGGGCAAGCTCATCGACGAACTCTTCGGCGAGTTCTGCGAGGGCACGTTCATCCAGCCGACCTTCATCACGGACTACCCCGTCGAGATGTCGCCGCTGACGAAGATGCATCGCAGCAAGCCCGGACTGACCGAGCGCTTCGAACTGATGGTCAACGGCAAGGAGGTGGCCAACGCCTACTCCGAGCTCAACGACCCCATCGACCAGGAGATGCGCTTCAAGGAGCAGATGCGCCTGAGCGAGAAGGGAGACGACGAGGCCATGATCATCGACCACGACTTCCTCCGCGCCCTGCAGTACGGCATGCCGCCGACCAGCGGTATCGGTATCGGTATCGACCGTCTGACGATGCTCATGACGGGACAGGAGACCATCCAGGAGGTGATCCTCTTCCCCCAGATGAAGCCGGAGAAGAAGATGCCGCAGGACAGCATCGAGGCCTGGGCAAAGATCGGCGTGCCTGAGGAGTGGGTCTATGTGCTCCGCAAGGCGGGCTTCAACCTCCTCTCCGACATCTGTGGCGAGAAGGCTCAGGGCCTGCAGCAGAAGCTCGGCGAGATCAACAAGAAGTATAAGCTCGGCTATGAGAAGCCGTCGGTCGATGAGATCCAGCGCTGGATAGACGCTGTGACCCCGGCTGAGACGGAGGCATAGGCCGAAGGATTACTCTATATAAAAAATAGTAATAGTCAACTACAGGATGCGCGATGGTAAATGGACGTATAGCTGTCATAGGTAGCGGCAGTTGGGCTACGGCCTTGGCCAAGGTGATAGTGGAGCACACCCACGAGATAGGGTGGTATGTGCGGCGCCCGATTACCATCGACCGCTTCAAGCTGCTCCGACACAACCCGGGCTATCTCCGCAACCTCGCCTTCGACGTCGCGGAGATAGACTTCTCGTCGGACATCAACTACATCGTCTCCCACTACGACACGCTGCTCTTCGTCACGCCGTCGCCTTATACGAAGGAACTGCTCGACAAGGTGCGCGTGCCCATGCGCGACAAGTTTGTCGTCACGGCCATCAAGGGAGTCGTGCCGGGCGAGAACACGGTCTTCACGGAGTATGTCCACCGCCGCTTTGGCGTGCCCGAGGGCCAGTTGGCCTGCATCGGCGGACCCTCCCATGCCGAGGAGGTGGCCCAGCAGCGCCTCACCTACCTGACCGTGGGCTGCACGGACGAGGCGCGGGCCCAGGCCTTCAGCAGCGTGCTCCACTCCCATTACATCAAGACCAAGACCTCGCAGGACGTGGTCGGCATCGAGTATGCGGCCGTGCTGAAGAACGTCTATGCCATCTGTGCGGGCATCTGCCGGTCGCTCGACTTTGGCGACAACTTCCACGCCGTGCTCATGACCAACGCCATGCAGGAGATGAACGCATTCCTCAATGCCCTCAACCCCATCTGGCGAGACATGCTCGACACGGTCTATCTGGGCGACCAGCTCGTCACGGGCTACTCGCGCCTTTCGCGCAACTACACGTTTGGCGCCATGATCGGACGGGGCTATACCGTCAAGGCGGCCCAGGCCGAGATGGAGATGATCGCCGAGGGCTATTTCGGCACGAAGTGTATGTACGTCATCGCCCAGGAGCTTCGCTCCCACCACGTCCACCTGCATACGCCGACGCTCGACACCGTCTATCGCATCCTCTACGAGAGGGCCAATGCCGCCGAGGCCATCAGGAGCATGACCAATCCGGGGGCGTGAGGCGATAGGATATATATAATAAGGATAACAAGGATGGACACCACCCATCCGCAACACAATAACACAACAAATCACACAATAGGTTTATGGAAAAGATTCGTTTAGACATCACCAAGGCGCTCTCCTTCCTCGATCCGGGGACCCTGGAGGCTTACGCACCTCAGGTAGCAGCGGCTCAGACCGCTTTGGAGCAGGGCACCTGCCCGGGCAATGACTTCCTCGGATGGCTGCATCTGCCGTCGAGCATCACACCGGAGTTTCTCGACGAGGTGCAGGCCGTGGCCGACACGCTCCGCAGCCAGTGCGACTATGTCGTCGTGGCCGGTATCGGAGGTTCTTACCTCGGCGCACGCGCCATCATCGAGGCTCTGGGCAATAGTTTCTCGTGGCTGGTCCGCGACGACCGCAACCCGGTCATCCTCTTTGCCGGCAACAACATTGGCGAGGACTACCTCTACGAACTGACCACCTATCTGAAGGGTAAGCGCTTTGGCGTGATCAATATTTCCAAGAGCGGCACGACCACGGAGACGGCCCTCACCTTCCGCCTGCTGAAGAAGCAATGTGAGGCCGAGCGGGGCAAGGAGGCGGCCAAGGATGTGATCGTCGCCATCACCGACGCCCACAAGGGTGCGGCCCGTGCGGCTGCCGACAAGGAGGGCTACAAGACGTTCGTCATCCCCGACAACGTGGGTGGACGCTTCTCGGTCCTCACGCCGGTGGGTCTGCTCCCGATCGCCGTGGCAGGATTTGATATCCGCCAGCTCGTGGCGGGCGCTCAGGACATGGAGAAGGCCACAGGACTGGACGTGCCCTACTGCGACAATATCGCGGCGCAGTATGCAGCCGTGCGTAATGCGCTCTACCAGGAGGCGGGCAAGAAGATCGAGATCATGGCCAACTTCCAGCCGAAGCTCCATTTCGTGGCCGAGTGGTGGAAGCAGCTCTATGGAGAGAGCGAGGGCAAGGATCATAAGGGCATCTTCCCTGCGTCTTGCGACTTCACGACCGACCTCCACTCCATGGGACAATGGATCCAGGAGGGCGAGCGCTCCATCTGGGAGACCGTGCTGAGCGTGGAGACGCCCGAGCATGAGCTCCTCTTCCCGCACGACGAGGAGAACCTCGACGGCCTCAACTTCCTGGAGGGGAAGCGCGTCGATGAGGTCAACAAAATGGCGGAGCTGGGCACGCGGCTGGCCCATTCCGACGGAGGAGTGCCGCAGATCCGTATCACCCTGCCGCGCCTCAATGCCTACTACATCGGCCAGCTCATCTACTTCTTCGAGATCGGCTGTGGCATTAGTGGCAACGTCCTCGGCGTCAACCCCTTCAACCAGCCGGGCGTGGAGGCGTATAAGAAGAATATGTTCGCCCTGCTCGACAAACCGGGATATGAGGCCGAGAGCAAGGCCATCCAGGAGCGTCTGAGCCAGGAGGCGTAAAGAGAGATAGCAATAGCATGGCGGCGTGTCTCGGAAGGCAAGGGCCTAACGGCTTTTCTCCGACTCTGACACGTCGCCTTTTTGATGGAATCAAGTGATTATGTTCGACAACGAGATCAAGCACTATTTGGATCAGCACGGCTACGAACGGTTTGACCCCAAGGCCGTACTGTTTGATATGGACGGCGTGCTCTATGATAGTATGCCCCATCATGCGAAGGCATGGAAGCGTGCCATGAGCGACTTCGGAATCCATTTCACGGAGGCCGACGCCTATGCCACAGAGGGGGCAAGGGGCGTGGACACGATCCGCGACTATGTGAAGCGCCAGCTGGGGCGCGAGGTCGATGAAGCGGAGGCACAAAGAATGTATGATGTCAAGACGCGCTACTTCCATGAGTTGCCGGAGACGCGTATCTTCGACGGCGTGCGCGAATTGATGGGCTGGTTTGCGTCTCGCGGACTGAGCATCAATGTCGTCACGGGCAGCGGACAGCGGCCGCTCATCCTGCGCTTGCTCCACGACTTCGGCGACTTCCTTGACGAGGCGCATATCACCACGGCTTATGACGTGAAGAACGGCAAGCCGGCACCCGATCCTTATCTCGCGGGACTGCGCAAGGCGGGCAACTTGCAGCCGTGGCAGGGCATCGTGGTCGAAAACGCTCCCTTAGGGGTGAGAGCGGGCGTGGCAGCAGGTTGCTTCACGGTCGCCGTCAACTCGGGACCGCTCCCCGACGAGGCTTTGGCGGGGGAGGGGAGCAACTTGCTCTTTCCCAGCATCCGCAGTTTCCTTGCTGCGCTGGAGGACTGATTTCCGTCCTTTGGGTAAGTTTTTCCCCAAAAAGGGTTTCGGGAGATCAAGAGAAAATGGCTACCTTTGCAAGCGTCATCAATCACATAAAGAAGAAAGGTTATGTTAGGAAACTTCACTTATCACAACGCTACCAAAGTACATTTTGGTAAGGACGCGCTGGGCTTGCTCGGCGACGAACTCAAAAACTATGGTCCGAAGGTCATGCTCTCCTATGGCGGAGGATCCATCAAGCGCTTTGGCATCTATGACCAGGTGGTCAAGGTACTGCGCGAGGCGGGCAAGACCATCATCGAGGACGGAGGCGTCTTGCCCAATCCAGATATCGAGAAGGTGCTGGAGGGTGCTCGCAAGGTGCGTGAGGAGGGGGTGGATCTCATCCTCGCCGTCGGTGGCGGTTCCACGGCCGACTATGCCAAGGCGGTCTCGGCCTCAGCCTACCAGGAGCGCGATCCGTGGGACTACTATTTCAAGCATTTCGGCAAACTCGACAGTCGCTGGACGCCCGTGGGCGTGGTGCTGACCATGGCGGGCACGGGTTCGGAAATGAATAGTGGATCGGTCATCTCCTCGCACAAGGAGGAACTGAAGTTGTTCAACCACTTCCGCAATCCTGACTTTGCCATCCTCAACCCGGAGTTTACCTACACCGTCCCGAAGTATCACATGGTGGCGGGCATCTACGACATCATGTCCCACATCCTGGAGCAGTATCTCTCGGGAAGCGACGACAACACGAGCGACTACCTGGCCGAGGGCCTCATGCGCTCGCTGATCGTCAGTTCGCGCAAGGCCTTGGTCAATCCCGAGGACTATGAGGCGCGCAGCAATATCATGTGGACGGCCACGTGGGGCCTCAATGGCCTGACGGAGTGTGGCAAGGTCACGGACTGGGAGGTCCACATGCTGGGACAGGCCGTGGCAGCCTTTACCAATGCCATCCATGGCCATACGCTCTCGGCAGTCTCGGGTGCCTACTACCGCCTGCTGATAGAGAAGAGCGACGAGGCCGTGGCCCGCTTCAAGCGCCTGGCCCTCGCTGTATGGGACGTGCGTCCCGAGGGCAAGGACGACAAGGCCGTGGCCCTCGAAGGACTGGAGACGATGGAGTCCTGGATGCGCGAGCTCGGCCTCGCCATGACCATCACGGAGGTCGATGCCAAGGAAGCCGACATCGAAAAGTATGCCGACGTCTGCCCCCGCAATACCGGTGGCTACCACACCTTGACCCGCGACGAAGTGATAGAGATCTATCGCCGCAGCCTGTAGTGGTCGTGCCCTAATAGCGATAGGAAAAATAGAAGCAACAGAAGAAAGGGACTCACCAAGCCTTCACATGACGAAGGCCGATGAGTTCCATTCTCTTTTTTACCCGATGTCCTGTCGAGGCAGGACGCTTGTCTATATTATTCCAATTATACGTTGTCTTCCTCTTTCTTCTCCGTGCCTTCCGTCACTTGCTCGGTAAGTTCTTCCCGCTTCTTTTCCTCCTCCTCTTTCTTCTCTTCCACCTTCTTGCGAGCCTCCTCGCTGAGTTCGGGGTAGGAGATACGGGTGTGGTAGATCGACTTCAGGCGCCCGATGAGCACGTTCTTGGCTGTCTGCAGGTCGCGGAAGGTGATGGGGCAGTCGTTGAAGAAGCCCTCGCGCACCTGTGACTGGATGATACTATCGACCAAGGCGCTGATGCTCTCGGGAGAATACTCCTTGAGAGATCGCGAAGCCGCCTCTACCGTGTCGCAGATCATCAGGATCGCTTGCTCACGCGTGAACGGGTTCGGACCCGAGTAGCGGAACAGGCTCTCATCGACCTCCTCGTCGGGATGCTCGTTGGTATATTTGATGTAGAAGTAGCGCGTCAGTCCCGTGCCGTGGTGCGTGGCGATGAAGTCGCGGATGACCTGTGGCAGGTGGTGCTCCTCGGCCAGGCGCAGTCCTTCCGTGACGTGGCCGATGATGATGGCCGCGCTCTCCGTGTCCGACAGTTTGTCGTGCGGGTTGAAGCCCGCCTGGTTCTCCGTGAAATAGACCGCGTTCTCCATCTTTCCGATGTCATGGTAGAGCGCCCCCGTACGCACCAGTTGCGCCTTGGCCCCAATCTTGTTGGCTATCTCCGCTCCCAGGTTGCCCACGGTGATGGAGTGCTGGAACGTGCCCGGCGCCTTCTCGCTCAGTTCGCGAAGCAACGGGTTGTTTGTATTGGAAAGCTCGAAGAGCGTCACCGTTGAGGTGAATCCGAAGGCCTTCTCGATCACCAGCATCAAGGGATAGGTGAAGAGGAGGAAGAAACCATTGATCGTGAAGTGGTAGTAGATGGCGCGGTCGAGCTTCGAGACATCATCCGTCTGGATGAGCTGGAGCGCAAAATAGACCAGCGCCGAGGCAGCCGTGACGAGGATCGCCGTGAGGAATATCTGACTCCTTCGCGACAGTTCGCGGAGCGAGTAGATTGCCACGAGGCCCGCCACCAGCTGTACGGTGATAAACTCATACTGGTATTTCACGGCCACGGCACAGATGAGGATGGTCGTGACGTGCTGGATGAAGGCCGTTCGCGAATCCATGAAGACGCGCCCGAAGATGGGCGAGATGGCAAACGGGATGATATAGATGCTGAAGAACGGGTGCTTCATCATGAAGGACGTCAGGAGCGGGAAGAAAACGAGCAAGGCGTAGAGCATGGCTATGGATCGCGGCTTCGTGAAGTAGTCCTTGCGGAAGAGCGCCAGATAGAGGGTGAAGAGCGAGACGAGCAGCAGGATGTAGATGGTCTGTCCCGCTATGGTCGATCGCAATTCGTTCTCCGAGGCGCTCTGCTTCGCCATGGCGCGCTCGTAGGAGTTGAGCACGAGCATCATCCGCGAGGTGACGATGTCGCCCTGGGTGATGATGCGCTGCCCCTTGAGCACCATTCCGCTTGCCTGCGTGATGAGGCTGAGATTGTCGTTGAGTTCCATTTCGCTCCGGCTTCGGTCGTAGCGGAGGTTGGGCGAGATGAAATCGTTGAGGTTGCAAGCCTGCAACTTGGCCCTCACCGGCATCAGACGGTCGTCGAGGAAGAGGTATTGGTAGGCGCCGAGCGTCGTCAGCACGCTATCCGTGGGCAGCGTCACGGCCTCTTTGCCCGTCACGACGCGGATGGCCGTCGTCGTGTCGCCATCGCTATACTGCGCCAGCTGGGTGGGGTCGAGCACGCCGCGCTCGTAGATCTGGTGCAACCTATGGGCGATGATCTGGACGTAGTTGCCCGTCAGTCCCGGTATGCCGTCCTTGAACTTCTCATGAAATGCCTGGAGCGACTGCTCCTCCACGCGGTCGTCCCAGTTGAAGTAGGGCTGGAAGCGTTCGCGCACGGAGTCGCGCTCATACTTCAGGGTCGCCTCCGACTTGAATACGGGGAAGTCGATGGGAGCGATCAGGGCGCCGTCCGTCCACGGCTGGCCCTCGCTATAGTGCAGAAGTCGGCTGCTGTCGCGGGGCAAAAACAGGACGATGATGGTCACGCTCGTCAGCACGAGCGCTATGCGCGTAAGGATGGAAGGCCAGTTGTTGGTGCCGTTATGTCTGAATTGCTTCATGATGCGTAATGTTCGTTTTGGTTGGTTCTTAGCCCTTAGTATAGGGGCATAAATGCCTTTACTCGGCGAAATTACGAAAAAAATATGGTATAATCGAAAAAAAAGCATTACTTTTGCCGAAAATTTTAGGCTATCCACGCTTATCAATTTATGATGGAAGAAAAATTTACAGCAGAAGCAGCGTCTTCGCAGGTGCGGGTTCGCTTTGCACCCAGTCCCACGGGAGCGTTGCATATTGGCGGTGTTCGCACGGCTTTGTTCAACTATTTGTTTGCCCGCCAGCATCATGGATCGCTGGTGTTCCGCATTGAGGACACAGACTCCAGCCGCTTCGTACCGGGAGCGGAAGAGTATATCCTGGAGTCGTTCCGCTGGTTGGGTATCCACTTTGACGAGGGTGTCAGCTTCGGTGGAAGCCACGGCCCGTACCGTCAGAGCGAGCGCAGGGAGATCTATAAGGAGTATGTGCAGCAGCTCCTCGACGAGGGCAAGGCCTACTACGCCTTCGATACGCCCGAGGAACTGGAGCAGAAGCGTGCTGAGGTGAAGAACTTCCAGTATGACGCCCACACGCGACTGACGATGCGCAACTCGCTCACGCGTTCTGCCGAGGAGGTCAAGCAGCTCATCGACGACGGCGAGCAGTATGTCGTCCGCTTCCTCGTGGAGCCGGGCGAGGAGGTCGTGGTCCACGATATGATCCGTGGCGACGTCCACGTCAAGACCGATATCCTCGATGACAAGGTGCTCTACAAGAGCCACGACGAGCTGCCCACCTACCACTTGGCCAATATTGTCGATGACCACTTGATGGGCATCAGCCACGTGATCCGTGGCGAGGAGTGGCTCCCGAGTGCGCCCCTCCACGTCCTGCTCTACCGTGCTTTCGGCTGGGAGGACACCATGCCGCGCTTCGCCCACCTGCCGTTGCTGCTCAAGCCCGAGGGCAAGGGCAAACTGTCGAAGCGTGATGGCGACCGCCTGGGATTCCCCGTCTTCCCCCTGGAGTGGGAAGACCCGAAGACGGGCGAAGTCAGCACAGGCTTCCGCGAGAGTGGCTATTTCCCCGAGGCGGTGGTCAACTTCCTTGCCCTGCTGGGATGGAATCCGGGCACGGAGCAGGAGATGTTCTCGCTCGACGAACTGGTGGATGCCTTCGACATCACGAAGTGCTCCAAGGCAGGAGCGAAGTTCGACTACAAGAAAGCGATTTGGTTCAACCACGAGTATATGCTGCGGAAGAGCGACGAGGAGATCGCAGGCCTCTTCGCGCCCATCGTGGCCAACAATGGCGTCGATACGACCATGGATCGTGTGCGCCAGGTGGTTCACATGATGAAGGACCGTGTCGATTTCGTCCATGAGTTGTGGCCGCTCTGTGCCTTCTTCTTCATCGCTCCTACGGAGTATGACGAGAAAACGGCGAAGAAGCGCTGGAAGGAGTATTCCGCCCAGCAGATGACCGAATTGGCGCAGGTGCTCCAGGAGGTCGAGGACTTCTCGGTAGAGGGCCAGGAGCCAGTGGTGATGAAGTGGGTCGAGGAGAAGGGCTACAAGCTCGGCGACGTGATGAACGCGTTCCGCCTGGCGCTTGTCGGTATCGGCAAGGGCCCCGGTATGTTTGACATCTCGGCCTTCCTCGGCAAGGAGGAGACCCTCCGTCGCCTCCATCGCGCCATCAGCGAACTGGGATAAGAACGGGCGGGCGCGCCCGCCATTCTGTCTCTCACGTCATTAGCTAATCATCAACCCTACAAGAGGTAATGTACAACTTCATCATGTATGCCATGCAACTGGGCGTCCGCATTGCTGCGCGCTTCGACTCGAAGGTGCGCAAGATGTGGCGTGGCGAGCAAGCAGCCTTTGGCGTGCTTCAGCAGCGGGTCGATCCTTCGGCTCGCTATGTCTGGTTTCATGCCGCGTCGCTCGGCGAGTTTGAGCAAGGCCGTCCGTTGATGGAGGCCATACGCCGCGAGTTTCCCGACTACAAGATCCTGCTCACCTTCTTCTCGCCTTCGGGCTACGAGGTGCGCAAGGACTACAAGGGGGCGGACATCGTCACCTACCTCCCGATCGACACCGTCGGCAACGCGCGTCGCTTCCTTCGCACGGTACGCCCTGTCATGGCCTTTTTCGTGAAGTATGAGTTTTGGTACAACTACCTCCATATCTTAAACCATCGCGGGGTGCCGACCTATAGCGTGAGCAGCATCTTCCGCCCTGGTCAGATCTTCTTCCGTCCCTACGGACGGCAGTATGGCCGCGTGTTGCGCTGCTTCAGCCGCTTCTTTGTCCAGAACGAGGAGAGTAGCCAGTTGCTCTCGTCGATAGGCATCGACCAGGTGGAGGTTGTGGGCGACACCCGTTTCGACCGCGTGCTCCAGGTGAGGGAGGCGCGCAAGCAGTTGCCCTTGGTGGAGCGCTTTGTCGGCGACTCGCACCGTGTCTTCGTGGCAGGGTCCTCTTGGTTGCCCGACGAGGAACTCTTCCTTCGCTACTTTGCCTCCCATCCCGAGTGGAAACTCATCATCGCTCCTCATGTCATCAAGGAGGAGCACCTGGCGCAGATCCGCCAGTTGCTGCAAGGCAAGAAGGTGGCCCGCTACACCCAGTCGAGCGAGGAGACCGTGGCCGATGCCGACGTCTTGATCATCGACTGCTTCGGACTTCTCTCCTCGGTCTATCACTATGGTCGCGTGGCCTATGTGGGTGGAGGTTTCGGTGTGGGCATCCACAATGTGCTGGAGGCTGCGGTATGGGGTATGCCGGTCCTCTTCGGACCCAACAACAAGCATTTCCAGGAGGCGCAGGGACTGATAGCGGCCCAGGGTGGCTTCGAGGTCTCTGATGATGCGGGCTTTGCTCAGCTGATGGACCGTTTCACCAAGGATGAGGCTTTCCTCCAGGAGAGTGCGGAACGGGCTGCTGCCTTTGTCGAAAAACTCACGGGAGCGACCGAAAGGGTGCTCCAGGCCGTGAAGCCTGAACTGGAGAAGAACTGTCAAGCGCGGTCTTGATCAAACTTGGAAAGGAGTAATAAATGAAATATCAGATTACTTGCGACAACTGCGGAACGCAGTTTATCATCGATGCCGAACCGGGCATGACGGTCGAATGCCAATGTCCGGAGTGTCATGGCGTGATGCAGATCACGCTGCCCAATGCTGCCAAGGGTGAGCACTACGAGGCGCCCCGACCCACGGGTGGCGGTCCGAAGAATCCTTGGCATGCAGCCACGGTGGACGAGGACGACCGTCCCAACCGGCGCTGGCTGTGGATAGGCGTGGCGGTAGTGGTGCTGGTAGTGGCCGTGATAGGCTTCGCCATGTTCTCTACCTCGTCGTCGCAGCCCGAGCAGCCTGATGTCCTGCCTGCCGATACCATTCCTTATGAGGAGCCGGTGGTGGACGACAAACCGCAAACGCAGGTTGACACGATCGTCGAGCAGCCCGAACAGCCCGAAGTGGAAGAGGAGGTGCCCGAGGAGATAGAGCAGCCCGCTCCCGAGGATACTACGGGGACGGTGAGTGGCAGCAGCCAGAGCAAGACGGAGTCCAACAGCCATGGCCATGCGGCCGAGTAGCATGGCATGGTGAGCCGAGAACTTCTCCGTCGGCAATGTCTCCGCCCTGGGTCCGATGCTCCTTTTATATATCTAACAAGGAGAAAAAGGGGGCTGCTAAGTGTTTTACAGGGTAAAAAGTACTTTTTTGAAAAATAATGCCGCAAAAATTTGCGCGGACGAAATATTCTTTCTACCTTTGCACCCGCTTAACGAGAAAGTTTGTTGAGTGTAACATGGTGGACGTAGTTCAGTTGGTTAGAGCGTCAGATTGTGGTTCTGAATGTCGTGGGTTCGAGTCCCACCTTCCACCCTCCAAGATTCCTTGCAACTCATGAGAGCTGCAAGGTTTTTCTTTTTCTACCTATTTGCCCCTCGTTTTAAGGATTCCTTTATTTACCCTCATTTTTCAGCTTTACACCATTTTGCAACTCGGTTGCAAGAGTTTTCCCCTAATTTTGCACCGTCAAAGTACAAACGAGTGTACCGACCTCATTATTATCAAGAAAAATGAATCACAGAAAGAGTAAGAATAAGTGCGTCATTGCGGCAGCCTCCCTGCTGTTGCCCACGCTTGTCCATGCCCAGAGTGGGGCGGCGAGCTCCGTAGATCCCGTCTCCATAGCGTCGGATACGACCGAGGTGATGCTGCCCGACCAGCATATCAACGAGGTGACGATCACCAAGCGACAGACCGTCCGCTCGATGAGTGGTGCCATCAACGGCCAGGCGATGCTCAAGGGCGAGCTCTTCAAGGCCGCTTGCTGCAACCTCGGCGAGAGTTTCGTCAACAATCCTTCCGTGGATGTCAACTATTCGGATGCTGCCACGGGAGCGAAGCAGATCAAGCTCCTGGGCCTCGGCGGCACCTATGTGCAGATGTTGTCTGAGCTGCTGCCCAACTTCCGCGGTTCGGCTGCTCCCTTTGCCTTGGGCTACGTCCCTGGATCTTGGATGAACAGCATCCAGGTGTCGAAGGGCAACGCCTCCGTCAAGAACGGCTACGAGGCCATGACGGGACAGATCAACGTCCAGTATCTGAAACCGGAGGACGAGCAGCAGGTGCAGTTCAATCTCTATGGCAGCAGCATGGGTAAGTTTGAGGCCAATGCGATGGCCAATCTCCATATCAATGGCAATGAGAACTGCGCCACCGAGCTGCTGACCCACTTTGAGAACAACTGGAATCATCATGATGGCAATGGCGATGGATTCCAGGACGATCCGCAGGTGAGACAGTACAACATCCAGAATCGCTGGTGGGCTCGTTCGGGTAAGTATATCTTCCATGGCAGCATCGGAGCACTCAAGGAGGACCGCAACACGGGACAGGTGAAAGGCCACGCCAATCCCCATGGTCAGCCTCTGTATAAAATAGATATTGAGACCAACCGTTACGAGGCTTCGATGAAGCATGCCTACGTCTTCGAGAACGAGCAGGAGAGCAGTATCGCCCTGATGGGCAATGTCTCCATGCACCAGCAGAAGGCTGGCTACGGACTGAAGATCTATGACGTCAACGAGAAGAATGCCTACGCCTCTCTCGTCTTTGAGACCAACCTGGGTCATGAGCACAATCTCTCGACCGGTCTGAGCCTCAACCACGACTACCTCCATCAGAATGTGCGCCTCGTCCACGACGCGACGCTCCCCACGGAGACGATGATCGAAAGCGAGACCGTCCCCGGTGCCTATGCGCAATATACGTTCAACCTCCACCAGCGCTTCGTGGCTATGGCGGGTCTCCGTGTCGATCATAGCAACGTCTATGGCACGTTCCTCACGCCGCGCGCTCATGTGAAGTGGGTGATGAACGATGTGGTCACGCTTCGCCTGTCGGCGGGCAAGGGCTACCGCTCGCCGCACGTGCTGGCTGAGAGCAACTATGTCATGGCCAGCGGCCGCCAACTCGTGATCGGCAAACTGGGCCAGGAGGAGGCTTGGAACTATGGCGTCAGCACGGCCTTTATGATTCCCATCGCTGATAAGACGTTGAAGATCAATGCGGAGTACTTCTATACCCACTTCCTCAACCAGACCATCATCGACTACGATAGCGATCCGAAGACCATCACGATCTCCGACTTGGATGGTAGTAGCTACTCCCATACCTTCCAGGTGGATGCCAGCATCACGCCCATCAAGGGTCTCGACCTCACGGCCGCCTACCGCTACAACCTCGTGCGGGCCACCTATGGTGGTGTGCTGCGCGCCAAACCGTTGCAGAGTCGCTACAAAGGCTTGTTTACGGCAAGCTACAAGCCGGGTCTGGGGCTTTGGCAGTTTGATGCCACCTTCGCCCTCAATGGCGGTGGTCGTCTGCCTCAGTCCTACACGCTGGCCGATGGTTCTGCCTCTTGGGACAATACCTACAAGGCTTATCCCACGCTCAATGTCCAGGTCACGCGCGAGTTCCGCAACTTCGCTGTCTATGCGGGTGGAGAGAATCTGACGGGCTACAAGCAGAAGCATCCGATCATCGGTTGTGAGAATCCGTGGAGCGACAGTTTCGACTCTACGCTCGTCTATGGACCGATCAGCGGAGCCATGGTCTATGCGGGCATCCGTGCTCACTTCTAAGAGGACAACGAAGAATCGTTTTCGTCGGAGAGAGGTTTCATACGAATAATAATATGTAAAAAAATAATCAAGGAGAATCAAGTTATGAAGAGATTTTTTGGATTTTTGCTGATGCTGCTCACGGTGGTGGCTGTTTCGGCCAAGGATATCAAGACGGTCATCCTCACTACCAATCCCGAACTGGAGTGTGGAAAGTGTGAGAACAAGGTGAAGGAGAACCTTCGCTTCGTCAAGGGTGTGAAGGACATCCAGGCTTCTGCCGAGACGCAGAAGATCACGGTAGTCTATGATGCCGACAAGACCACAGTGGAGAAGATTCAGAAGTCGCTGGAGAAGATTGGCTACAAGACGCGCCTCACTACCAAGGAGGAGGTGATCAAGGAGGGATGCCATTCCAACTGCTGCGACGGCAAATGATTTTCGCTGTGGGTTAGCAGAGAAGAAAAGATAATACGTTAAGCACAGAACCGAATCAGCATCCGTTGGTTCGGTTCTTTTTGTATGCTCGGCATGAGCTTATTCTAATGGGTGCAAGTCCCTAACGAGCCCTAA
>OLVZ01000734.1_pt1 | contig 30679 bp, 20 predicted proteins | sample 1673341 | NCBI WGS metagenome assembly OLVZ01 (sample SAMEA3178944, study PRJEB25190) | human gut metagenome | biome: human gut; feature: human-associated habitat; material: faeces | place: Austria | collected 2013 | reverse complement strand
CTACTTCCCAAAATGGATTCTTTTGTTATTTTAGCATATTAAAGTTTTAAAGTAAATACCCAAGTTTCTGTCCATGCACGCACTTTTTCCACTGCTTGCATTCATGAAATCCGATTGTTATAATAATAGAAGTATCTGGAAATTGCAAGAACTTTATTTCATACCAACGATAACTGGAGATTATAATAATGAAGAAATTAATTTATATCAAAGATTAATTACTACTTATTCTGAAGTTATAAAAAGTAAAAAACTTATTAATGAATCAATAAAAGGCTCTAAAATGAATTATTTACAAGATAAATATAAAAATATAAATTATGAAAAAAAAATTTATATTATTTTTATTACAAAATATTATTAGATATTTATAGGAGGCATAAATATGGTGGTTGATAATAAAATTGTTGGAGAAAGGATGGAATTTTTAAGGGAGAATATGGGAGTAAGTCAAAAAAATTTAGCAGAATATTTAGACATATCTCAACCATATTTATCTCAAATAGCTGCTGGAAAAAGACCAATGTCTTTAACAATTTTAGATAAACTTTGTGCATTATTTGGATGTAGTGAACAGTATCTTTTGGGTTTGGATGATAGCTTTCATCCAAAGTCTTATGCATTTCGTAGTAAAAAGATTGATGTTGCGGATTTAAAATGTATTGCATCAATAAATAAGCTATATAAAAATTTGAAATATTTACATAAAAAACAAAAAGAATTGGAGGGTTAACTTGAAATCTGATTTGGAATTAAATTCTTTGGCTGTTGATTTAAGAAAAGATTGGGAAATTGATGCTTATGGGCCTTTAGATATTTTTTCAATTGTTTTGTCTAAATTTTCTAAATTATCAATATTGATTTATCCTATGTCTAAAAATACTAGTGGTTTGTGTATTAATGAAGAAAATATACCTATTATTGGAATTAATTCAAATCATTCTAAAGGTAGACAAAAGTTTACATTAGCTCATGAATTATATCATTTATTATTTGAGGATATTAATGATATTATTATTTGTAATGATGATAAAAATGATTCTGAAGTTGAAGCAGATTCTTTTGCATTATTTTTATTAATGACTGATGAAGGATTAAGGAGATACATGAAAATCAATGAGATTAATCATTGGGATTTGAATAATATTATTGCTGCTGAACAATATTTTCAGATTAGTCATCAAGCATTTTTATTTCGCATTAATAAATTAGGATTTTCAGTAGATGAATATAATAACATAAATTTAAGTAATGAATCTAAAAAAAGAGGTTTTTTGAATGATTTATATGAACCTGCTTTTAAAGAGGATATTCCTTTTGTTTTAGGCAATTATCTTAAGATGATTAATCATATTGATGAATTAGGCGGACTTTCTGATGGTAAAAAGAGGGAATTATTACTTGATGGTTGCAGGGGTGATCTGGTTTTTAACAAATGTGGGAGACAAGATTTAAATGAATAATAAACCAGTTTTTTATGATACTGATTGTTTATCTTCTTTTTTAGTAGTAGATAGAATTGATTTATTAAAAAAGGAATTTTCCAGCATAATTGTTTCAGCACAAGTAAATATAGAATTTTTAAATGATAAAACTCCAAAGTGTATATATGAAAGATTTAGTAATTTGGTAGATGAAGGTTTTGTCATTGTTAAAGATATTGATGTAGATGATGAAGTTATGGAATATTATATTACATTTATCACTGAAGATGATGATGGAGGTAAAGGTGAACTAAGTACTATAGCATTTGCAATAGTTAATAATGGAATTCTTGCAAGTAATAATTTTAGAGATATTTGTAAATATGTAAAGAAGTATAATTTGTGCCATATTACAACTGCAACTATTTTATTGGATTGTTTTAAAAAAGAATATGTTTCTAGTGATGAAGTTGAAAAAATTTGGCAGGACATGTTAAAAAAATATGTTAAACTTCCAAAAAAATCATTTATAGAGTATTACAAATGGGATGATCCATTATGCAGTTAATCATTAACTTAAACTTTTTTTATTAAAATTTCCAGAATCATATTTTTCCAAATTCTTTTTATATAATCTGTTATTTTTTTCATAAAATTTTATTCAACTTATTTTAAATTTTAACTAATTTTTATTCACTTAATCTCTGAATTAAATGTATATAATTAATATAGTATTTTCTACTAATGTAATAGTGTTGAATTAATAACAATAATTTAATTTTATCGCAGTTGATTTTTTATGGCGAAAACGAAAGATAAAAACGAATGGGGAAGTAACCTGTCATTTCTGTTGGCTATGATAGGTTCTGCAGTTGGACTTGGAAATATTTGGCGATATCCTTATGTTTTGTACAGTAATGGTGGTGGAGCATTTTTCATACCGTATATTGTTGCAATTTTGATTATGGGGATTCCCTTTTTAATTTTGGAATATGGTGTGGGATATAATTTCAAATCTTCTTTTCCAAAAGCGGTTAAAAGCATTTCAAATAAATGGGAGTATTTAGGCTGGTTTTTACCAGTAGCTGTTTTCATGATTCTTATTTATTATTCAGCTATTCTTGGTTGGGACGGATTTTATGTAATTATCTCAGCATTTAAAGGCTGGGGAGCTGATCCAAATGCCTATTTCACAGGCAGTTTCCTTCAGGCAAATGATACTTTAGGAGGTCTTGGTACTTTTGTGCCTTTTGTAGCTATTGCAATGCTTGTAGGATGGGTTATAATGTGGGTTATTTCCCATACTGACTTGGAAAAAGGTTTAGGTAGGGTTTCTAAAGTTTTAGTACCTTTATTATTTGCTATAATGATTTTTATTGTACTTTTCTCTTTAACATTACCTGGTGCAGGTATTGGACTTGCAGAGCTGTACAATCCTGACTGGAGTTTGTTGCTTAACTTCAATATTTGGATGGCTGCATTTGGTCAGATGATATTTTCATTAAGTTTAGGTATGTCTATTGCATTTACCTATGCAAGCTATACCAAGGATGATTCAGATTTGGTTTCCAATGCATTGTGGGTAACTGTAGCTAACTGCGGTTTTGAAAACTTTGCAGCTATTGGTGTGTTTTCAATTCTCGGATATATGTCACTTCAAAGCGGTGTGGCAGTGCCTGATTTGGTAACTCAGGGAACAGGTTTGGTATTTATTGTATATCCTACTGTATTTAATGTACTTGGAGATTGGGCTTCTGTAATTGGACCGTTATTCTTCTTTACAGTATATTTAGCCGGTCTGACAAGTATTTTATCAACAATTGAACCTTTATCATTTTCCATCCAAAACAAATTTGGCTGGTCACGTAATAAAACCATGACTGTTTTATGTGTCTTCGGTGCAGCGGTTTCAATGATTTATGCAACAGCTATGGGTTCATATATTCTGGGAATAGCCGATACATTTGTTAATCAGATAGCTATTTTAATTGGTGTTATATTTGAATGTATTGTATTTGCTTGGATATTTAAAGCAGAAAACATTATTCCTAAACTTAATGCAAAAAGCAAATCAATTAAATTAGGTAAATGGTGGCTTGTTGTAGTTAAATATGTATTGCCGATTTTCATTGCAATTGTATGGATTGGAGGAATTTTAGAAGTTATCTCCTCAGGATCCATGTTGGAATTGGCTATTCTGGTTATTTTAACTGTAATCTTACTTGGTGCCACATTTATATTTACTAAACTGCCTGCAAAATCCGGCGAATGGGATGAAGTCAAACAGAGACTTTAATCCTATTTTAATTTTTTATTGAAGTGATATTATGGCAAATGAAAAAAATGAATGGGGAAGCAATATCTCATTTCTGCTGGCTATGATAGGTTCTGCAGTTGGACTTGGTAATATCTGGAGATTTCCTTATGTTCTCTATAGCAATGGTGGAGGAGCATTTTACATTCCATATATTACAGCAGTACTGATTTTAGGTATTCCATTTCTGATTTTGGAATATGGTGTTGGATATAATTTCAAATCTTCTTTTCCAAAGGCAATTAGAAGCATTTCAAAGAAATGGGAATATTTAGGCTGGTTTTTACCGGTAGCTATTTTTATGATTCTGGTTTATTATATTTCCATTCTCGGATGGGACGGATTTTATGTAATTATCTCTGCATTTAAGGGATGGGGAGCAGATCCCAACAATTACTTTACAAATACCTTTTTGCAATCAACAGAATCTGTCAGCGGTATTGCAACTGTTGTGCCGGTAATAGTTGTATCAATTCTTGCCGGATGGTTTATATTGTGGTTTATTTCACACAGAAACCTGGAAGACGGAATAGGCAGGGTTTCAAAAGCACTGGTGCCATTGTTATTTATCATAATGATTGGTATCGTAATATTTTCATTGACATTACCTGGAGCAGGTATCGGACTTTCACAGCTCTTTAATCCTGACTGGAGTTTGCTTGCTGATTTTAATATTTGGATGGCTGCATTTGGTCAGATTATATTCTCCCTAAGTTTGGGAATGTGTATTGCATTTACCTATGCCAGCTATGCTCAGGATGACTCTGATCTGGTTTCAAATGTTTTGTATGTTGCAGTGGCAAACTGCGGTTTTGAAAACTTTGCAGCTATTGGTGTGTTTTCAATTCTTGGATATATGTCACTTCAAAGCGGTGTGGCAGTACCTGATTTGGTAACTCAGGGGACAGGTTTGGTATTTATTGTATATCCTGAAGTATTTAATGTGCTTGGTGGTATAGCTAATATTATCGGACCGTTATTCTTCTTTACAGTATATTTGGCTGGTATAACAAGTGTTTTAGCATTGCTTGAACCGGTATCTGTATCTATTCAAAATAAGTTTGGTTGGTCACGTAATAAAACAGTAACTGTTTTATGTATTATTGGTGGGGCCTGTTCAATGATTTATGCAACAGCTATGGGTTCATATATTCTGGGAATAGCTGATACATTTTTAAATCAGATAGCTCTGCTGATTGGGGTTATATGTGAATGTATATTGTTTGCATGGATATTTGATGCAGGTAAAATCATTCCATCACTTAATAAAAATAGTAAAACCTTAAAAATTGGTAAATGGTGGATAGTTGCAATTAAATATATCATTCCGATTGTTTTAGGATTTGTATGGATTGGTGGGTTGTTTGGAGTTATATCTTCAGGTTCAATTGTAGAATTAAGTATTTTAGCTATTTTAGCTGTTATTCTAATTGGCTTTACTGTTATACTTAAGAAATTACCTGCAAAATCCAAAGATTGGGATGAAACACAGCAAAGACTTTAATGTCTTTTTCTTTTTATTTTATTTTTTTAAACTTCCTGTTTTATAAATTAAAGAGTTATTTTTTAACTTTATATAATTTTTAATAATTAATAATTCTAATTTTTTAAAATTAACTAATTAAGCTTTGTTTTATAAGTTATTGGAAGTGGATTATTATTTTGGTATTTTAAACTTCTATATTTTCCTATTTTGTATAAATTGAATGAATAGCTAAAATGTCAATTTTGACATGTAAAATAATGAACATTAATTAAAATTATCTTTAATTTTTGTACAGTTAACTATAAATAAAACAAAGTCATTAAATAATTATTGTGAAATTATGATAGTGATTTTACTGGAGTTTCACAAAAATCTAAACATTTAAAAAATCTATTATTGGAGGCAAATTCAATGGATGTAGAATTTGAATTTAGCTTTGAAGAGGATGGATTTATGATTTATGTTAAACAAATCAATTAATTAATTTACTGGCTGTTTAAAATAATTAAATATCAAATTCACCTGTTGTGTTTAGTTATATGATGATGGTAATATGTTTACCATTATTATCTTTCTCTTATTTTTCTTTTTTGTGCTGTTTAAAAAATTTATTTTTCAGGTTAATAAAATATAGAAGTTATATATATCTTAAAAGACATATATAATTGTATAATTTTAGATTTATTGTTTAAATTAGTATATTGGTGTTAAAATGAATTTTTTAAAAGTATTAGTAATAGCTAGTCTATTATTCATCTTTTGTGGTTCAGTTTATGGTGTTAATGAAGCAGATTCTTTAGATATTCAGGGAGTGGATGTTGATGGGAATTCAGATACAGTTATTGTTGAAAATGCTAATTTAACTTACGATAAACTTATCATAAATGATAATGGTGAAGAAGTCGTTATTGGAGATAATTCTATTTGGGATATTCCAATTAAAGAAGGTCCTATTGTAGAAAATGATAATACCTCTGTTCCAGATATTAGTTTAAAAGACGAAAATGGTAATGCCATGTCTTTTAATAATCCTGCAGATGTATTTATCAATGAATCCTTTAACTTCCAAATGGTATTTAAGAATTTAGGAGATGCTACTGGATTTCAGCCTTATGTTCAGCTAATAGCTCCTGAAGAATTAACACAATTTACCGTTTCATTTTCTAATAGAAATATAGTTCCGATAAAAGTTGGAGTATTTGATGAAAGTACTTATAATAATGCAACAGGTTTATATACATTAATTGATCCATTTACTAAAAAAGAAGTACATGGTCCTGTAAACAGTACTTTTTATATTCTTCAGTATCCTTTAGGTAGTTTCCCAGTTGATGCTCCAGATGCTGTTTTAAATGTTACTTCAAGTATTGGGGCTTTGGAGATAGGAAAATTACTTAATTTCACTGTTACTCCTGTATTTAGATATGGGAACGGTTATATTGATGATCCGGTGAATTATCCTCCAATTTATGGAGAAACTGTCACAGGCTGGGTAAATCCGGTTGTTGTTAAAATAGATAAAGATTCAAACCTTCATGAAGATGAAACTGCTACAGGTTCAAATTTCCCATTTGAGTATTATGTAAATATTAACATAGCTAATGGTGCAAAAATTGAAAATATCACTATTGCAGATGTACTTCCATCTAATATAATGTATTTGGGCAGTCTGGTTTTATATGACTCTAAAGGAAAAATCATAGATTCCAGTTTATATACTGTTGAAAAACCTGACGGTAATAAAACTGGCTGAAAAATAATTTTAAAATTAAAAGAAGCTACTGGAGATTTAAGTGGTACAAGTCTTAGTTTAAGGTATAAAGCATATGCTCCGGAATTTGATAATAGTACAGATGATAATATAACCATTATTGATTCTGAAACTGGTGTAAGTACTGTTGCTAAAAATACTGTAAATATGGATTATACTTATGCTAATAATACTTATGATGTATCTGATAGTTATAATGTATATTTAAAATCATTAGCTACTCAAAAATATGCAGAAATTTTAAGCACACCTATTGATGGAACATATACTGTTGTTCCTCATAATTCAATTAATTATAAAGTTGATTTTGAGATTTCTGATTACTTTGCTTTTGATAATTTAGTAATTTATGATAAATTTGACACTCATAAAGTAGGTTCAGCTCAAAAGTTCTTAACTGAGAATAAACCTGTTTTATCAGTTTATGGAAAAACATATGAATTAAATGAAAGTTATTACAATGTTGTTTCTTTAGGAAGTATTGATAAATCAGTTACATTTTACATTTCAAAATTCCTGAAAGATAACAATATAAGTACAAGCTTAACAGGAGGATATTATACAAACAGAAGTATTAATGAAGGTGCAATGGTAGGATCTTTGAATTTTGCTACAAAAGTTATTATTTATTATTCAAACGGATCTTCTGTTGTATCAAATGATTTAGTTATTAATCATATTAAAACATCAGCTGATGTTTTAAATACAACCAATACGGTTTCTGATAGCAGTTATACACAATTAAAAGTTCCAAGTGTCACACTTAAAAAAGATATTATTGCAGTTAATGGTGAAATCATAAGTCCTGCTGATTTTTATAAAGTTTATCCTGGTCAGAACATAACTTTTGCATTGGATATTTATTTCCCTACAGGTTCTGTACATGATTTTGCTGTTACTGATTATTTACCAATTCCATTATTTAACTTAAAAGGATTTAATTTAGTTAATTCTACTACTGGAGTAATTCCTGAAGGTGGATACTGGGCTTATGCAAACAATAGTGGATTTTTATATGATGAAAACACTGGTAAAGTTATTATTCCTAAAATTAATATAGATAATTTCAATAATGCAATTTCATTTAGTTTTGGAAATACTTTGGATAATCTGGCTAATCCTGTGAATGTTAAATTATGGCTGACAGTTCAGGTATCCTCAGAACCTATGGCAGATCAGCTTAATTTAGCTAATCTTGCTGAAATGAAATTTAAAGATTCTGTTGATGTAATATATGCAAGTTCAAATATTGTACTGATGCTTACTAATGAACCTGGATTGGAAATTACAAAGCATGTAAATGATACAAAAATTTTAGAAAATATTGAAAATGCAACTGATGTTAAATATAATATAACTATAACTAACACAGGTCATTCTACTGCTTATGATATAATTGTAGCTGATGATTTTGTTAACAAAACAACTTCAAATGGAATTACAAAAGCAGATGTCAAAGCTGTTAGTTTAGTTTACTCAAATGGAACGGTTGTTGATATTACTGCATTTAAAGATGACTTATTTACAAAAGGATATATGATATCTCAATTAGCTCAAAACACTTCTTGCAGTATTATATATACTGTCAGGTTTAGTGAATATTTAATCCCAAAGGAAAGTATTGTTAACAATGTATGGATTACAAACTTTGCAGCATATCCTAATAGTACAAACTTTGCAAATAACAAAGATAAGTATAGGGATAATGCAACTATTATAGCTAAAGGATTAGAAATTACAAAAGACTTCATTGGATCTAATGTTACTGACAATACTAATATACTGTTTGTTGGTGAAATAGGTATTTATAGAATAACCGTAAACTTCCCAGACTTAAGGATTCCAAACTTAGTTATTAAAGATACTTCATATGGAATTAAGTATACTAACTTTACAATAACTACTAGTGAGGGTGTGGTTGTTCCTGAATATGCATATACAGTAACTTATACTCCAAGTACTACTCATCCTGAAAAAAGTTATTTAACCATTAACTTTAATGGTGATATTATACCAGATTATACTAAAAATAATCAATTAATTATTAATGCATATTATACTGTTGTTAATAATGAAAATGTTATTCCGATTGGTGCAGATAGTGCAACAACTAGTAACTATGCAAGTATTACTTGGACAAATAATACATTAACTTCTAACACTGTTTATGTTAATGTATATCAACCTAAAATAGACATAAGTAAAATATTTGAACCTAATATAGTTCAAGGTAATGATGAAGCTAGTTTCACAATTACTATAACTAACACTGGTAAAGGTACTGCTCATAATACTACTATTACAGATGATTTAACAGAATTTATCAAAACCTTTGTAAATAGTAGAAGTGATATAGGTGTAACTATACTAAAAGGCAATGAAACAGGTAAAATTATTTTCAGTTGGAATAATGATATAGCTACATTAAATGTTGGTGAACTTTTAGCTGGCCAAAGTGTTAGTGCTAAATTCACATTTGATGTAAAAAGTGATGTTGTTATTGGAAAAGAATTTAAAAATATAGCTAAAGTAGATTATTATTCTATTTTCAATGAGACTAAATTTGATGAAAAAAGAAATTATTCCAGCCAGGCAAGCAGTACTTTACATACTTATGATGCTAAGGTAAATAAAACAGTATTTAACACTACTATTGTAAATGGTAAAGATAAGGTAACTATTGGGGAAAATGTAACTTATAATATAACTGCAATATTGCCTGTTGGAAAATACGGCATTTTAAAAGTTACTGATACTCTTCCAGAGGGTTTAAAATACATTGATGGTTCAATTGTAGTTTACAAAGGAAATACTCAAAATAAAGCTATTGAAGGTAAGGATTATACTGTAACTGTAAATGGAAATATTGTGGAATTAACATTTGCTTCTGAATTTGCAGATGAAATTATTAAAGAATATGGCGGTCAATTCCATGCATTTTTAAATGCTACTGTTTTGAATGTTAACAATAACAAAGCGGGTGCTGTTAAAACTAATAAAGCAGTACTTACTTGGAATGATCATGAATCTGTATCTAATGCAGCTGTTAGTGTTGTTGAACCGGTCATAGATATTACTAAAAACTTCAATGTAGATAATGTTATTGGTGGAGATGTACTATACTTTGATATTACTGTAACTAACAATGGTCAGTCCCCATTATTTAATGTAACACTTAGTGATGATTTAAGTGATCTGATTAACAAGTTTGTCAGTGGCAGTGTCAATGTTACATCTGGTGGTGTTATTGTAACTCCAACATGGGATAACAATATTGTAAGCATAAATATTGCTGAACTTGGTATAGGCAAATCATTAACTTATAGATTTACATTTAAAGTAAGGGAAGATGTAGTCATAGGCAGTACTTATACTAACATAGCTAATGTTATAGGTTACTCTGCACTTTCTAATGGTAGAAATTATACTGATACTGCAAAAGACAGTTTCACTACTAAACTTCCTGCAATTACTAGGGTTGTTGATTCATCTATTGATAATGGTAGGGATAATGTAACTATCGGTGAAAAGGTAATTTATGGTGTTAATGTATCTTTGCCTGTTGGTAATTATACTAAATTGGTGATTAAGGATACTTTGCCTCAGGGATTTGAGTATATTGGTGCAGATGCATTTTATGCAAATGGTACAAAATTAGTGAATGGTAAAGATTGGACTGTAAATGTAAATAATTAATGATATAACTATTACAGTTAACAATGTTCATTCTAGTAGCTTTGCAAATGGTATTTTATCTATTAATTTAACTGCCAGACCTACAATATTTGATCCGTCCAATAAAGCAGGTGCTGTAAAAGTCAATAATGTGGAATTGTTCTTAAATGATAAGACTATGGGCAGGTCTAGTGCAAAGCTTACAATTGTAGAACCTACATTGGATATTACTAAAAAATTCAATGTAACTGAAGTTGAAGGTTTAGATCATGTTTCATTTGATGTAATTGTTAAAAACAACGGTAAAACTCCATTATTTGAAGTGACTATTATTGATGATTTGGAAGATCTTGCTTCATTTATTGGTCAAACACCTGGTGAAGATAATGTGGTTGTCAAAGTAACTGATGCTGATGGAAATCCAATTGATGCTAAAATCAAATGGATTGGTTCTCATGTTGAAATTGATGTGGCTCAGTTAAATCCGGGAGATATAATTCATGCAAAATATTCATTTGTTATAAGGTCAGATATCCAAATTGGAAGTCAGTACGTAAATATGGCTTATGTTGTCGGATATTCCGCACCTGATCACGGTAGAATTTACTATAATGAAAGTAAGGATACTTTAAAAACTAAAATGCCGACTATTACTAAATTAGTAATTGGAACCACACTTGGCAATAAAGACGGCAACATATTTACACCAACTATTGGTGAAAATGTAACTTATCAAATTATGGTAAAGTTACCTAAAGGTAATTACACTAATTTGCAGGTTAAAGATATCCTTCCACAAGGATTTGAATATCTTGAAAATTCAGTTATTTTATCAAATGGTACTTTAATCAGTGATGTCAGTGTAAATGGAAACCTTGTAACTATAAACTTTGGAAATACTACATCTTACAAATATTCTGACAACATTATATTTAATTTATCTGTTGTTGTCTTAAATGATCAATCTAACAAAGCACAATCTATTAAATCTAATAATGTTGAATTATATTTAAATGATGATAAAATAGATAATTCTAATGCGCAAGTTAAAATAGCTGAACCTAATATAAGTGTTGTTAAAACATCAGATAAACAAAAATATGAATACTATGAAAATGCAACTTATTCAATTGTAATTACAAATAATGGAAATGGAAGGGCATATAATATTACAATTAAAGATGTGCTGCCATTAGGTTTAAAATACTCTGGTATCAATTCAACTTCCAAATCAAATGGATGGATTGTTAAATTCGATGAAAATACACGAACATTTACAATTACTGGTCTTAATTTAACTGTTGGTGACAAATTCACTTTTACATATCAAGTTTCATTTGCTGAATGGGAGATAGACGGAGTAAAATACTCACCAATTGGCCAAAACTTTATAAACTCAGTTGATGTAGCTTATGTTTCAATTAATGGAACAAATCCAAATAATAGGACATACACTACTCAAACAACCAAAGAAGTTCATGTTACTGAAGCTGATCTTAGTGTAGTTAAAAACTGTAATAATGAAGTAGTTATAGCTGGTGAAGATATTTACTACACAATTATAATTACAAATAACGGACTAGACACTGCTCAAAATGTTAAATTAAATGAATATTATCATTCAGAATATTTAACTAATTTAGAATACTCTTTAGATGGTAAAACTTGGAATGTTTACACTAATCCTATTGATTTAGGAAGTATCAATTCTAAAGCTTCTAAAACTGTCTATATTAGAGGATATTTAGATGGAAGTATTGTTGATGATACAATATTAAACAATACTGTCAGAGTCAACACAACCACTGGTGAATTAAAACTTGAGGATAATGAAGCTACAAACATTAAAAATGTTACTACATTAGCTGAATTACATATTACTAAAATCAACATTACTGAAGCAATTGCTGGTAAAATTATTAAATACGAAATAGTAATTACTAATAATGGACCTTCATATGCACGTGATATTATTTTAACAGATATTTATAATAATTCCGAATTAACTAATATGTTGTATTCTTTAGATGGTCAATCATGGACTCGTTATGATGCTTCTATTAATATTGGAACATTAGCTAATGGTCAAAGTAAAACAATATTATTTGAAGGATTTATTAAAACAACTATTCGTGGAAATATAATAAATAAAGCTATTATTAACTCTACAACAAAATTAAGAGAAAACAGTACTTTAGAAGATGATGTTACTGTAAATGTTAAAGGAGACACTACATTAGATATCACAAAAGTAGTTAATACTGCTCTTGTAAATCCTGGAGATGTAATTAAATATACTGTTCAAATAACTGCTGGAGGATTGTCAGATTCTTTAGATGTTATTTTAACTGATAAATTAAGTGAAATATTCTTTGATGTTAATAAGGCAACTTACTCTATAAATGGAATAGATAAAGGTGTTTGGATAGGAAGTGTAAACTTAGGAACTCTTTCTTCTGGAACGACTGTTAATGTGGTAATTACAGTTCCAGTCAAAGCATATGTTGATGTTGGAAAATTAAACAGCATTACAAACTTTGCATCTGTAATTAATTCAGATAACAAAACAGCTAATGATACAAACATTGTTCCAATTAATGTAATTGATTTAGCAATTAACAAAACAGCTAATCATCAAAATAAAACATATAATTATGGAGATAATGTTGAGTATGTTATTGAAATTATTAACAATGGTCCTGGAATAGCTACTAATATTATAGCTACTGACAACTTACCGGAAGGATTGGAATTTATTAATGCTAATGTTCCTGGTGGATGGACTCTTAGTATATCCAATAATAAAATCACAATAAATGGTGAAAAACTAGCTAATGGCGAAAAAGTTTTAATTACTCTTATAGCAAAAGCTGCAAAATCAAATGTAACTATTATAAACGATATTAAAGTTAATGGTACTGGATTTGATTCAAACATCTCAAATAATAATGATTCTGAAACAATTAAAGTAACTCCTTTAGTTGATTTGGCTATTACAAAAGTAGTTGATAATGCAAATCCATTATATGGCTCAATAATAACTTACACAATCACTGTTGTTAATAATGGTCCTGATGCATCTACAGATGTTGTTGTTAAAGATATTTGGCCTGCAAATGGTTTAAAATTCATAACATCAACAGGTACATATGATCCAGCTACTGGAATTTGGAATGTTGGTGAATTAGGTTCTAATAAAATAGCTACTCTTACAATTACTGCTGAAACAATAGCTATTGGCAAATTTGAAAACAAAGTATCAGTTAATGGCACTGGTTATGACAGTAACCTTTCAAATAACAATGCAAGTGTTAATATAACTGTTCCGGATTGTGTAATCTTAAATATTACTAAAGTAGTTACTGATGGAGTAATATCTGAAAAACCATATAAAGAGGTTATTGCTGGTGAAAAAATAACTTATACTGTAATTGTATCTAATTATGGTCCTTCTGTAGCAACTAATGTTTATTTAACTGATTTATTCAATGCTGATGAATTGCTTAACATGGAATATAATTCAAACGGCAACTGGGTAAAATATAATAATGGAATTGCACTAGGTGACATTGATGTAAATGAAGCAGTAATGATTCTGTTTAGAGCAACTGTAAATCACTCTACAAGAGGATTAATTAACAACACTGTTAGAATCACAACTGACATAAAAGATGCAAGAGGTAACTTTGAAGCTAATGAAACAGTCAAAGCTATTGATAACTCAACTTTAGTTATTAATAAAACTTCAAATGTTGATGCTATTAATCCTGGAGATTTATTCAATTATACAATTGTAATTACTGCTGAAGGTTCATCTGATTCATTAGGAGTTATTTTAACTGATAAATTAGATCAAAGCTTATTGGATGCTCAAAATGCTGTTTTCTATGTAAATGGAAATTATGTAGGAAAATGGAACGGTTCATATAATATTGGAACTTTAAAAACAGGAAATTCAGTAACTGTAACTATTGAAGTTAAAGCATTAAACAGTGCAAATAAAGATATATTTAACAAAGCTATTGTTGAAAATGAGGAAGGATTCATTAATGAATCTAATAAAACAGTTCATGTAAATACTGTTGATTTAGCTATTAACAAAACATCAGATAAAGTGATTTACAAATATTTAGACAATGTAATTTATACAATTGTTGTAACAAATCATGGTCCAGATGATTCATTTAATGTTACTGTTCGTGATATGTTGCCAAATACTTTAAGATTTATTAGTGCAAGTGGAAATTATAATCCTGTAACTGGAATTTGGTTTATTGGTCATTTAGCTAAAGGTCAAAGTGCAACTTTAACTATAACAGCACAAGCAATCTTCCCTGGAATTATTACAAATAATGCAAATGTAACTGGTAGCGGTTATGATGTAAATTTAACTAATAACCATGATAATATTACAATAACAGTTCCAGATTGTGTAATATTAAATGTAAACAAAGTAGCTATTGGCGGTGTTATTAACATTACTGGAGGTATTAAAAATGTAGTTGCTGGAGAAGAAGTTATTTATCAGGTACTTGTATCAAACCAGGGTCCTTCAACTGCAGCTAATGTGGTTTTAACTGATAATTATCAAACTAAAGATTTAACTGTTGTAGCATACTCTTTAGATAATATTACATGGATTCCATATACTAAAGGAGCTAATATTAATTTAGGTGATATGAATTCTGGAAGCAGCATACTTGTTTACTTTAAAGCAATGGTGAATGCTTCTACAAGAGGAATTGTGCACAATATAGTAAATATTACAACAGACACAGATGATGCAAGAGGAATATTTAGTGCTGAAGAACATGTAAATGTAATATCTAACAGTACTTTAAAAGTTGATAAAACAGCTGAAATTAAGGAGTTAAACCCGGGAGACACTATACATTATATAATAACTGTAACTGCTGGCGGATCTTCAGATTCATTAAATGTTGTTTTAAAAGATATATTGGATTCAACTTTATTGGATGTTAATGGTGCTACATATGCTATTAATGGTGTAAACAAAGGTATGTGGACTGGAAGTGTGAGTTTAGATACAATAGCTACTGGAAATAGTGTTACTGTTGATATTTGGGCTAAAGTATTGGATACTGCTGATAGAGATGTTTTCAATTTGGTTAATGTTACTAGTGATGAGCATCCTGAAGGAAACACTTCCAATACTACTGTTCATGTGAGGATTGTTGATTTGGCTGTTGATAAGCTGGTAAATAATTCTGTTCCTAAGTATTTGGATATGATTGAGTATACTATTGTTGTTGTTAATAATGGTCCTGATAAGTCATTTAATGTTACTGTTGGTGATTTATTGCCTGATGGTGTAAAATTCATTAGCTCTAATGGTCAGTACAACCCAGATACTGGTGTTTGGTTTGTTGGTGATTTGGATAATCATGAATCCGCAACTTTGAAAATTGTTGTTCAGGTTATTAAGGTTGGAAATATTACTAATAATGTTAATGTTACCGGTACTGGTCATGATACCAATTTAACTAATAATAATGATTCTGTTAGTGTTAATGTTCCTGATTGTGTTATTTTGGATATTTCTAAAGTAGCTAATTCCACTGTTATTGTAGCTGGTGAAAATGTAGGTTATACTGTTGTTATAAACAATTATGGTCCTTCTGTTGCTAGTGATGTTGTTCTAAAAGACATATTCAACAGTAATGAATTGCTTAACTTACAATATTCATTAAACGGTAAAGATTGGTTCAATTACAATGAATCTGTCAGTTTAGGTGATATTAATGCAGGTGCTAATATAACTGTGTATTTCAGAGCTAAAGTTAATGCTTCTGTTCGTGGGGATGTTTTAAACATTGTTAATATTACTACTGGTGTTGATGATGCTAGAGGTAATTTCTCTGATAATGAAACAGTTAATGTAATGGCTAATACTACTTTGGTTGTAATTAAGGATGCTGAAATTAAGGAGTTAAATCCTGATGATACAGCTCATTTCATTGTTACTGTTATTGCTGGTGGATCTTCAGATTCATTGAATGTCAAATTAGAAGATATTTTGGATGCTGAATTGTTGGATGTTAAATCTGCAACCTACAGAATAAATGGAGGTAATTTAACTGATTACACTCAAATTATTTCATTAGGAAATATGCATACTGGCAGTAAGATAGTTGTAGATATTTATGCTGCAATATTAGGTACAACCGGTCAGGATATCTTCAATTGTGTAAATGTCACTAGTGATGAACATCCTGAAGGAAACACTTCAAATACTACAATACATGTAAATATCGCTGATTTAGAAATTATTAAAATAGTAGATAATCTTACTCCAAATTATGGTGATGAAATAACCTACACAATAATTGTAAGAAACAACGGTCCGGATAACTCAACTAACATTAAAGTATCTGAAATATTGGCAGATAATTTCAAATTCATTTCAGCTAATGCTTCTAAAGGATATTACAATTTAACAAATGGTATTTGGGCAGTCGGTAATTTAACTAATAATGAAACAGCTAAATTAGTCATTACTGTAAAAATAATTAAAACAGGATTTATCCAAAACAATGTAAGTGTAAATGGAACTGGTTATGATCCTAACTTAACTAACAACAATGCTACTGTCAATATTACTGTTCCTCAAACAGCAGATTTATCTGTTATAAAAATAGTAAATGTTAATGTAGTAACTGTTGGAGATAAAATCATATACACTATTATTGTTAAAAACAATGGTCCTGACACAGCATTAGATATTTATGTAGTAGATAAATTATCAGATGCTCTTAAATTTGTTTCATATAAAGCAAGCGTAGGAGTATATAATCCGACAACAGGTATTTGGACAATTGGCAATTTAACTAACAAAAGCAATGCTACATTGGAAATTACATGTATTGTTTTAAAAACAGGTATAATATCTAATGAAGTATTTGTAAATGGAAGTACAGTTGACTTGAATATGTCTAACAATTATGATAATATTTCAGTTACTGTAAATCCACTTCCAACTCCTGTTCCTACTCCTGTAGGTCCGGCTGATAAAGATATTATGATTTCTGATGAAGTTACAATGGATATTGCTGCAATGGCAAAAACAGGAAATCCATTATTTGCTTTATTGGTTGTTTTAATCTTTGGAATATTCGGTTTTGGAGTTTCCAGAAGGAAAAAATAAATTTAAAGGATTTTCATAAATCCTTATTTTTTCTTTTTTTTATTTTAATAGTTATTTTTTTATTTTAAACTAATTTTATCATTAAATAAAAAATTAACAATACTATACTCTTTTATTTATCAAATACAATTTTATTATAAAGATAGAAACTTGCTTCTAATAATCTTTATATATTTTCAAAAATAAACTTATAAATAATTTAATATTGGAGTTTCGTTATGTTAAATGATAAAACTATTTTAATTACTGGAGGAACTGGTTCTTTCGGTAAAAAGTTTACAAAAAGAGTATTAGAACAGTATAATCCTAAAAAAATTATTATATACTCAAGAGATGAATACAAGCAATATTTGATGCAAAGACAATTTGCCCAACATAAAAAAGTAATGCGTTACTTTATTGGGGATGTTAGAGATAAAGAAAGATTTGCACGTGCTTGTGATGGTGTAGATATTATTGTTCATGCAGCTGCATTAAAACAAGTTCCTGCAGCTGAATACAATCCTTTAGAAGCTATTAAAACCAATATTGATGGAGCCAGAAACATTGTGGATGTAGCTATTGACAAACATGTTGAAAAGGTAGTGGCATTATCTACTGATAAGGCAGTTAATCCGGTTAACTTATATGGTGCTACTAAAATGGTTTCAGATAAACTATTTATAGCAGCTAATGCTTATGTTGGAGCTAAAAACACTCAATTTTCAGTAGTTCGTTATGGAAATGTTTCAGGCAGTCGCGGATCTGTAATTCCATTTTTCAAAACTTTAATTGATGAAGGTCAAACTAAAATACCAATTACTGATATGAGAATGACCAGATTTTGGATTACTCTTGATGAAGCAGTTGATTTAGTAATTAAAGCTATTGGTGATGCTAAAGGTGGAGAATTATTTATCCATAAATGCCCTTCATTTAAAGTAACTGATTTGGCAAAAGCCATGCTTCCTGATTGTGAATTTGAAGATGTCGGTATTAGACCTGGTGAAAAACTCCATGAAGTAATGATAACTAAGGAAGATTCAAGATCTGCTTATGAATATGATGATTATTATATAATTTATCCTGATTTGGAATGGTGGGAAGATGTTAATATAAAAGAAGGTGGAAAAAAAGTAGAAGACAGATTCTACTATGCATCTGACAATAATCCGGTTTGGTTATCTGTTGAAGAAATTAGAGAAGCTTTAAAAGATATAGATATTGTATACTAGGTGATTTCTATTTCTAAATTTTTACCTTATGGAAAACAGTGTATAGACCAGGAAGACATTGATGCAGTCACAAAAGTATTAAGTGAAGATTTCATTACTCAGGGACCAAAAATAACTGAGTTTGAAGAGGAAATAGCTAATTATGTCGGAGCTAAATATGGAGTTGCTTTTAATTCAGGAACCTCTGCACTGCATGGTGCTTATTTTGCATTAGGTCTTGAAAAGGGAGATGAAATGATTACAACTCCTAATACTTTTGTAGCTACTGCTAATGCGGGATTATATTTAGGGGCTAAAGTAAACTTCTGTGATGTGGAAAAACAAACCGGAAACATTGATGCATCTAAACTGGAAGTCAGTAAAAATACTAAGTTAATAGCTCCTGTACATTATAGCGGTAATCCTGTTAACTTAAAGGAAATAGCTGATATTGCTGAAGATAATAATGCTAAGATTATTGAAGACGGTGCACATGCACTTGGTGCAAAATATGACGGTAAAAAAATAGGCTCTTTAAAATACTCTGAAATGGCAATGTTCAGTTTTCATCCTGTTAAACACATTACAACCGGTGAAGGCGGGATTATTGTTACAAATGATGAGGAGTATTATGAAAGACTTCAGTTATTCAGATCTCATGGAATCACTAAAAATAATTTAGTAAATCCTCGTGACGGTGACTGGTATTATGAAATGCAGCACTTAGGATTCAATTACAGAATAACAGACATTCAATGTGCTTTAGGTTTATCACAACTTAAAAAATTAGATTCCTTTGTTGAAAACAGAAGAAAAATAGCTGAAAAATATGATGAGATGTTTGAAGACAATCCATATTTTGACGTTGTTAAAGAAAATCCGGACGGTGAGTCTGCATATCATTTATATCCGATTTTGTTAAAAGAAAAATATGCAAATCATAAAAAGGAAATATTTTCAAAATTACGCTCTGAAGGATTAGGTGTTCAGGTGCATTATATACCCGTTTATTTACAACCTTACTATCAAAACCTTGGATTTAATAAAGGACTTTGTCCAGTAGATGAAGAGTTTTACAAAAGAGAACTTAGTATACCAATGTACCCTACATTAACTGATGAAGATTTAGAGTTTGTACAAGAAAAACTTTACAAAATATTTAGCGAGTATTAAAAAAATGAAAATTGGAGCAATTATTCAGGCCAGAACCTCTTCAACAAGACTTCCGCAAAAAGTTTTAAAACCGCTACCTTTCAATAGCAAAACCAATGTACTGCAACAGGTTATTAGAAGAGTAGCCAAATCTAAACTTATTGATGAAATAATAATAGCTACAACAACACATGATGAAGATGAAAAAATAGTTGAAGTAGCTAAAAAAGAAAACATTAAGTTTTACAAAGGCAGTCTGGAAAATGTTCTGGAACGATATTATAATGCTGCTTTGGAAAACAGCTTGGATGTTATTGTCAGGATAACCAGTGACTGTCCATGTGCCGATGCAAATATAATTGATGAAATTGTCAAAAAACATATAAACTCCAATGCAGATTATACTTCAAATACATTAACCAGAGGATTTCCAAGAGGAATTGATGCTGAGGTAATTAACTTCAATGTTTTGGAAAATGCATATAAAAATGCCACTGATAAATTTGAAAAGGAACATGTAACTCCATTTATCTATAAAACACATCCTGAAGACTTTAAAATAGTGCAATATGAAACAAAAAACGACAACTCTGATATTAGGATTACACTAGATACTCCTCAGGATTATGCTCTGCTCTGCAGTGTTTATGATAAGTTATATGATAAAAATGAATTCTTCTCTCTGGATGATATTTTGGAATTATTTAGCAGTAAACCTTATTTAAAAGATATAAACTCTGAAATAACTCAAAAAAAGGTTTGCAATAGTTTAGAAGAAGAATTGGATGAAGTTCTTAATTTATGCGAAAAACAGGATTTGGACAGAGCTAAACAGTATATTGAAAAGATAATATGAATGTAATAATATTGACTGAAGGCGGAAAAAACTATGGATTCGGGCATGTAGCCAGATGCAGCTCAATATATCAGGCTTTTAGAAAATTCTGCATAACACCTCAATTTATTGTTAATGGGGACAAATCAATTGATGCGATTTTGCAAAATATTAACTATGCTATTTATGACTGGCAGAATATGGAATTTGCTGATGATGATATTGTTATTATAGATTCATATCATGCACCACTCGAATTTTACCAGAAAATAGCTAAAACAACTGCACTGGCCATTTATATTGATGATAATAACCGTATAGATTATCCTGACGGAACAGTTGTAAACGGAACAATCCTTGCAACAACCAGAAGAAAAGATGCGCTGTACGGTTCAAAATATATTCCACTTAGACAGGATTTCTGGAACACAAAAATAATTGATGTTAATGATGAAATAAAAAATGTTTTAATTACTTTAGGAGGAAATGATTTAAGAAATCTGACTCCTAAAATCCTGAATTTGCTGAAAAATGAGGATTTTGCAAAAAAGGTCATCATAGGAAATAGCTTTGATAATGTTGGTGAAATCGAGGAGTTTGATGATGAACTGATTTATTCTCCAGACAGCAGACAAATGCTTGAGGCTATGGAAAGCACAGATTTGGCTATTTCATCAGCAGGCCAAACATTATATGAACTTGCAAGAGTAGGTGTTCCGACAATTGCTGTTGGAGTTGTTGACAATCAGATAAACAATATTCAAAACTGGCAAAAGCAGGGTTTCATTGAGTTTGCAGGATTCTGGGATGATGATAATTTAGAAGAAAATATTTTAGCTAAACTGGAGCTGCTTAAAGATTCTGCTTTAAGAAAAGAAAAGCAAAATATGGGTGTTAGTGCAGTTGATGGTAAAGGTTCTATAAGAATAGCTAAAACCGCTCTAAACAGTTATTACAGGAAAAATTCTGTTTTCAGAGAAATTAAAAAAGAGGACTGTCTTAAAATATTTGAAATAGCTAATGATGAAGAAGTAAGAAAAAGCTCTTTTAATTGCGATAAAATAGATTTGGAAACTCATAAAAAATGGTTTAATGGGATATTAAATGATAATACAACAGAATTTCTGGTTTTGGAATATGACTCAGATATTATTGGTCAGTTAAGATTTGATTTTGATGAAAAGTATCCTGTTATTAGCATTAGCTTAAATAAAAAGTATAGAGGATTAGGATTGTCTAAATACTTGTTAAATAAGGGAATAACTTATATTAAGGAAAATTATAATCAGGATACTTTAGTTGCAGATATTAAAAAAAGCAATGCAAGGTCAGTTTCATTTTTTGAGGCTATGGGATTTAAAAAAGAATGTGAAATCAGAAACGGCAGTGCTTTAAGATTTATTTACAGAGGCTGAATTATGGAATTTAAAATTGAAAATAAAATGATTGGGGATGGACATCCGGCTTTTATAATAGCTGAGCTTTCAGCAAATCATATGAATGATTATGATATAGCTGTTAAAACTATAGAGGCAATGGCAAAATCTGGTGCAGATGCAGTTAAATTTCAGACCTATACTCCGGATACCATAACTTTAGACTGTGACAATGAGTATTTTCAGATAAAACAGGGAACAATATGGGACGGTCAGGTATTGTATAACCTCTATGAGGATGCATTTATGCCATGGGATTGGCAGCCTAAACTAAAAAAGGTAGCTGAAGATTTGGGGTTAATTGTATTTTCTTCACCATTTGATGAAACTTCAGTTGATTTTTTAGAAGATATGAATGTAGGTGCTTATAAAATCGCTTCTTTTGAAATTACAGACATTCCGTTAATTGAATATGTAGCAGGAAAAAACAAACCGGTTATAATCTCAACAGGAATAGCTTCAAAAGAAGACATTGATTTGGCCATTAAAACATGCAAGGATGCAGGTAATGATAAAATAGCTGTTTTAAAGTGCACTTCAGCTTATCCCGCCCCATTGGAAGAAATAAATCTTAAGACAATTCCTGATTTAAAAGAAAACTTCAAAACAGTTGTCGGACTTTCAGACCATACTTTAGGCAGTGATGTTGCTGTTGCATCTGTAGCTATGGGAGCTAAAATAATTGAAAAACACTTTATTTTAGACAGAACTATGGAAGGGCCGGATTCAGACTTTTCTATGGAACCTGATGAATTTAAGCAGATGGTTGATTCAATAAGAAATGTTGAAAAAGCTCTGGGCAAAGTTAGTTATGAATTATCTGATAAAATGAAGGCAAACAGGGAGTTTTCAAGATCATTATTTGCAGTTAAAGACATCAAAAAAGGGGAAATCATAACAAAAGACAATGTCAAATCAATCAGGCCAGGTTTTGGCTTGCATCCTAAATATTTAGCAGAAATTATCGGATGCAAGGCTGCTGAAGATATTGACAGAGGAACTCCTTTTAAACTGGAATTTGTAAACAAATAAATTTAAATTAAAAAAGGATTAATATATAATTTTAAGAGGTGCTTAATGTCATTGAATGTTGGAGTTATAGGTGCTGGAGAAATGGGAACAGCTATTTCTCAGTGTATTGCACCAAATACTAATAAATTGTTATTGTATGCCAGAAGAAAAGAAATCTGTGATGATATAAATGAAGGTCATATTAACTGCGAGTATCATCCAAGTGTTAAACTGCATAAAAATATTATGGCTGTCAATGATTTATGTGACCTGAAGGATGTTGATGTTATATTTTTATGTATTCCTTCATCAGTTATGCGCCAGACAATGGTTCAGTTAAATGACATAGTTTCAGATAAGTGTATTTTTGTAAGCACAGCTAAAGGAATTGAAAACAAGACAAATAAAAGAATGAGTGAAGTTATTGAAGAGGAAACCGGAAGATCTGCAGTAGTGTTATCCGGACCGAACATAGCTTCTGAAATGATGAAAAATCTGCCTTCTGCAACTACAATAGCCAGTATAAAGAAAAAAGATCTGGAAATAGTCAAAAATGTATTGTCAACTCCCAAACTTAAAGTTAACACTAATCATGATGTTATTGGAACTGAATTTTGCGGTATCATTAAAAATATTTTAGCTATTTCTCAGGGAATCTGTAAAGGAATGGGCATTAATGACAATGCTAAATTTGCAGTTTTCACCAAAAGTTATAATGAAACTAAATGCATTATTGAGAAATTAGGTGGAAACAGATCAACAGTAGATGATTATTGCGGATTTGGAGATATTATAACAGCATCTACATTAAATGTAAGTAGAAATCATACTTTGGGTATCTGGTACGGTCAGGGAGTGTACCTGGATGAGCAGACAGGAGTGCTTTTTGAAGGAAAAAACACGACTATTGTTCTTAAGGAAATCTGTGATAAGTTAAATATTGAATGTTTAACTGTTAATTTTGTTTATGATGTTATTATTTTGAAAAAAAGTCCTAAAAAAGCATTTTATGTATTATGGGAAAAATTATAATTAATCTTATAATATATCTATTTTATCTTTATTTTTTCAGTTTCAAAGCAATTTTTCTATTTTAAATCAATTTAAGGTTAAACAGTTTTTTATAGCTATTTTTAATGTGTAATCAACAGATTTATATATTTTAAAGCTTAATAATATTGATTATAGAATATATTGTTATATGTGTTCTTTTTGGTTTAAACAGAATATTTTATTATTTACTTATCTAAGTTAATAGTATTGAAAATAGTTTAAATTTAAGAGTTTTGTTTGTAAATCTAATTTTACAGACTTTTTAGATAATTTGAGCATTTTTGATGAATTTAAATCAAATTTGAAAATGTAATACAAAAGTTATATATGTAACACCAGTAATTATTTAAATAATAATTAATAAAAAGGTTATTACATATTATATTTTTAAGGAGTGATTAGTATGGCTAAACCTATTGGAAAAACTCCTGTTTTTGAAGGTAAAGATGCTATTGCTGTTTTAAAAGAAATGCAAGAAACACCTACAAAAGAGGATAAAGAGTTCGCAAAAGAAATTAGGAATCAAAGAATTGTTTTATTTTCAAGATGATTTTTTGTGAACTCAATTTTTATATACTTTTTAAATCTTTATAAAGGTTGAAGCATCTTTGAGGATTTTGTTTTATTATCATATCCAGTTTATCAATGAATTTTTTATCATTTTTACGATATTTAAATTTATTTTTTTCAACATAGAAATTAAATGCTTTTGCATAGGCTTCTACAGTTATAAATCTCAATCCGACAATATTTTTAGATATATCTAATATACTTAACATTATGTTTCTAAAAATATGTGAACCTAATCCTTGTTTGGCATATTTTTTATCTATTGCAAATCTTCCAATTTTAATTGCAGGCAATTCATTGTTTTCACTAATGTTTAACTCATTGCATATTTCTTTTTTAGTTTCTTCATCTTCTAAGATTTTTAATTTCATTGAATCTGTTAGAATTGATACATATCCAACTATAATTTCATCGCATATTACTAATTGTGTTAAGTTTAAATTCATATTCTGCTGATTTAATGCATCATTTTTTAAGAAATCTGTTAAATCCTGTGACTCGCACTCAAAATCATTTAGGTCATGATGTTGGTTTAATGTTTCGAAAATATAATTTTCTTTAATATACTCTATATTCATGTTTATTATCTTTATTGTTCATAATATTAATATAATGTGGTTGGATAAGGTTATTAAATATAAATTAATTAAATTTAGTTTTTTAAAGGTTGTATATTGTGTTTTAAGCTATTCTGCTCTTTTATTTCCATTTAAAAAATTTATCAATGTACATTATGTTTTTCAGCAATTTTTAAATTTTATTTCTTAATAACTCATTATTATCTTTCTTTTTTCAGTTTCAATGCAATTTTTCTATTTTAAATCAATTTTAAGATTAGGCACTGATTTTTAGATAGAATTTATAGTTTTGCATATTTTAAAGCTTAATTTTAGTAATTGCAGAATGAATGTTTGGAAATACATTATTATAAATATAAAAAATAACAAAATCTAACTTTAATGATATGTGCTGCACTACTTGCTGGAGGTATAGGAACCCGTTTGGATGTTGGAATGCCTAAGCAATTTTATTTAATAGCTGATAAACCAATTTTAATACATTCCTTGGAAGCTTTCTTAAAAGTTGAAGAAATGGATGAAATTATAGTATCTTCACCAAAAGAATGCATTAATAAAACTAAAGATGTAATAAAAGAATATGAATTAACAGACCCAAGAATCACTGTTATAGAAGGTGGAAAAAGACGTAGTGATACAATTTTAAATTCCATTAACTACACTCTTGAAAATGATTATCCTAAAGATTCAATAATGGTTACTCATGATGCTGCAAGGATATTTGTAACTCCTCAGTTAATTAAAGACAGTGTCAGGTATGCAAAACAGTATGGAGCAGCCAGTGCAGTTATTCCAGCTACAGATGTAATATTCGAATCTAAAAAACAGGGAATATTAACTGATGTTCCGGACAGGCAGTATTTGCTGCAGTCTCAGACACCACAGTCATTTAATATAAATCATTACCTTGAAATTTACAGTGATTTGTCCGATGAAGAAATTGACAAATTAGATGAAGCTATGATTTTGTTTCACATGAGAGGTCATGAAATTGGTTTATTTGAAGGGGATAGAACCAATTTTAAAGTTACAAGACCATCAGATATTAAAATAGCTAATGCGATGTTAAGGGGATAAATAATGGCAGATATTGTAATCTTTTATGAACTTCCGGAAAGGGAATTAAATAATGCTAATCTTTTAAAAGCAGAATTTGAAAAAAGAGGATATTCTGTTGATATATTGGGGTATTATAATTACAGGGAACTTATTTTTCCAAAAGAATATAAACCGAAACTACTGATTGGTCAGGCAGGTTATAACAATAATGACATTGAAAGATATACTGTCAGATTCAAACCTAAAATAGATAAAATACTTAATTTAAGGTATGAACAGGTAATAGCTAAAAGAATTCTTGATTCCAAGGCCCATTATCCTAAGGAGTATATGAAAAAAGCCAGTCATGTTTGCTGGAGTGAAAAGATAAAACAGGATATGATGGCTGAAGGAATTGAGGAAAAGAATTTACCTGTTACCGGAGATATTAAAACTGATTTTTCAAATCACAGATTTGATTCATTTTTCAAAACTAAGAATCAGCTGGCCAGTGAATTTAATTTGGATTCATCCAAGGAATGGATTTTATTTATTTCAAGTTTTACATTTAATGAAAAAGACTCTAAACGTTTAATGAGTATGAATCATAATCTGGATGACGGTAAATACATGCAAAAATGGAATGTGGAATCAAAAGCTATTGTAATGGAATGGTTTGAGAAATTCCTAAAGACACATCCTGAAAAGGAATTTATTTACCGCCCGCATCCTGTTGAATTTAATGTACTTGATGAAGATTCTACAATCAGTATTTTAGATGAAAAATATCCTAATTTCCATTATATCAATAAATATGCAATTCAGGAATGGATCAGGCCATGCGATTACTTAAACACTGTTATAAGTACTTCCATTATTGATGTTTACTTGCTGGAAAAACAGTGTAATATTTTAAGGCCCGTTGAGCTGAATCCTGATTTTGATAATCCATTGCTTGTTGGAGCTAAAACAATCAGCACTTACGAGGAATTTGAAAAGTTAAACACCCTTAAAAACACTGAAGAATTCCCGGTTTCTCGTGAAATGATTGATCAGTATTATGATTTTGGAGATAAGCTGGCTTATGAGCGAATTTGTGATTATGCAGAAAAAATGATTAATGATGATTCGTTTAAGCATGATTTCTATCCGAATCCGTCAAGATTCCACAGATTAAAGTTCATTATTAAAAGATCTCTTGATGTTCCGAAATTAATTCCTGCAGTTATCAAATCAGCTATTAAAAACAAGTCATCAACATCCAAAACTAAAGATAACAGGTCAATTTATGAAAAAAATGCTAAGAAAATAAGAGAAATTATTAATCAGTCCTCATAGGGGCCAAAATCTATTTTTTGAGTTATATGATTATATCTTTCAGATTCTGGAGGTAACTTCATATAATCTCCATAAATTTGTGTAAGAATGCTGTCAAGATTATTTGGACAGTGAACTTCAACATCTTCAAACATTATTGTTTTTCCAGGTTTGAAATCACTTATTTTATAAATTTGCGGATGGTGAAGAGCTGAAATATCACAAACATATTTGCAGTCTTTATCATTATATTTATCCAATAATTTATGGGTTTTATCAAATAAGGATTCTCTTGAAATATTAAATAGTTTTAAAAAGCCATGTCCTGCATTAGCTAATGTCTGAACTAAAATAGGATATCCTTTAAATTTTATAACACTCATTGCAAGTAATCTGTCCAAAACACGGCAACGTTTTACATGGATGAATCTTTTTAATTTGTTGTCCGGAACTTTGTCCAATACAAATATGTCAATATCAATTCCCAAATCAAAATCTACCTGATCAACCCACCATTCTTCAAAAATAGTATCTTTTAACATGATTTTTGAAAATAAAAAGAAATAATCTTTTGTTTTACTTGTTAAAAAGTTATATTTATTATTTGATTTGGATAATGCTACTTTTTTAAACTTTTCATAGTCTTTTCTAAACATAATAATGTCTATATCATCATCCCAGGGAATAAAACCCCCATGCCTAACAGCACCTAATGCACTACCTCCGTAAATAAAATACTCAATGTTGTTCTCTTCACAAATAGCTATAAAATCCTTTAGAATCATAAGCTCTAACTTTTGCAGTTTGTGAATAGTTTCGCTAGAATAATCAGTATAGTGCATTTTTTTACCTTTAAAAAACTTGTTAAATATATTTTATTTAAATTTACATATATAACTTTTCTAATGGAAATTTTTATTAATTATGTTTAGTATACTTTTAGTTATATAGAGGATATGAAAAATATGACTTTTAAAATTAGTGTAATAATGCCTGTTTATAATGCTGAAGATGAATTAAACACAGCTATTGATTCAATAATAAATCAGTCTTTCGGTTTTGAAAATATTGAGTTAATAATAGTTGATGACTGTTCAACAGATAATTCCAGAAACATTATAACTGATTATGCTAATGAATATGAGAATATTATTCCTGTTTTTTTAGATGAAAACTCCGGACTTCCAGGTAAGCCACGCAGTTTAGGTATTAAATATGCCAGTGCTGATTATATCTCCTTTTTGGATTCTGATGATGAATATCTTAAAGATGGTCTTAAAAATCTTTATGATACTATTTTAAGTGAGGACTCTGATTTTGTAATCGGATCACATGTCATTAATCTTGATGGGGACAAAGTTAAAGTTAAATTTCTGCAAAGTGATGAAAAATTAGTGAACTTAAATCCTTTGGAATCTCAGGAAATCTTTGACAGCTTAAGTTTAAATTATTTTGTGGCTCCTTGGGGTAAAATGTTTAAAAAAGAATTGATTTTAGATAATAATATAACATTTCCTGAAGATACTTTATGTGAAGACACTTATTTTTATTTTAAAGCACTGATAAATTCAAACAAGATTTCTGTTTTACCTAATACTCAGGTTTACATGTATAATACTTTTGAACATAAAAAAACAGCTATACATGGTCATGATGTTAAAAAATTCAACAGATTCTTAAAAGGTATGTATAAAGTTAATAATCTTTTAGAACCAGTTAAATTATCTCAATATGTAACAATAGGGGAGAATATTGGGAGTTTACTTTTAATCTTTTCTAATTTGGATAAAAAACATAAAATGTCTGCAGTTAAAGAAATTTACAAGTTTGAAAAACATTTAAATTGTAAAATTGATATTCATAGAAAAGAAATAGCTGTTTTAAATAATAAAGTTTTAAATAAACAGTTCAAACAGGCTATTTTTATTTCTAAGCTTTATACTTCCCTTTATAATAATCAGACAATAAAAAATCTTTATAGAAAGTTTAATATTAGGAAAAATAACTGAGTTTTTTGTTTATTGGTGTTGGTAATGGGTAAAAAAACCAAAAAGAAGTTTTGGACTATGCCAAAAACTAGAAAGTTCAAATCTTTTAAAAAAAGGCAAGATAATGAATATTATTTAACTGAAGTTCAGCTTAATAAAGAAATTAAAGAATTTAGAGAAATATTCAATAATTTATCTTATCCATTATCTGTTGGCGAATATGATGATATGAATTCCCGTAGACTGAAAATCAAATTTTTATTTTCCAAACAGGAGAAAAAAGTCTGGAATAAATCCAATAATCGACGCCGCATTTATCTGGAACAGTTATCTTTTTTTAAACATGTTTATGTTAAATGGAAACATATAACTTATCCGATTTATCTGGAAAGACACTACGGGGTTCCTCACCATACTACATTTTTTGTTCCGTGGTTTTTGAAAAAGAAAGATAAAAAGAAATTTATTTCTGTTGTAGCTAATGGTTTAGTTTAAGATAATTGGACTATTTATGTAATTTAAAGCTTTTACAACATTTATAGGTTAACACAAATTTAGTTATTTTTGGTGTAATTTGAAGTGGCAACTGATTTAGTTTTATGGTGCTTATTTAAAATATCTATTCGATTTTATAAAATGAATATTTTATCAAATTCTTTTTAAAGTTGCTTTA